>ENA-ORVC01000527-ORVC01000527.1-human-gut-metagenome-genome-assembly--contig:-NODE-527-length-40868-cov-7.285228_pt1 | contig 40868 bp, 74 predicted proteins | sample MGYA00242092_ERZ509234 | MGnify/ENA primary metagenome ERZ509234 (study PRJEB26280, sample SAMEA2338800) | human gut metagenome | biome: human gut; feature: human-associated habitat; material: faeces... | reverse complement strand
TATACTCGTCCGTCCCGTCTGGGAGACGAATTCCCATAGAAACGTCTATGGCCTGTCGTTCTTCAATCGACTTAAAAACACCCGCTTTATTCCTTGGTTCAAATCGCCGGTCTAAATTATCCATCTTGATCGTACATGTTCCATACGGAAGGGATAAGCAAGAAATATCCCCCTGGTGTTTCAAGCTAAATTCCGCGATTATATTGCCATCCCATTCCTCGTAGATGCCGGGGATGATCTCAACAACCCGCAGTCTTCTATATGGCAGAGACCACTTCGTAACAGTAACCCGAATGGCGTCTGGATTATTTACTGTAAACCCATCCACATTAATTTCCCGCTTTGTATTCCCCTTAAATTCTTTTATAAAATATGCTGTGCCTCCCTGTTTCACTTCAATCTTGAAGTCAACGGGATATCCGTCCCATACTGCGGTGGGGAAAACGACAGAACATGCCTGCAAAATTAATACATTGGAAAATGTCTCTTCCACGTAAACTGGAGAAGAAAAGGTCCCGTCTTCCTTGGATAGAGAATCTCCAATAAATCCAACCTGGTCGCCCTCTGCTCTGGGAAAGAGATTGAATTCACCATTCAAAATAAACCGATTCCATTCCAACGTTGCATAAGGAACGATCTCAAATACATGGTCATGAACCTGCCCTGGGACGCTGAACTCATCCTCTCCATCCGAGTTCACGACGCCAAATACAATATCCGGGCTGCTGATATCAATCACAGCCCGAAGGACAACGCGCCTGGTATCCCCATAAACCGCCAATTTATAGGCAGAAGAGCTGTCAATCATGCGGCCTCACCTCTCGTAACTCCAGGGAAAAATCCCCCCAAATAGGCCTTGCGGTATCCCCATTTTCTCCTGGAAGCATCTGACTCCACATGAATTTAGGGTACGTAAAGGCCATGACAAGAAAGTTCGAATAAAGGAGTGTTCCAGAGGAATCCGGAGGCAAAAATCCACACGTAATCGCTTGCCTTGTCCCTTTTCGGCACGCTGAAATCCATTTATTTTTTGTATCATCATCAAAAAAACCATACTGATATGTAATATGCCAGACATTCCCTCTCAGTTGACGAACGACTCGACCTAAAATCATTTCCACGTCGACGAACAATGGCTGTTCTTCCGCAAAATAACCATTCTTTATGCTTTCTGGCAGGACCATGTTGTATCCAGTTGTATCTAAAATAAGTTGTGTCATAATCTTTCTCACTTCGGATTCAGAATAGGGGTGCCGTTTGCTTTAGCATACTTTGTCAAAGGGTCAAACAGATATTTTGCTAATTTCGTCCCATCCGGGAGAACAAGATTGAGTGTAATCGGCCCATTCTGTCCTGAATTTTGCACTGCGGAAGATATCCCATTGATTATCCCCGCAGAGGACCTTCCAATACCAGAGTCAGAAAAACTAACTCTCGCCGTATCAAGTGCTTTTACATCTCTGATAGCCGGTACCGGGACCTCAACACTTCCCGCTTCTAAAAGCCGATTTGCCATGTTTGACATAGCATCAAGCGCAGATGGCATCCCCTTGTCAACTCCAACCGCAATACCCGCTGGGATCATCATACCCACAACATCTCGAAACGCTCTGGAAGGACTGTTTATCCCAAGGGCACTCTTAGCTGCATTCAGCAAACTTTTTGCTTTATCACTTACCCAACCGGTTAAAGCACTCCATCCTCTTGATATTCCGTTTTTAATCCCATTCACAATGGCGCTTCCAATGTCTAAAAACGCATTGAACGCATTCGAAAAAACGCCTTTTATGTCTTCCCAAACGCCGCTAAAGAAACTTGTAATTCCATCCCAAGCAGACTGAGCAGCTTCTTTTGCAGACTGGAATTTTTCACTAAAGAAATCTCGAACCGCAGAGAAAACACCTTTAATCCCTTCCCATACGGAAGAAAAGAAACTGGAAATTCCATCCCAGGCCGCCTCTGACGCCTGCCTCGCCTGCTGGAATCTTTCACTGAAAAATTCCTTAACGGCGGAAAAGGCACCTTTGATTCCTTCCCATACACCAGAAAAGAAGTCCTTCACCGTACTCCACGCAGCTACGATGGCGTCTTTGGCCGAAAGGAAAAATCCTTTAATTGCTTCCCAAATTGCGCCAACGGCATCTCGGAACCCTTCATTCGTTGTCCACAGGGTAACAATCGCGGTAACAAGAGAAACCACCAATGTAATGATCGCGCCAATTGGGTTGGCTTTCATTGCCACATTTAACCCTTGTTGTGCTGTTGTCGCCGCAACCGTCGCCGGGACAAACAAGCTGGTGAGAGAGGAAACAATCCCAGAGATCAAGGAGGTCACTTTCCAAGTAGCAAATGCCGCGCCAATTCCCGCAACCGCAGAAATGATTGTGGGGCCGTTATTCACAAAAAATCCCACAAACTGAGAGAACCCATTGACCAGAGAAGAAATATCAATCCCAGAAATAAAGTTTGCAATCTGGGGGGCAACCGCCGCCAAGGCCGGTGCAAATTCTGTTAAAAGCGCCGTTTTAACCTGAGAGACCGCGCCTCCAATCTGTGCCATTGCATCTTGCACTTGCTGCTGTGCAGACCTGGATTGTACCAACGCGTCATTGTTTCGATAAAATGCGTCACTGGCTTCATCATAGGTGCCCGCAAGGGTATCCATAATGAGTCGATTCCGCTCGCTCTCTGTGGTGCAAGCCGCCAATTTTTTATTGAAATCATCTTCGCTGATTCCTGCCCAATTAAGGGCATCAGCCAGAGATCCTGTTACTTGGCCGACTTTTGCTGTTTCATTCGCGGATTCAATCAGACCTTCAATGGGAAGAGAGTCGCCGAAGGTACCAAAAACTCCCGCTGCAATATCAGTCCAGGTAGCAATATCCTGTTCACTAAGGGCAAGCTTTGCTAACAGCTGGGACGCCTCTGTGGCTGTGTCTGTATCGCCAAGGATTCCATAAAATGCACTGTATGCCTGCTGCGCTGCGTCGGCGCTCATCCCGGCAGCGTCAAAGGCTGTGTTTAATTTCCCCTGCGCAATCCGATATTCTTCCGTTGCAGAATCCACTGCCAACAATCCGCCAACCAGAGCGGTTGCTGCTCCTCCAACCACAGCAAGTCCCTTTGCTGCGGTTTTTCCTGCGCTTGCGAGCTTTGATCCCAGGCTCTTAGAGGTTGCTTCTCCCCCCTGGGATACTTTCTTAATCCCAGAATCATACTCACTGGTATCCAGTGATATCTTTGCGAAAAGATCAAATAGGTTAATCGGTGCCACCTCCCATCTGAAATGGCACCGCTTAGCCCTTCTCCACAACCACTTATGTAGAGGAAATAAGTCTCAATCCGGTTTTTTCAATCACTTGCGCAACAATTTCTTCTCCCGTTTGCTCTTTTTGGGGATTGTCCTCGATAAATGAAATCCACCGTTTCTTGATATAGCTTCCCCCCGCATACTTGGCTGTATTTTCCCCAATTACACGCAAAGAATCTGTGATATAAATATCGTATAGTTCTTTTTTGATCGTATTTTTTATTAGTGTTGGAAGGACAGAAATATAAGAACTCCCGCTCATTTTGGGTACTGACAGCAGAGATAGAATTATTTTGTCTCTTCCTCCTGCTGCCACGATTTGAAAAAAGTCAGGAGCTCCCGATCTTGAAACAACTCTCTAATCTGTTTGATCGTTGTTCCTACGTTCTGTTTCCCAATTTCCTCTGCCGAAGTTTCATTCAGTACAGCCAGAACCCCGAAAATATCCGCTCGATGTGCTTTCAGTAAAACCGGCGCCAATGCCGCACACTTTTGCGCCGCAAATGTGTACATTTCTGCGACATTCTTTCCTTTTGTATCAAATTTCTTACCCAATTCGTCCAGCAGTGCCTTGTCCCCTGTAATGTTTGCAATGTAAGGAGTCAGTTCGCACAGGACGTCCAATGCCCGATCTGTGGAAAGTTCAGAAATTTTCATCAAGACTCACCCGCTTCCGCTATCCCAGCCTTAATATAAACCTCAAAAGGCACTCTGCTTTGTTCCGCAAGGGAGTAATGCCCTGTAAATTCAAACTCAAATTGTCCCTTTTCTTTGTTTCCGCTTTGCAGCTGGAATCCCCCTGTGGACAGGCCGTTCAACATATGAATTGCGACAAACCCACCATTTGTTGCCCCCGTCTTGTCTGAGTAATCTCCCACCCACCAAATGTCTTTGAAATCAGTCGTTAAAAGATCATTGCGTGGTTTAACAAGGGTTTTGTCCGATGTGTCAATATCCGCAATCCCAACCAATGTTTTTGCAAGGTTTACATCAACGGTCACGAACGTACCGGACATGGTAACCTCCCAGCTATCAAGACGCTTTAATTCAAGAACATTGACCGGGGCATTATCAATATCCTCTCCAAAGTCAGAGAATTCTGGCGTTGCAACAAAATTTACCCCGCCAGACGTTGCTCCAAGAATATCCTCTTCTTCCACAGTTCCAGTCCCTGGGGTAAAATCAGACAGCAAAATTCCAGCATTCAGCTGTAACTTCTGAAATGTAGTTTCCGGAATACGTGTAAATTTCATATATAGTTCACTCCCTTAATTTAGTGTGAAATATTCCGCAGTTATATTTATGTATCGGCGTTTAACAGCTGGATCTTCCTGGTATGTAAGACTCTGACACCAAGGTGACCCCCGCTTGATCCAGATAAACCCACCATCGCACGGAATTTGTATGCCACCATATCCGATTTTCTTTGATAGCTCTTGTGCCTTTTCATCTGGAATAGCCTCGCTCTCCGTGCGAAACCATAGGTTGACTGTCAAGCCGATCTCCCCGGCGTCAAAGGCCCCGTCAGTGTACTCGTATGTGCCGTAGGGCATGACCACATCGTTAGGCACAGAGCTGGCCCGGTAGAAGGGCATGAACTCGTTAAACCAAGCATAGAGGGCTTTATTTTTAGTCATGTGGTCAGCGCCCACCTTTCTGCCGTGAAGTATTTCAGCGGCAGCGTGGAGGAGCGTGGGGCCTGCTTGTCCTCCGGGTTGGAGGTTACGCGATAGGTTTCGCCTGTACCCTTGTCCTTGAATACGTCGTTGTACTCAATGGGTACAGCCTTGTCCACCAAGGCGGAATAGAGGCTTGTCACGCCCTGTTTTTCGGCAATGCGGGCTTCCATGGAAGTATCAAGGGCTTGATAATTGGTAAACTCTGCGCCCTCTGTCCACTCCACGATGTAACCGCCCGCGCCATCGGGGACACGCTTCTTTTCCAACAGAATACAGGTACGAGCAAAATCATCCAACAAACTCATATAATACCTCCGATCCTCCGCCAAGTATTCAGGCGGCCCTTGAAAACATCCTGCCATCCCACAGCCACGCCACTTGCATTGGTAGCTTTGCTATACGAATAACCACCAAAACTCTCACTGGTATATGGGCCAGGGACGCCATTTTTCTCGTCCCAGGCAGCAATTTCATCTGCAAGAGAGATGACCGCTTTCGGCACCGCCAGCGCCCACACAGCGCCATCAAATGTTTCCTCGGTCATGTCCTTTGCCGGGTATTGGTGGAGGCCATCATTAAAGACAGACCCCACCACCCGGAAATACTGCCCCGTTTGCAGGAAGGGCAGCGTAATGCCGCCGTCCTGCACGGTGAACTCTCCGGAGTGAATGCCATCAGGCACCAAAAACCAGTTGTTCAGGTGTTGCAAAACTTGCTCCAGCATCACGCCGCCCTCCTTTTATTGCTTTGCCCGGGCTTTCGTTTTGGCTTGCGGTTCAAACGTTGCCCCTGTAAAGGTAAATTTCACCACGCTGGAATCATCAACAAGAATCTCGAAGGTGTCATCCTTGGCCACCCGGAAGACAATATCTGCGTCAAACGGGATGTTTTCCTTTGTGGGAGAACCGTTTTTCTTGAAGGTCATTTTGGTTCCTGTCTTGGTCAGATGGAACGGGAAGTAATACCCGCTCTGCTCGTCCGGCTCGCTGCTGAACTCCGTATAATCAGAAACATAATGAAATGTTCCAATCACAGATCCGTCAGCCTTTACCGCCAGATCATCGCCGACTAAATCAGAAACCTGTTTCCCCAATAGGGTCTGACTGCTGGGGAATAGCGTTAAGATGTCAGACCCAATTAACCCCCCGGCGATACAGTAATTTTGGCAATGCCATCCAAATACTCAGCCCACAGTTTCATGCCCATAATGGCGTAACTTTCGCCCACAGCTGTGCTGTAATTGCCCTGGGCATGGAAGCCGATCAGGTTGGTCTCGCCCTGCACGGTGTAATTCAGCCCGAGCCGCGCAAACTCGCTGTCGCCAGGATCTGCATAATACAGGTCAATGTTTTCAACGGGAGTAGCGATTACAGTGTTCCGCGCAATGGCGGTATTACCAGAAACGGTAGCGGGAAGCAGGAACAGGGTGGAATATCCCATGAAGTCCTTGACGTAGTTGATGCCAAACTGGGTCTGCACAGTGATGTCCGCCGCGCCCAGGTAATCGTAAGCATCCAGGACATTCGCAAACCCGACGACAGAGGTCACGTCCTTTGCCATGCCTGCGAATTTATTCAGCACCTCGCCTTGGGCCTTTGCAAGTGCGGCCTGCCAAGTGGTGGCGGTTCCCGTCAAAGAACCAGTGTTCAGGAAGGTGTAGAAATCACCCAGCACCACGTTTTGCAATTTGGTCAGGAAAGCGTCGTCGCTCTTTTCCACGGCAATTTCCGCACCATACTTGTCCACGTCCTCGATGGGGACTGCCTTGGCATACTTCTTGATGGTCAAGTCAGCCTTTGTCGCCTGAGTAATGGTGGCCTTGCTGTACGGGATCACATTACCGGGGTCAACGTCACCATCCTCCAACGTAACGTCAGCCGTGTAAGAGATTAGCTGCGTGCCAGGGGTCTTTCGGATGGGCCGCATGATGCCCAGAATGGTGCGAAGCGCATCCCAGTTATCGTTAAACCGGGTAACAAAGTCCACCTCGCGGGCGGTAACGCTGGTATAGGTATTGGGGAGAGAATCCCTCGGATTAGTCAAGCTTTCAACTTTCGTAGCAGCCATTTAATTCAGTCCTTTCATGTAATTTGGTTTTCCATGAGCGCCTTTTGACGCTCTGCGGCAGACATGATATACCGGCCATGATCATCCTTTTTGTAAATGTCCGCCTTGGTCATTGCACTCCCGCCGCTATTTACAGGAGGTGCAGCAGTCTGTGCTCCCTGGGTTGTTGTGGTTTGGATGAAATCCGCCCATTCACTTTTGATGCTTTCTGTGAGCTTGTCCGCATCCTTGACAGCACCCTTGTCATCCAGATCCACGCGGTCCACATCAGACACACGAAGCACGGCATCAAGGCGTTTGTCGCTCACCCCGGCTTGTTTCAGAAGTTCCCGGTATGCCTTTTCCTTGGCGGCGCGGGTCTCCTTCTTGGCCTGTTCACTCTTGTAGCCCTCAAATTCCTCTTTGATGGCCTCGTATTTAACCTTCCAACTGTCCTTCTTTCCAGCCTCAAGGTCATTCTGCGCTTTTTCGAGCTGCCGCTGTACCTCGGGCAGTGTTTCCGCATCGGCCTTATACTTTGCCACATCGGCTTTCAGACCGTCCACGGTTTCAGTATGCATGGTGATAATCTCGTCGATCTTCTCGTCCTCAATACCCATAGCCTTGAGGGCGCGTCTGGTGAGTGCCATAATCAGTCTCCTTTTCTTCGGCCCCAGTGCTTCGGGGCGACTGTGATATAAAAACCGCTGTCCTCTGCGGTGTTTACCAAAAAGAAAAAGGAGCCAATTTACAAGAAATTCTTGCAAATCAGCTCCACTTAGCCCTTCTGCCTAAACGCTTATAGACAGGAACAATATTCAATTGCTATGTATTTATTTTATCATTTTTCTTTTGTAAAATCAATCAAATCTTCTTTTATTGTTCCAATTACTTCTCGCCTAACCCGAACAATTCTTATTCCATCCTTGACGGGTCTAAATTCAACGCATTCTTTGTTGTACAAAGCGGAATTTATTTTTTTAATTGTTTTTTCATCCATTCTTCATCTCATCCTCAATAATATTTCGGTAGGTTTGGGCGTGGTCGGCCACCGCAGGCTTGAGGAATGGCTGCGCCGGGTTGCCCGCTGTCCAATGCCAATTTCCTTCGTCGTCCTGATAGACCCACGGCGTGGGGCGGCCACCCTCAGCGTATTTGCCCGTTCCCAGCTCTTGGTAAATCATGTAATCCAGGTTTGTCCCAATATATGCTGCTGGTTCAGATTCATCCACTTGATGGGAAACGCTGTTTCTACCCGCTCCCGTATCTACAGGCGCCAGGTCTTTTGCATAGCCCTCGGCCTGGCTCCCGCACCGCTCCAGCGCCCGCACAACAGCGTCGTGCATGGCGTCCAACACTTCGGCGCTGTAATCGTTAAATACCACACCACCTAAATCATTTGGCATAGCAAATCCCCTACGCATCATCTTCTGAAAGCATATCTAAAATACTTTCACAAATCAGGATTTTTTCCGTTACCTCATCAGGATGCTCCTGCGCTTCCTCTGTATATATGTCTCCAACGGTATCCTCTATCTTGCAGTAATCATCATCCGATAACCTAAGAAAATTCATGTCAAGTCCGATGCTTTTCATAAACTCAATCTGTTTTTGAGAAAACATTATTTCTTTCCTCCATAACGTTTTCGCTCCCTAGCTCCTGTTCTCCATACCGTTACAACATTTCCTGTGTCTGGGTTTATGTTGACTGTAGCTTCTGCGCCAATAAAGCGTTGGCTTCTTTGTCCTTTGTTGTCTGTCTTAACTTCCCGGACATATAGGGGATTTGTCACAGCATCGAGAACATGCGAAGATGCCACGCCTCTTTGGTCCCCACGGTCGATTGAGTGGGCTGAAACCATTTTGATCTCAATGCCATTTGACGTTCTTTTTCCTATTATATCACTGTATGTGCGGCTTTGCACCCACCTTTCCCACTGTTCATAGGTCATTTCTTCAACAACCACATTCCGCCCGGTTTTCGGGTCACGCACACGCATTTTTCTCGGTTCCGCTTCTATACCCGGCTTTTCCACCGTCCGCATGGTGCAGCGGCATCTGTAGACATTGGAGGGCTTAGCTTGCGGGTCGCCTGGATAGCGTATCTTCCCCAATTCGGAGTTGAAAGACTCATCCCATTCCACTGTCTGTCCGTCTAGTTTCTGGTGACTGTGGCGGGTCTTTCCGTCTTTGGTAGCCACCCACTGCTTGCGCACTTTAATCCCCTTATCCGCAGCGGCTTTATAGCTGTCCATCCGTCCGCCGTTCTGGGCGCTAGTAATGGCCGTCTGGGCCGCTCGCACGGCGCTGGCACGGTTCATCTCCGTCACCCTGGCTTGCAAATCGGTAGCAATCTTCCCCACGCTTTTACCTTGCAAAAGTCCGCTGGTAACGCTCTTGGTGATTTGTTTCTTACCCCACTTTAAATCAATTCCCCGTTTGATGGCCTTTTTCTTAGGGTAATAGGGCATCAGGTCAGGCTCTTCCACGATGAGCCGCCGAATGGTGGATTCATCCCACAAGGTAAACCCCACGTTTCCGGCCACTTTTTCAATGGTGTACGCCGCATAGTTGCGGTTGAGGGAGTAAATACCCGGCGTGGCGTCATTCACATAGGCGATTGCCACCTCGTTTGCCTTGGTCATATGTTGCGCTATCTTCTCCCGCAGGTCTTGATACCGTTCTCCCCGTCCGATCTGGTTGCGCCGCCATCGCTTATAATCCTGCTCCGTCCAAACTTTGCCGTTGATCTCTGTTCCGATTAGGGCTTTCATTTCCTCATCCCGCTTGCGGAAGCGCTCAAAGTAAATTTTGATAGCGTCGGAAAGCTCGTCCCGCGCCTCTCGGTACACTTTGGCAATACGCTTTTCCAGCGCGACCAGTTCCTTTTCGGTCAGACGATGGGCTTCATCAGGCTTCGGCACCCTCCGTCACCTCGGTTTCCTCTTCCACCTCCGGTGGGAATGTTTCTTCTTCCAACCGCTCTGTTTCCTCCGCCGCCTTGCGCTCCATCAACGCGTCGTATTGGTCGGCGTCACCGTTGATGGTCAGCAGCTTTTTTGTAATATATTCGTCGTCGTAATACTCCGCGCCCATGAGGATGGTCTGCGTCTCTTCGGCCCGGTTAATGATGCGGCTACGAGTGTAGGATGGTTCATCGTCAATGCCCGCCAAGGCCAGAATCCCAAGAATAAATTCTGTTACGCTGGCCTCAAAGTCATCTACCTTGAGATCAAGAGGCGTGTAGCTGGCGGCAATGGCCGTGGCTGTTTGATTGCCAGCTGATACCGCCGAGCTGTCAAACGCCTGGAAATCTTCGTATAGCTTACGTTTGAGCATGTCGATGGTCGCCTCAGTACCGCTGAACGGCGCTTCAATGGTGTGCGGTTCGGCTGTTGCTCCCTCATCCCCCTCAACTCCGGCGTGAACGATATGCATCGTGCGCACTTTGTCCAAGAACTTTGCGTCATCCAGATCCTCCATACCACCGCAGTTAGTCAGCACCCAATAGATCAGATTCCCCTCATCGACATTGTTGACCATGTTGGAGGTACAGAGGTCGAGCGCATCCACAGTATTTCTCTTTCCGGTCAATTCTGAGAGAGCATCTTCACCATTTTTTAGTGGCACAATCGGGAAGGACGGATAATTCTCGCCGTCGTAGATTTCCGTCCCATCTGCCTCAGTGCTACGCAAATGCAGGATGTAAGACCGCTTCTCTTTTTTGACTGTCATATCTTCACCGCTACGCTGGATGTAGTCCGTGTATCCGTCCTCTTCGTACAGAGTTGCTCGCAACGGCTTGTCTTTCGCCACCTGCCAGAAACGGATGCCGGCCATCAGTGCGCCATTCTCTTCATCATAAAGAGGAACAAATTCCCGCAACTTGAACACGTCCACATGGTCGAAATTCCAAAAACCAAACGAAACGCCAGCAATCAGGGCATATTTCCCGGCTCTGACTATTTCCAAGTCAAACTTCTTGCCCAGCTTGTCCTTTGTTGCATCATTCTGAAATGTCACACCATTGCCCAAGAGATAGGAAACCTCTTGCCGCACATCAAGGCCAAAAAAGCTGCTTGCGATCTTGTGGTTTGCTGTGTACATATCCCTATGAGCATGACCCTGCATATCGTATATAATTTTCTCGTAGCGATTGATGGTCGGATTCTCTCCCTTAAAGTATAGTTCAGCATCTACCGCCATTTTATAGGCCTCGCTGCCTTTGTGCTCATTGATCGCCTGCTGGATAAAATCCATCCGGGCTTTTTCATCTTTTCCCACGGCAAGTAAATCCTGATATGTAAGCAAAAAATCACCTCTCCCACAGTGGGATATATTGCTGTTGTCCCGCCTTGCGCACCTTATGCCGAAGAATGGTCATTGTGAAGTAACGTATATCATCCATGGCGTGGTCGTTCTCCTTGATCGGCTTGTCCTCCGTGGATTTTTCATCCCAGCGATACAAGCCGAACTCCCGGATCGCGTCTTTGCAGCTCCGATATACCTTGATCGTCCCGTCTTGGATATATCGGGCCGTAGTAGCAATCCCTGGAATCACATCATTGACTGCCTTTTGTACCCTGAACCTCTTGTGCCGCCGGATGACCTCAATAAACGATGCTGCCGACGGGTCAATGACAACGGACTTCACTGGCAAATCACCAGCCAGCTTTTCCAGTTCAATATAATATTCCTCGTCGGTCTTGTTACTGCGTTCATCCCGCCCAGAGTAGTAGTATTCCCGCACCCGCGTAGCCACCTTGCCATTCCAGCACCACAGTCCAGCGGAAAATGGGTTTAATGTGCCATAGTCACAGGACATATAATACTCACCACTCTCCGGCACCTCGTCCGTAATGTTTCTCTCATCAAACATAGGATACACCAGCCCCTCCGCCACAACCCACAACCCTCTAATGAACCGATCATAAAACACACCGGAGAACATGGACTCATACTGCTCAATGACCTTCTCCGTCAGCCCTGGGTTATCTCGCATGGTAAAGTGAAGATACAGTGCATTTCTTTTATCATGCTTCTTAATCCATTCCAGATAAAACCAATGTTGCGGACTTTCTGGGTTGCAGGAGAACCATTTCTTGTTCCCATCCACAGAACAACGCGCCAGGGCCTGTTCCACGAAGGAACGGGGCATAAGCGCAACCTCATCCAATAGAACACCTGCCAGCGTTCGCCCTTGGATCAGTGCCGCGCTGCTTTCATCCTTGCCGCCAAACACCTCAAACCAATTTGTCGTAGTTCCCCGGCGCACCTCAAGGATCTTCTCTGACCGGCGCCAACGCATGGTATACTTTTCTTTTGCCAGCGTCATAGCTGTGAAAGGGACAATAATATTCTTTGAGCATGAATCAACGGTTTTCCCGCAAATACCAAACCGTTGACCAGAGAAGTTTTCCATGGCCCAGCGAACAAACGCCCACATCATGATAGAGGTCTTTCCGGACCGAACAGCACCATCGCAGATAATGGCATCATACTTGGAGTATGGGAATGCAAGGATTTTCTTTTGTTGTAGACTAATCATCACAGCCTGCCTCTGCAAATACTTTTTTCATCTTTGGATATTGCACAGCAATCCAATCCACATAGCTCTCGTCATGGCCTTGCTCATGTGTCCAACTCTCATGCAGCCCACTTTCAAATAAAAATGCATGGATTATTTCATGTCGCAAAACTTTCCTCTGATATTGGTCAAAGTCAGATAACTCACTGTCGTTTTCCTTTTCCCCGATAACAATACATTTACTTGTTTTATCGCAATATCCATCACAATCATTTAACAATACATCTTGAATTTTATTTCTATATTCAATAGTGTATTCAGTCCCTAAAACACTAATTTTCATCGCTTTCCAACCCTTCCGCCAGTTCTCTCAAACTCTGGCTCAAGCCATCCTCCTTGGCATCGTTCCCAGGCCCACCGCCAAATGCTGTGAATTTATCAATCAGTGTCCCAAGCGCTGTCGTAACCTCTGCGGCGCTGCGCGCATTCTGAATCTTCTCTGGAAGAACGGCAAGTCCTACCTCAATAATATCGCATACTGCTTGCCTGCGACTTTCCATGTAGGCCAAGATATCGGCGGTATTTTCTTCCTTTTTCTGTTCTAACTTTTCCTCAATGTCTCCCACCTTGTCCAAAACTTTTCTCACTGTTTCCCACGAGACGCCGTTTCGTTTGGCAGTGAAATTGACCGACTGGCATTCCAGATAATCAGCCACTATTTTCTTTTTCTGCTTATCCGTCAACCGTGCAGCCATAACTAACCTCATCAATAAAAATCTATTTTTGGTGGTTCCTCTTGGAATCGAACCAAGGCCCGGCAGTTATGAGCTGCCTGCTCGACCTTCGAGCTAAAGAACCGGATACCCCTTGCGGGGTATGTTGCGGGTTTTGTCAGGCTTTCCGCAGGCCTGTTTACACTTCCGCACGCACCTTCTCTGAAATGGTCTGCGTCTCCAACCACAGGTTTCAGAGAAATGGCGAATGGCGCGTGCTTCGGTTCACTTTGCGGCCGCAAAGCAATTTGCTGATTCGATGGGAGCACAATCTCCTTCCATCAAATTTCCCCAGCTGGGAATGGTCACCCGTTTTGGAGTTGCACCAAAATCCGCTCTGGCCGGGTGATAGGGAGACGAGAACAAGGCTCTCGCTCCCAAAGAAAAAGGAGGTACGCCCGATATTGAGACCGCCTCGGAGCCGGGCGAAGGAGGAAGAAAATCTTCTGTTTTATACATAGCGGCAAAGAAAATAAATTTTCTTTGCCTGCGTATGTATAAAACCATTTTCTGTCTAAATTATATCGCAGCCCTCCATTTCGGTCAAATTGTTAGACGATCTTAACACTTTGTTTACAATTTCAGTTTTGTTTCTATGTACGTAATTCCAACCGCATACGCCGCCCATACATCGGCAGAGAACCCATAGAACCAATCTGGGTTCTTTTTGGTTCCCTTCCCGTTTTTTAGATCATGGGTTGCAAATCGATCAATCAGTGCGCGGCGAATATTGCCATCCTTGGCCCTGCTGTCATGGCAGAGATGGAGTTTTTCATCCTGGCGGTATATGTAGTCCACTGGCTTCTGTGCTGCTTGCGTGAATCTCCCCACCCATTCGCAGGTTTCAAAAACATTGCGTCCAACCGGCATGCCGTAGCTTGCCAAGCGTTCAATGACCACAAGATCATACTTCTCCAACTGGAGCACCAAAAGGACCTCGGCATTTTCTGCTTTGCCAAACCGCAGCGGACGTAAATCTTCGCTGTCTATGAAGCAATAGGCGCTCTGCTTGTCCCCTGGGTCAATCGCTAAGATTGTCATTCATTGCCCTCATGCTGTCCGCCCTCCCCGTCGTGGATGGAGCCGATGACCTCAATTCTGCTCGTTGACAGATGCATATTTACGCCCATGCTTTCAGCGCCATTCAACCAAACACAAAATCTATTCCACTCTTGGTCATAGCATACAGGGGCTTCTTTTTGTTCGCCGTTCCAGTTCGTCCAATGGATGATATCCCCCTCAAAAATCTTCGTTCCGTTCTTATCGGTCATTCCGGTGTACTCGCAGACCGTGGAGGGGGCAACAGGAAACACCTCCTTCATAATTCGCTGCGTGCTTTTTGCGCTATGAAATGGGCGAAGTTCTCTCGCTAAAGACTTGCTGATTACCTGATTGCCTGCCGGGTAAATCCAAGATTTGTTGTCTCTTTCAACGTAGTACCCTTCCACCCATTCGCCATTATCCAGCCGCTTAGCTTTGAAAAGGATTTCTCTCATTCTGCACCTCCGATGATTTCGTCAAGTGTAACGGCCATCCCATTGCCCTATCCAAACAATCTTCACACCACGGTTTCCCGTCCACTGTGCAGATTATTTCTTTTATTTCCCCACATTTTGCGCATTTAACCTCATGCTTATCCTCCTGGCCCATGCGAACGCCATAAGAGCAATAATCCGTTTCGGTAATTTCCATTCCGAACGCTGGGCAAATCAGAAACCCCTTCTTGTTGGTTTTTGCGTCCTGGTAATATTGGCAATCTTTACAGCGCACCACCTCCGCAACGTCAGCGGCGGGGAGGGCATCTATCGCTTTCCGTGCTACAGCAAGACCAATATTTTCAGGGGATAATTCTCCTGGAAAATCAACCAAAACGGCAAATGCCATTGCCCTTTCAATGTACTCCTTCATTCCTTTTCCCTCCGTAGTGCGGCCTCAATTTCCAAAATCGAGAATGTATGACTTAATGGCTCTGCATTCGGTATTTCAGTCTCCGCCGTGATAAATATATTTTCAGGCGTGTAATCCTTAATAACCGCATTGCACCAAAACCCTGTGCTACTCTTGTATGAAACTTTATCCCCAGGTTGGCACGGCATCACCACGCACCGCCCCTCTTTGTCCGCCTGGGCAAGCTCGCGGAGACGGGTAGTTTTGATGTCCTTTACGATTTCCAATCTCTGAGCGGTCTCTGTCCGTAGAGTCATCCCGCGCCCATAAGCATCAAGTATACGATCAATCTCCTCCGGCTCCAGCCCCGTTTCCTCGTAGGCGGCGAGGCGGTCAAACGCTTTTGCGATAGGACAGTCTTTGCATCCTTTGTCCTCTTGACATTGACACACTTCTCGACATTCCAGATTGTCAGCCCCTTTCACTTGCCAGCAATGGTTTCCACCAATGCAAAAATCATAGGTCAGCCGTTCCATGTCAGCCCTCCTTCTGGCCGCTTGCAACGGACGGATAAAATCCTTTGCAGTTTTTCCCGGTACACCAGCCGCGCATATCTACGCATTTATTACACCTGTTTTTACAGAATATGGCCGGGTTTGGAACTCCGTCTGTCACATAATCAACGAAATCTTCAATTAAAGCACCCCTCTCGGCTATCACCTGCTCCAGCTCGGCACTCATTTCTCCAAGCCCTTTTACGTACCCCTCCAAGCGCGCATCTTCAATTTTCTCCCACAGCTTCTCGTTTTCAGCCTGGAGCGTGGAGAGGGCGGTGGCGGCGTCATCACAAATGCCGCAATACCGGCCAGAGGATCGAACACAGGAAACCCCGTGCTGTTTCAACGTATCAATCATCTTATCAATGTCCATCACTTATACCCGCCACCCTCATATTCCCGGTAAATGTATTGCTCAACCTTGCCGCATTTCTGACAGACTTTGTATAACTGTTCGCCACTGATGCTGGCAAACATTTCTTTCTTTTTGCAGATTTTCCAATCGTGCTTACAAAAGAGTTTTTTTATCCACTGGATCATCAGGCGTCCTCCTCTCCCTCCGGCTAAAACAACCGGTAGTTTAGTTCATCATCCAGCATCGACCAGCGGAAAACCTTGTCGTCTGGATAAATCAGCCCTTCGTCCTCCAGATGGAAACGCTGGTCGAAGTCATGGACGGTGTGTCCATCCGCCTTGAATGTTACGGGGCTATCCTTGTCCCATTTCAGCATCAGCTCCCACAGTTCCGGGTAGTTCTTTCGCAGGAGCCGGAGCTGTCCCACCCCCTGGTTGTGGCAGAACCAGCATCCGCCCCGTGTGGCTGTGGTGTAGATGGGAGACAGCAGACCGTTTTCTTCGCACCATTGGCGGCAATCGGCCTCCGTCCATCCGGCCTCAACCAGAGGGCTTTTCTTTGTGTCAGACAGATTGTGAAATCGGTTCGGTTCGTCGGCAGCAATCCCTATATACTGGATCGCGTCCCGGTTGATCTTTCTCAGCGCTGGAAGCTTTAATTGCTGCAAACACCATTGCCCGCGCTGCATAGGCCAGCCATATCTTTTCCCGTTAAATTTTGTTTTTCTTCCAGTCCTGCCCCGCTTGAAATAAAATCCACGCTCAAACGATATGCCGGAAGAGACGTGCTCCACCTCAATGCCCCACCGCTCTTTGATGATCTTATCGGCCTTTGCTTTGAACTCCACCATCGGAGGCAGATCAGCTTGAATGGTGTCGGTGGCCCATACCTCCGCTGTTACGATCCGGTCAAGTGGCCAGCCTAGTTCCTCAATAGCACCCAGGCAGGCCAGTGAGTCCTTGTCAGCTAACCATAGCTGAGACTTAAAATGTGCTCAGCCACGGTTTACATCACCTTCCTCTCCCTCCGGCGGGCGGTTGGAATTTTTCAACCTATATCCCTCATCAAATGCGGACAAGAATTTATCAAGAATCCGGTCCCGCAGCTTGTTATATCTTAACAGGTTATTGTGGCTTCCACCTTTGCACGGTGCGGGCAACTTTCCAAGCTCCCTCATCTCAACGATCATGCGGGTTATGTCTTGATTGATATCATTCATCTTTCAGCGTCTCCTTCCACCACGTCCCGTCTGGTTTATCCCTCCGAATGCTTTTATAAAATGCACATTTACTTGCTTCGGTTATGTTAAAGTGAGCACTTGGGCAAACATCCTCGAAAGCACAACTGTCGCAAATATCAGCCATCTTTCAGCGCCTCCAATCTCCATGTACTATACGGAGCATGATACAATCGCCCATCATCTGTACACACCATAATCTGCATTGCTGAGGCGGTCGGGGTGTAGATTTTTGTTATCACGCCCCGGACACCGCTCACCATGCAAACGACCCTGTCACCTATCTCCATACAGCGCCTCCAATCTCTCCATCACCATCTGCACGGCCTCGTCCGTCATGGGAGCGCCGCAGGAAGGACAGAAATTTCCATCTTTCACAAAAAGGGAGATCGCAAACGCTTCGTATCCACACTTTGAGCATTTAACAACAGCAAAATGATCTATTTCGCTTGTATGACTATATTTCCACTTCCCCCTCCACACCTTCTCCACCTGCTCCCGGCTGACAGGACGGAGGGCGGAGAGGGCGGCTTCCTGCCATGCGTTTACCCATTCTGACAATGTTTCGGTTTCGATGTGTTCGCAAATCTCGTTGACGTTCACATCAGCAATCAAATCTTTTAGGCTCACTCCATCCCCTCCTGCGTCATCTCTGTTCTTCCCTCCCCGGCCTAAATATCACAACCATGCACGGAAACGGTGCATTCCATTTGGCGCCGACAAATTTTAGACGTCCAGGCACAAACCGGATCTCTGCCTGGTGATAGATGTACCGGTGAAACCACTGCGTATCCGTTCTGGCTGGCAGCAGCATCACGACCGTGGCACCTTCTGAAACGCTGGCAACCGCTTTTTCGACCCATTTCCCGATCTTCCGTCCATAAGGAGGATTGCACCATACAACACCGGTCCAGGGCTGAGACAATCCGTCTTGCTCTGGGGTGTAATATCTTTCACACTTCGCATTCCACGGCAGAGCGCATGCGTCCAGGGAAAAACAAAACTCTGCATTGAGTTGGTCAAAAAATGCTTGCGGTGTTTCCCAGAGATCCGTTGTGCTGGTGAACATTCCTTTTGTGATACTCAATCCTTTCCCCCCAGCGTCGCCAATTCCCCGCCGCAAGCCATATACCCCGCGCCATCAATCCAGCTATCAATGTGCTCAGGGTTTACAGATGCCCGGGCAATCTTGAGCAAGGCCATCATGGCCGCCACATCCTCCGGGTCTAACTGCACATGGACCCCAGCGGCAACACACTTCGCACTGAGGTAGGTGTGCCAAAATTCCGCAATCAAACGGAAGCTATTTTCTGGAATTCCATAATCCTGCTCCCGATCTCCACACACGCACTTCTCCGCAGCGGCGAGAATTTCTTTTCTTGTCATGGGGTTCCCTCCTTCTTCTTCGCTGGCTTTCCATACCGCTTAGCGATATAGCACTTTCTGCTGCAATAAATTTCGTTTTTAGCGATCGCAAGGAATTTCGTCTTGCACACCGGGCAGGTTTTGATCTCGCTCTTTTTTTCTCTCACCTTGCTTCCCTCCGTGCAAATATGCTACCCGCTTATCAATGCAAGCCTGGCATAATTTCTTCCCTGGCACAACATCTGGAGATTTGCAGAAAAAACATGTTTCTCCACTCAGCGCCATTTCCCAAGTCCTTTGACCCTCTTGATTTCGTTTTTCTCGCGCACGGTTCCTATGCTTTATGCGACACCGCTCACAGAGGGAATGCCCGTCATTAGGTTTTTTCTTGTAGCAATTCGGGCAAATGTTTTCTTCGACCATTTTTGCATACCGCTTTCGGCTTTCTTCCCTCATTTTTTCTGCGTATTCTGGTTTGCTTCTTTTGTTTTCGCTCCAACGCCTTGACTTTTGATTGCAATATTCACACATCGCTCTCCCAGCCATTGTGTAGGCGTCTTCTCTTCCGCAGATAGTGCATAGGCCGCTCTCCCGTCTGACCTTTCTACGCCGCCTTTCAAATTCTCTATCTGCTTCTGTATGCGTTCCCATATTCAATCACCACCAGACAATTCCTGATAGATCCGGCTGGCCACCACATCCCGGCTGCCCTGGTACTTTCCGTGATACTGGCTTAAAATCTCGCCGGTGGTGGTCTGATAATAAATTTGGCAAATCTCCATGCCGGGGTACACCCGCACCGGCTGCACGCAGGTCAGTTCCAAGGTCCAGTTCCCAGAAAAGCCCACATCTCCAAACCCGGCGGTCACGTGGACAAAGATGCCCAGGCGTCCAATGGAGGACCGGCCCACCAGCATGGGGACCAGGTTGTGAGTCTCGGTATATTCCATGGTTTTGGCCAGGTAGAGCCGCCCAGGGTGCAGCACCAGGCCCTCCTCTGGGATCATCAGCCGCCCCGTCCGGTTGTCCTGCTTCGGGTCCAGGACAGCCTCCTTGTAGGCCATCAGCTCGGGGGACAGCCGCAGGTTGTAGCTGTTTGGTCCCAACCGGGATTCCTCCCAATCGCTGATGATGATGTTGCCCGCCTCCCGTTGGAGTTTAATTTCATTGCCCGTTAGAATCATGTCATCTCCTCCAGTTTTATCTGTTCTGGTTTGAATGCGCTGTCTTTGATGTCCACATAACGCACGGTCCCGTATTTCTCCAGGTCACAGGCAATCGCCTCCCGCGTTCCTTCGGGATTCTCAAGGCTGGACGGAATGGGCCGCAGTTTTACGGTGATCTCCCACATGGCTCAAAGCTCCAATAGGCGACAGAGGGTTCCCTCTACCCGGGCCATGGCATGCCGCGAGAGATAGTCCTTTCTGCGCTGCAAGCTGCGCTCCGGCAGCGATTTGACGTGCTCCAGGACCACCACATAGGTTTGGCCTTGGACGCTCTCCACGGCGATATGGGACGCCGCCGCGTAGCGTTCCCGGGACACCAAAGGCGCTGCCACCACGCACCCGGTTTCCCGGTTGTTCTCGGCGGAAGAGAGGATCAGAACCGGTCTACCGAAGTCCTTCTTTCCGCCTCGGTATCGGTCGGTTATGTAAATTTCGCCTTTGTGAATCATGCCTGCCTCCTTGCTGTGCGCCAGTTCCTTGCTCTGGAACAGTCCATGTAATATCCGCCTGCCATCTCAAACAACCTTGAGCCGATGGCTTCATCGCCCCGGAGAATCGCCTCCAGCGTGTTCTCGCTGGAAAGGATGGTGGGCTTTTTGCTGATGTATCGCGCGTTAATCAGCTCGAATGCCAGGTGAACATCCGCCGGCCGAATTTCTCCCTTCCAGAAGTCATCCAGATAGAGCAGCGGTGTATTTTTCAAGGGTTCGGTTTCCTCCCGAAAATCGTCCCGATCATTTCCAACTGCCTTGGCCCTTCGCGCAAACTCCCGCCACGAAACATACAGGCCGGGTTTGCCGCCCTCAACGATGGCCCGGAAAATGGTGGTGCATAACGTCGTTTTCCCGCAGCCCGGGGTCCCGCAGATGATGAACCAGGAGGGATCTCCCGCCGCGATTTGCTGTACGTAGTCTTGCGCCATGGCAAGTGCTCTCCTCTGCCAGTTCTCCGGCGTTTTCCAGTTCTCCCAGGTGCAAGCCGCCAAGGCATCCGGCGGGATTCCGCTGCGGTCCATGGCCCCCATGGCGTCACGGATGCTCTGACATTTGCAGCGCTGAAACCGCAGCGCCCCATTTTCCTCCACCGTCATGTACCCGCCCCGGTCATGGCACGTGGGGCAATGATAGCCTTTCAGCGTCCCGGGGGTCGCGTTGAAAAGTTCCGCCCGTTTCCGCTGTGCTGCGAAGAAATCAAAACGGTTCGTCGTCCCAGCATCCGTCAGTCGCGGAGGGGAGTTTGTCGATGATTGGGCCCTTGTTGGGAAGTCTTGCAAATGGATCATCCTCCTTTGCCCGCTTTTTCTTCTCGTCCTGGAGCCGAGTTACCACCCAGTTCAGAATGGCTCTGTAATCGCTCTTGTAGGTCTTCCCCGTCGCCCCTTTGTAGTTGTCCAGAATCTCGATCAAACGCTCGGTGTCGGCGGGGCCATGAGTGTCAAGCAGCTTCTGGTGCTCGGCATTGGTCATGGAAACAAACTCCGCCCATTGGACCTTGGGCTCTTGTTCGGATTCTCCGGCAGTTTTTTTCTTCTCCGTTTTCGCGTGCGCCCTTTTACGTGGGGGGGTGGGAGAGAAAGGGGGATTATAGGGGGATAGAGAGATAGGGGTTTCAGGGGAAAGAGAGGAAGGGGGAAGAAAGGGGGGAGGAGAGGAAGGGGGTGCGTTACTGTAACTGTTACTGTAACGGTTACAGTAACGTTCTCTATACTTTTTTACCCTGTCCGCAGTCTTTTTCCGGGCCGCAATCTTCTTTCGGATTGATGCCAAAGAATCTCGTTCCACTTCCCCCCAATCCTCTGCTGCCTCTCCCCCAGCGAGAAGGGCGAAAAACACCCGATCTCGCTGGATGCTGGAGAGGTTGAGAAGCAACGTCCTGTCCTCTTCTGTAAAAGAAAGTGTAATCATCTTTTGCCTTCTTCCCTGTTGAAATCATAAGCGAATCCCAGAGGTAGAGATCGAACCCCCGCGTTTGGATAAGAAGGCTTTCAATTCGTCCGGTGAAAAGTAAACCCGGCTGCCAATGTTGACTGCTTGAATATCCTGAGATTCCCTCAACCTGTCCAGAGTATCGGTGCTGATATTAAGGGCCTGAGCGGCCTCTTTCCGGGTCAACAGCAATTTTTCCATTTTAGACTCCTTTCTCAAAACGGAAACGGTCCGTCGCCACTGTCATTGTCCCAGGGCAAGGGCCCATTATCAGGAATAGCGGCGAAGCCGTTAGAGGGCGCTGCGGCCTTTTTCAAGGGCTTGTCCGGGGGCAAGATGTATTCCCCGCTGCGGACCCGATCTGCGCTCATGGCGCGGAAAGGACGTACCGTCCATCCGGTTTTCCCGTTATAGGACCATTCCTCATTCCGGAAGAGGATGCCCACCAACTTTCCCACCAGGGAAGTTTCCTCCCAGTTCCAGGTGTACCCGGGGTTGGAGTGCTCAAAGGCGGTGGTCAAGCCTTTGAAGGAGCTCTTTGTCCGTTCGTCGTTGTCAGTCCCATCGTCTTTGGGCAAGAACTGACGAATAACCCCCTTCCACTTTTTATCCTGCATGGTGTTGGCCTTAAACTCTTTGGAGAAGAACCCTCTCTGCTCTCCCTCCTCAATGTCGAAGAGGATCAGCAGCTGGGGACCATAATTGGTATCCGCAAAGGATACCTGCTTGACCCGGCAGACATAGGCGTCCAGGGGGAGTTTGGGACGGTCATAGAACTCCTGCACGGAATCCCAATTTTTCGGTTTTTGAATCATGGTTTTTGTTCCTCCTTGTGGTTGATTTGATTTAATTCATTTCGGATTGTATCCAGAATGCCGATTACGGAGAAAATGACTTCTTCCTGATAATGAAGAAGTAATATGCAAGACTTTGACAGGCTGTTTAATTCTTCATTGATGTCCGTCTTTTTCTTTGGCTCATGAGGCATTTGGTTCACTCCTCCTTTTTACTTAATTGACATGCTTTCACGTTCTTCCAAGGAAACTCCTGGGGCTTCGTTCCCATCTTTCAGCCACTTAGACAATTCTGTCCGATTGACTTCTGGGGACTTATACCGGAGAAACTGCTCCTCAAGGCCAGCGTCCGCAACCCAGGAAAAAAACGCTTCTTCGTCTGCAATGTTTACTGCCTTGGTGTGTCGGAAAGATACCGCACAGCGCGGTGTTTGGAATTTCTGCCCGGTCAGCGCATAGGACAACATATCTCTCAGCCGATCAACCTTTTTCTCTGTCCGCTTCCTACGCTCGTTTAATACGTCGATCTCGTTTTTCAACGCAGTGGCAATGGCAGAAAGATTCTTAATGTAAAGCGCAATATTTTCCAATTTCTCTTCTCGCTGCATCTGCAAGGCAGTAAGCTCTTCCAGATTTGTAATCTCACCTGTCTCTGGGTCCGTCCCGGCCTCAATCGCCGCATCAATCGCGGCATCGATTTCATATAGTTTCAGGTTCACTTGAGCCTCTCTTTCCGTCTGCGGGGACAGTTGACAGCCCCCAATATTCTCTAATCCGCTGATCGACAAATTTCAGGTCATTCTCAATCTCCAGGTCAAACATTTCTTCGGGCGACTTGGAAATGTCCATTCCATTGGATTGGGTGCGGAAAAAATGGCGATCCCCTTCCACCATGCAGCGCAGACAGATTGTGACCATTCCCTCAATGCAAACCTTCTCGTCCAGCAGCTTTCCAATGGTCCGCAGCCTGGTTTCTCCAAAATCGGATGTAGTTTCGTGCATGAGGATATAGACGATGACATCCTCTGGAAGCTGCGACTGGATGAACATCAGCAGCCGCCAGAAATTGTCCGCGATATCGTTGTAGAGGTCGAACGTAGAACTTCCCGACTTGGGTGCGGAATGACCTTTCATGAAAGTGTTCGTCAAAAGGTACCCAGCGTCATCAATGACAGCGGTTTTGGTGGGCATCTTTTGCAGGCCAGTGGTAATGGTCTGGTAGCTGTCTGTCTTCATCTGGTATCGGAAGGTCCCGGGGAAAGGCAAGCGTTTGCCCACCACGTTAATCAAAAAGATTTCATCTGGGGCAAAGTTTTTCAGGGAACGGGACTTCCCAGACCCGCTCTTGCCATAGATCAAAACTGGAATCCCGATAAGTCATTCCCCCTTTTCGCCGCAGTCCAGGTATTCCTGGAATAGGTCCATCTTCTCATCCAGATAGGCCGACATGGTGAAACTGTTATATAAGAACATGTAATCCATGAAGTCGTCCAGGCATGTGTCCATAATAAAGTTCCGGCATGTCCTGGCAGAAACCTCTATAACCACCTTTTTGGGGAAAAAGTTAATTCGTTCCTCCATCTTGACAAACCTCCAATTTTTGTTACAATAAAGTTAAGCGGAAGAAACATAGCTTATTTTTTCAAGTATTCTCCTTTCTGAACTCTGCCGGTGCTGCAAACCGGCAGAGTTCATTTTTCGCTTTTTCCACGGAGTTCTTTTTTCCATCGGGTGATAACCGTGGTATTCACGCCGTAATGGTCGATCAGCTCATGGTATCGAAGAAGCTTCTCCTTCTCTGGGAAGTCCTCCGGCATGGGGATGCGGGGAAGGCCTACCTTCTTCCTTGATTTACTCGGACAACGCCCGCTGCAATCTGGATTGGTACAGTGCAAGCACTGCTGGATTTTCTCCGGGGAATCCCAGTTCAATCCAGGATAGAGCATGGTGCGCCGGATGCGTTGGCCGGGGATGGGTTCAGAGGGAGCGTCGGCCCATGGCCTTCTCCCTTCGATATGTATCGCATCCCCGTTGATCTTCACCATATCCCCACCCCCTTTCGCACCTGGGGCAGAGATATACCTTCTCTCCAGGTTCCAGGGCGGACACGTTCCACCGCTGCTTACACCGGCGGCAGAGACGATACACCGCGCCCCTCATGCCACGCGGAAGGGAATGCCCCGGCGGGCCAAGGCGGCGTTGATCCGGCTCTTCCCTACCTCCCTTCTGCGCCGGGCCTCCTGGCGCTTTCTGGCCGCTGGGGCAATGGCCCGCAACAGGATGTCCATATCATGGCGTTGCTTGATCTCTTGTACTGGGTTCATCAATTTCACCTCTTTTCTTCATCCACTCTTCCATCAACTTTTCATAAACGTGGAAAATAGGCTGTTTTGCGCCCTCAATACATGTCCCAAAAAGGTATACTCCTTGTCTGATGCCGCGTCTAAGAGTATCGGGGGATATACTCAATCCAGCCGCTCTTAAAATTTCGGTTGCTTCCTCGATGGTCAAAACTTTGACCTTATAATTCGTCATATTCTGTTACCTTCTTTCTCTTGTAAAAAATCAGAGATATCACATTCAAACAATCGCGCCAACGCGTTGAGATGGAGGACTCCAGGAATTCGCTTCTCAGATTCCCAAAAGTAAACAGCCTGATTAGATACTCGTATCTGCCGCGCGACTTCCATTTGTGTAAATCCTCTTGAAATTCGAATTTTCCGAAGATTCGTCCCAATAGACATAAGATCACTCTCCAGATCCCCGCCCGATTAAGGGCGGGGTCGTTTTTCTCCGTTGCTTTTTCTTCTTTTCTTTTTGGGCTTGTCCCTCCATCCCTCTGCATACCCCGCAATATAAAACAGGGCTTCTTTTGGCAGTCCAGAAAGACTGTCTACCACGCTCTGAACATCAGAGAGCTTCTTTAGATCAATCATGTTGTCACCACCTTTCAATCCCGGCTTAGATTCCTGTGCTCACTCAATAAAACACCTCCTGTTGTCCTCCCTTTCCTGCTGTGGTATACTGAGAACAGAAGGGAGATGAAGATCATGCCATTTGAAGATTTTTTGCGCCCTCATGGAATTAATTACACTTTGCGGCGCCAAAACGAACCAGATAGAGAAGAACGAGGACTCCCAGACACAGGTTACATAATGTTTAGGCCAGGAGCAGACATAGTGGAATCTGATATTTTGATAAATCCCGTCGGGGAAATGTATCATGTAGTAAGAACAGAAACCGAGTTTGCATATGGAAAGCCTCATTTCCTAAAGGTATTCTATCGGACAGAGCAGGAATACAGTGCCACCAAGCAATCATCGCCGCCTGTTTTCAATATTCAAAACGCTTATGGTTCTATCATCGGAACAGGAAACCAGGCGACCGTCAACTACAATTCAACAGTGCACGAATTAAGACAGGCCGTTGCATCTGATACATCCACAGATAAGGAGCAGCTTGAAAAAATAGTTGACCTGCTGGAAATGGTGATCAATGACCAAGTCCCTCCGTCTAAAGGTCTGTTCTCGAAGTTTCGTGAAATCATGGAGCGCAATTCCTGGATTACTGGCTCTGTTGCGAATGCTTTAATGAATTGGCTTTTGACAAAAACTCTGTAAAGTCCCCTTCAAATTCAAAGACTACTTCAAGCTCTGTGCTCCCGTGCATGGAGCTTGAAATTTTATAGTCCTTGATTTCTATGCTCTCACCGTTTAGCCGGAAAAATGATCGGCTCCCCAGCTTACAGATTGCAACGTCCATCCTCATCACCTCTCTTCCTTTTGTCCTGGTCATAATATATCATGTCTAAGGCAACTTGTCAAGGCATTTTTATGCCTCAGGCATATTTTTTGCTTGACTTATTTCATTTCTTGTGTTTTAATAGATTCCAGACAGGAGGTGAAATAAATGGAAAGTATCAATAACAGAATTGCATGGTGCGTAAAAGATAGCGGGCTAACAAAAACAGATTTTGCAGCTCGTATAAATATCTCACAATCATTTATTTCAAGGTTAGTATCTGGAGAAAAGCTCCCAAGTGACCGAACGATTGCGGATATCTGCCGAGAGTTCAACATATCCGAAGTGTGGCTTCGCACCGGAGAAGGTGAACCCCACATGGAAAGAGATAAAGATGAAGAATTCCTTGAGATCATGGAAAAAATCAACATATCAGATGATGATTTAATTAAACGGATTATTAAGGCTTATTGGTTTTTGGATGATGATGAAAAAGCCGCTGTAAAAAAAATGATCGACAATCTATCTGGAAAATAAAAAGCCCCGGATTTCTCCGGGGCCTGGAAGATCAGCCGATCAGTTTTTCTAATATTTTTGCACGGGTAATCATGGCTCTCAAAAATTCTTCATTAGAATTTCTTTCTATAATGTATTGAAGCTCTTTCTTTAATCGCTCTGTTTTCTTTCTTTTCTCTTCTTTCATATAGCATCTACCTCTGAGCGATCAAAAGAGCTGCTTATTTTGGGTAATACCTGTTTAATAAACGTATCTAATCGTGGATCAGTAATTTCACGAATATCACGTACCCCAAAAAGTAGCTCTAAATCAGTTTCAATACGGTTTTTGTCCGGGCTCTCCTGAATCATCCAATAAATTCCTTCCATATTCATGTCGACTCCTCCTTTTCGACTTTATATAAATGATAGAACATTTGTTCGATATTTGCAACTGAAACTATCCGACAGATATCGACGTTAGTCCATAGATTGGGCTACGTGATATATAAAAATAATTGGAGGTATCCATCATGGAGACAAAAGAGAAAAAGAAAAAGGGAAAAGCAAAGTGGATCGTTTTAGCCGTTGTCGTTGTTATCATAATTGCTGCCATCGCTGGCGGCGGCAATGATAATACGCCCCAAACTCCCTCAAATGAAGATCCCGTTGCCACTTCAGAACAGCCGGCGAGCAACCAGGAAACATCGGAAGAGAAAAAAGATGCAGATGTCCCAACAGAGTACAAAAATGCGCTAAAGAAAGCCGAGACATATAGCAAAACAATGCACATGTCAAAGCAAGGAATCTATGATCAGCTTGTGTCTGAATACGGAGAAAATTTCCCGCCAGAGGCTGCTCAATATGCTATTGATAATCTGGAAGCCGACTACAAGGCAAACGCACTTGAGAAGGCAAAGACATACTATGAAACAATGAATATGTCAAAGGAAGGTGTTCGGGACCAGCTCGTTTCTGAATATGGAGAGAAATTCACGCAGGAAGAAGCTGATTATGCCGTAAACAACCTTGAATGAATAAAAATATTCCTTTAAGAAATGAATCACGATGCAGGAACGGGCAGTGTTCAATATTTCCCGTTCCTGTTCGGAAGGAATAATATGAGTTGTTCAAGGTGACACGATTGGAGGTATTCTGTATGCCTATTTTCACAAGCAAAGACAAGGATAAAAATAGAAGCGTAAATTTTATGGCGGTTGATGGATTGCCAGAATACCAGTTGGGAGATGCAATCAATGCAACTATTGTAAAAAACGAAAACGTCTTACGGATTAAAGCAAGAGTCTTCAAACGCCCTATTATTAACTTACCGATCAACAAAATTCTTTCTGCTGTTTTTGCTTCTGAAACGGAGATTTTAGAAAAAGATAAAAGCGTTATTGGCCGCGCAGCGGTTGGGACTCTTCTTCTTGGTCCTTTGGGAACTATCGTCGGAGGTATGTCAGGGATCGGCGCAAAGCACAAGCGAGAAATAAAAAACTTTTTGTTGATCTCTTACGCTGGCGAAGATGAAGAGAAAACCATTGTCTTTGAAGTAGTTGGGGCCTCCATTGGATGGGCAAAGTTCTTAAAAGAACTGAACGCCCTTATTCCAAATAAACCAGAACAAAAAACATCAATCACATTATGAAAAATCCGCCCCCGGTGTTGGCGCACCGAGGACGGTTGTAGAAGGGAAGATGCTTTGCAAGGGCCATCTTCCCTTCTATTTTAACGAATGGAAGGAGCGTTGTCAATGTTATGTATCAAGTGCAAAAAAGAAATACCAGAATATTCCATTTTCTGCCCTTTGTGTGGAAAAAAGCAAGTTACAGAAAAAAGGAAAACCTTGAAACGGGCAAATGGGATGGGGACTGTTTATAAGCTACAGGGGCGACGGAAACGCCCCTGGGTGGCCGCAAAGAACCGAGTAATAATAGGATACTATGAAACCAAGACAAGTGCTATGGAGGCGTTGGAGGGATTATCAGGACGTAATCTGTCAGATCGGTATAACATGACGTTTGCTGAGGTGTTTGATGCGTGGAAAACAGAACACTACAAAGAAATAACCAAAAGTGGCATTTCCTCCTATGATAGGGCATTTGATATATTTGAAAAACTGCATAGGCGGAAATTCCGGGATTTAAGAACTGTTGATTTTCAGTCGATTATAGACCAGCACATGAGCAAAACACAATCAACCGTATCAAAGTATAAGCAGCTTATTACCCAAATGTCTCAATGGGCAATCCGGGAAGAAATTTGCACAACAAATTTTGCAAAGTTCGTCAAGGTTCCGGAACGTGTAAAAAAAGAAAAAGACATTTTCACAGAAGAAGAAATCAAAAAATTAGAAGAAGATGGAAGCGAAGCAGCCAGGATAATTCTAATGCTTCTATCGACAGGAATGCGGATAGGAGAACTTTTTTCCCTCCCTCTGAATGGTTATCACGAGACATACGTGATTGGTGGATCAAAGACGGAGGCAGGACGTGGAAGAGTAATCCCCATCCGGCCAGAAGGGCGGAAGCACTTTGAATACTTCGCCAGACAAGCAACTGGGCCGCTCCTGCTCTCTGGGTATGTGGGAGAAAAGCGGCTTGAGAATTACCGGAGACGCAATTATTACCCACTTCTAAAGCGTCTCGGTATTGAGCGGCATACTCCGCATGCGACCAGACACACTTACACATCAAGGGCAGTCAAGGAGGGGATGTCCCCTGAAGTGCTACAAAAAATTCTTGGCCACGCAGACTATTCCACGACAGCAAACGTCTATACTCACATCGACATTGACACACTGGTTAAGGCAGTTGAGTGTTAGTAATTTGATAGTAACCGAAATCAGCTTTCCTTAACTTTTCTTGTTTCAAGCAATCAAAAACCATTGAAAAACCAAGGAAAATCAACGTTATGTACTATAAAAAATGATTCGTATATATTTGACGTGCGGGAGGTCACAGGTTCAAGTCCTGTATCGTCCACCAAAGAAAGCCCTGAAACCAAAAGGTTTCAGGGCTTTATTTACTCTGTCCCGTTGCGAGATTGTTAGTAACCTGCATGTAACGTCACAGGTATCTTATTTTTCTCATTACTCCTTCATATACACGGGGATTAACTGTATGCAATGTGTCCATAAGGTCATCTATTATTTCCCATACAGCGTCCGGGTCCCTATTCTTCACCTCACAGAGGAAATCACTTTCCCCCCAGCGGGGAGAATCTGGGGAAGTAGAATGCCCTCCATCATAAGCAATAGGAACCGACTTTCCTTCCTCCCGATCCATGCAGTCCCGGATAGTATAAAGGTTTGCCAGCTTGGCATAAGCCGGGTAGCTACTCTCCCCATACTCTAAACGGGCAATTTCAATATCTATTTCCTTTCGGTCAAGCATGGGGGCACCCCCTTACGCTTTCTCCAGCTGCTCCATAGCCCGGCGCAGGATTTCCTTTTCTCTTTCGTTGGCACCACTCATCATATCCTCAATCTGGTCCATCATGTGTTCTTTAGCATCGGAGCGGGAATACATGCGTCCATCACGGCTATACCGGCCCATGGAATCCCGTTTCCGGCCACGGTAGCTGGAGCCTCGTCCATAGGTGCCGCGCATATCGGCCTCCCAGTCACCAGCCCGGCTGTAATCGCCGTGTTCCTCCAGCATCTCAATCTTGTCCAGGTTTTTAATGGTATCAGTCAGCTTGTGGACGATCTCCAGGTCTCCGGCGCCCAACTCGCCCTTGCGGGCAATTTCCTTCAGCTCTTCGCAGAGCTTTTCTTTCAGTTCATGCATATACATATTGACTCTCCTTTCAGGCCACACGCTCAACGATCAGGTTAGCATTTTCAATCTCAATCGTCTCTGTGCTGGTATTTTTGACTGCCACAGTCACACAGCAGCCACGGGGAACCTCAATAAAGGCCGCAGCAAACACATTGAAAAACTCGTCCACTGCGGCAGGGGTCACGATAGCAGTGGCGCTGCCCAATGCTTCACCTTCCACCGCAATAGCAATAGAGATAGGTCCAACTGCGCCACCTGTGGGAATGGCAATATTGCCGCCAAATACAACTTTGTAACGGGCTCGGCATTGATTTGTCATACCGCGCAAGGTAACGATGCCAGAACCATCTCTATGTACAACACAATTAGATCCGTTCACGGGGGTCTCTGTAAATACGACATTCTGTCCCGCAGCCACTTGCTGCACAAATACGCCAGTAAATTCAGCCATAAGATCATTCCTTTCAAAAAAGATAGCGGCGAGGCTATTGCCCCGCCGCGCTTGTTCCAAAATCGGCACGGGGCCGAACATTCCGGTCATGCCGGAAAGTTGATGTATTAGGTTTTAGCAGCCGCAGCCACAGGGATTACACCCACAACCGGCATAAGGATTCGGGACCTGATAGGCCGGAATGGGCATGGGGTTGATGCGTCGGATCAGCTCATTGGTCTGCGCATCCAGAGTCGCTGTCAGATAGCTGTTCTGATTAGCCTGAGAGGCAGCCAGTTTCAGAGACTGGTTCTCGGCTTGCAGCGTTGTAATCTTGTCCTGGGTCAAGAAGTCAAGAATGGCTCGGCTATTCGCATTGGCATTGTCAATGATGTCCCTGGTGCTGTTCTGGATAGTGTTTCGAGTATCGCATGCCTGGGTGGCCATGTTATAATTTACACCATCAATAGCGCGCTGGGTATCGCAGCAACACTGAGCCATCTGTGCCCCCAAAGCATTAAAGCCCTGCTGCGTCTGATAACCAAGAGTACAAACGGCATTATCAACGCCATGGAATCCGTTACTCACTGCATCACGAATGGAATTCTGTCCATTCTGTAAACCATTCAGAGCAAAGCCTTCGTTGATGTCGGCGCGAGTAGCCCAGCCCTGAAAGCCAGGGCCATTGGTACCACCGTTACCGCCAAAACCGCCACCGAAACCGTTCCCCCAGCCAAACATGCCGAAGATCAGAAACAGGATAATCCAGGAGGCCCAATCTCCACCCCACATGGAATTACCATAACCGCCGCCCTGATAGGCAGGAGTTACTGGCATGGTCATCACAGTATTGTCCGAAGAAAGACTCATTGTTTTTTCTCCTTTGTAAATTTATTTTCAAAACCCGGCCGGGATTTTGATTATATTTATTTCCCAAACATCCCCCGCATCCCCTCGAACATCCCTCGCATTTGCTGGGCCTGTTTCTGGGCTGCATCCAGTTGGGATTGGGTGAGTTTGCCACTGGAAACCAATTCGTTAATCATAGCGTTTGGGTCCTTGCCTTTCATTTGATTCATGAACTGCTGAAACTGCTGCATCATATTGGATTGGCTATTCCCACCACCAAGAACTTGAAAAATCGGATTAGGCATTACTCTCGTCCTCCTTAGCTACCTGCTCTTTTGCAGGTTGTTTCTGCGCTGTCAGAGCGTCCAAGCGGGCAGCCAGAGCGGCTAATTCCTCTTTGGTGGCAAACTGAACAGACGATTCCTGCACGGATTGTGAGGCTTTCTTGGCCCCCGTACGTTCGGTATAATCAAATACTCGAAGAGGCATGGGCATCCCTGACGCATCAGTTGATTTGATATAAAACGTGGAGTTTTCACTGTCCATCAGCAAACGGTTTTCTCCTGGTGCAACTAAATACCCTTTTGCCCCTTCTTCCCCTTGCACCCAGATAATTCCATTTCCGGCTGTGTTTCCCTGTGGCGGAACAGGTTGTCCCTGCATAGGAGCTTGAAACGGCTGTTGTCCACGAAGCTGTGCAAGATGATCCGGCACAGGTGGCGGATAGTATGGAGACTGATAGCTTGGATAATATTGATAAGCCATTTTTGTTATCCTTTCTCCCAAAAATATAAAACGATTTCATTTCCACTATCCCAAGTATCGTAAATGGTGCCGTCCTGCACGCAAACGACATGTCCAGATAGGGCAAGAATATAGGTCCCTTCGGGGTTCCTGTCGGCAAAGGAATTTACCGTTGTATCTTCCTCTGCCAGATTTCTTCGGTATCCATGTTTTCTGAGGTATGCCCCCCAAACATGATTTGCCGATGGCATATCTCCCATTTGATACCCTTGTAGCACAACTCCGATATATGTTTTTTCCCAGCTCTGTCCTAACGCTTTTGACAAAGCCCTTATTGTGCAATCCCCGACGTTTTTCTTTTCTGGATTTGGATTGTAATAAACAAACATAAAACCACCTAAATAAAAAAGGATACAGTCCGCGCCTATTGGCCAGTGGTTATTCCACTATTCACTGCATCCTCCTTTAATTTTTATTCTATTGCAATTCTTTCGATAAAATGTTCATCCTAAATACAGGAAAAGCACAAAAAAAGACCACCCAAAAGGGTGGTCAAAGTACATGGGAAATTTTCCGAAGTGATTCCCTGTGCCTCTCTTTAATTGTACGTTCGGAAAACCCAAGAGAATCACCGATATATCGAAAATCTTTTCTCTGAACATAATGCATCCTCAAAATAGCTTTGTCCTCATCATTCAGTGTGCATCGCGCTAAAACTGCATCAAATTCAGATACAAGCGGAATCTCTTTCAATGCTCGTCTTGTTTCAATGTGTCCTGGGCTTGAATTTTGTTTCTGTGCCAGTAAATCAAAGAGGATTAAACATAATGCTTTACACTCTTCTAATTCGTTTACTGTTCCTTCTGGAATCTTCATAAACTAAACTCCTCCATTTTCTGGTTAAAGAGGACTAACAGTTGACATATTTACAAATATGAATTATTCTTTGTATAAAGGGGATGATCATTATACAAGCAAAAATCAAAGGAACACCTGCTTCTCTCCACGAGTCACTAAAAAAAGCGACAACAAGTATGTTGGTTCTTTTTCTGTTGCGTCAGAAACCTATGTACATTTATGAAATTATGTCATCTATTTCAAAAATGAGTGACGGAAAAATTTCTTTTTGTACTCTATACGCTTTATCTAATAAACTTCAAAAATTAGGTTTTGTCCGTGTTGCGTCTAAAGAAGTGAGTGAAGATAACAGAATCCGCGTATACTTATCAATTACAGAAACAGGATTAGATTATCTTTCGGACTGTATTGCATCTTACAAAGATTTTAACCATGATATAAACGAAATACTTTCAACTGACGTCTTAAAATAACCCCTCTGGATATATCCCAGAGGGGTTTTCCATTTACCTCTGAGCAAACATAATTTACAGTAATCCTTTTCGCCCCAGCACTGCAATCACCTCATCCCGTTTCATGGGGCGCTCCGGGCTTGTACCGTCTACAATACCATTTTCCATGGCCTTTGCCCAATGTCCCTCCTGTTGGGACCAAGCGGGCTCAGACAGCGTCTTCGCGTGGAGCTCTGCTTTCTGCATGAGCTGGTAGGCTTGTTCGTTGGTCATTTCAGAAATCAATTTTGCGATGTCCATGGGCTCCTCCTCTCCTTCCAGCCGCCGGTTGACCTCGGCGGCAATCTCTCCGTGCCGGTTATACAGATAATCCCCCGGGCAGGCCTTGGCGGCGAACCACCGGTGAACCGTCATATTCTGCTTGTCCACCTGGCCGATCAGGGATTTATCCCCTTTCCACAGCAGTTTCTTGATCCCATTTCTCCGGCAGATATCCGTCAATAGGTCCAGCAATGCGGCGTAGGCTTTGTCTGACACCGGCCAATCCGGCACCCCGCCATTGTTGGCCACCTCAATGGTGATGGCCCGATGGTCGTTGGCGGCATTGGAGGTACACCAGGACCGGTTGGCCTCCTCCACATACAGGGCAATCCGTCCGTCGCTTCCAATCCCATAATTGCTGCTGGCTTTACGAGACGGGTCAGCAAACAATGCCCCGCAAGTCTCTACGCTGGCATTGCCTGCCATGCAGTGAACGGAAACGGTGTCGATTACGTGGTTGCGCCGCCCGGAATGGTTGGGGGATAATTTGGTGTAGGTCACAAGAGGGCTGTTACTCATCTTTATCTTCCCCTTTTCCGTTGGTCATCTCGTCCAGCATAGATTCTGGAATATCATCTTCTGGATGTACAACAGACAGAGGAGCATTCTTTTCTTCCATAGGAATCCCCCTTTTACTTAAAAAGGTCTGCCAGTGTCTTTGTCTTAGACTTCATGTAGGAACGCTGAATATCATTCCATTCGTCCATTTCCTTTTCCCAGCCGGTCCAGCCCTGCTGCTGCGCATACATGCGGGAGGCAATGTCTACGTCCACGCCCTCTTTCTCGCTGATAGCCTTGATTGCCATGCGATTCGCATAAAAACGATTTGCCATACGAATTCTCCTTCTTTGTCTTTAGTTTTTGTTTGCAGTTTCTTTCTCAACTTCCGGCAAGCCCTTGATACTAACCAGCAAGGACAGTATGCCGGACAGTATGGTGGCCGACAGAACCACCGGCCATTCCACCGCAGAAAGCACCGCTGCCGCCCCAATCGTGGCAATGGCGGTCTCTGCCATGGTCTTGATTGCACGGATTCCCGCCGCTTTCCACCAGGCTTTCCATTTCTCACTCATTCCCTTCACCCCCTCTCACAGCCCGATTTTTGCCAGCAGAAACGCAATCACTGCCGCGAAAACAGCCCAGATTGCTTTATCAGCCAACCCTTCCCACCGGCGTGCGGGCTTGATCTGGAGCTCACTCACCTGGCTGAGTGCCGATGTGATTTTGGAGGACATTTCATCCAGCTTGTCCAGAATCTGAACATACTGTTCGTCCCGGCGTGCGCTCTCAGTTTCCAGGGCCCGGATGCGATCATACATCTCCTTATGGGTCTGCCGGGCCGCATCCAAATGGCTGTTCAGAGACTTCTCCAACATGTTAGCCTTTTGCATCCCCAAGCATTCATTCCCGGGGTTGAAGGTACACTTGTCCATGGGCATAACAGCCCTCCTCTCTCTGTGTGGGATGGTTCGTCAGGGATATACTTCCTCCCAAAACTCCGGATTCGTCTCCGGGGACCAGGTGTTGGTGTCAATCTTGCTGCGCCAGGTTTTGCCATCTGCGGTACAGCAATCCCCTTTGGCGTAGGGGGAAGTGGAGAGGGAGAGGAAGGGCAGCGCCTTGTCCGGGTCAGTGGACCAGACAAACCCCCACTGGGCGGGCAGCTCCTCCGGCTCCTGGGGATAGATTTCACTGTCGTAGACCTGGAGGAGCCGAACCACCCGCCCGGCGCTGGACCGGCAGACAAAGCCATCTTTCTGGCCTGCCTTGCGCTCCAGCATGTTTTTGGCAGCCTTGGCCGCCTGGAAGTCCGGGATATACTCCTCTGTGGCACAGAGTTCCGTGCCGGTCATGGAGGGGGATTCTGCTTGCAAGTTGACTGCGGCAGCCTTCCCCGCCCGGCGCAGGGTATCCAAAACAAACTCTTTTTCAGTCAACGTCATTCACTCCTTCTCGAATTGCTGCCGCCATGGCGGCCCAGGTAACGGGTTCCTCCGGCTCTTCCAGCGGGAGGTCGGGGTGGTCTGCTTCATAGGCGTCCAGCGCCTCCTGGTTGGTCTCCAGGCTTGTCACAGCGCCGTTTTCCACGGTCAGGGTCACAAACCCCTTTGCCGCAAGATAGGGGCTCAGGAGATCGTCAGGTAGGGTCACACAGTTTGGAAAAGGTTGTCCCATGGGGTTGCCGTGGTTGCCGGTATCGTTCGGACTTGAGTTGATGTAATACATTTGTGCTCACTCTCCCTCCAAAAATGCAACATACTTATAAGTTTTACCAGAGGAATTCGGGAATTGAGAATAACTACCTTTGGATAGGGTCAACTTCCCTCCAGACCAGGTTGCACTCCCCGTATAATTTGAAATTCCGCTGCTTCCAGTCGGCACAATCCAATTTGTATCAGTGAACATTGTGACGTCGACGTTCAAAAAACCAATCAGCGGCCTATTTTTAAACGGAATTATCACGTTTTCTGTCCCTGTGCCAACGTATGAACCGTATTTGATGTATCCCAAAGAGGATCCACCAAAGTCCCCCAACACCCCCAGATACTCAATAGTGGTGCCTGCGGGGATGGCGGGGTAGCCAGTGACCTGTTGCATTTTATTGACAAGAAATCCATAATTATATGGATAACCGAGAGAGACTCCGTTTTCAAAGTAACTGACAATGGCATCATCGGGGATATAGACAAGGTTAGTTCCTTCACTTCCACCATTATCTTTTTCTCCACTCACAGTAATAAATTTACCTCTAATAGCACTTTGAATATTACTAACCCAGCTATCATTAGTGGCATTTGCGGTATAACTTTTTACATTTTCCTGTGTCAATGTCCCAGTATCGGAAACTTTAATTGTCTCGGAGTAATAATAATTGGACGCATTACCAGTCCACGCCGATGCAAACAGGTATCCACTCACCATATCCCCCAACACATACCCCGCCTCTTTCGCATCATCTCCCTCCTGGTAAGCGTTGCGGTTCGTGGAGGTTAAGTAGGTGATGTGGGTGCCAGGGGGAACGGCTGGATAAGCATCTACACGTTGTAGATTATCAACAGTGATAATTATTGAACTCGTACTAATATTCGCAGAACTGGGTACAAAGTACACTTTGCTTTGGTCTAATTGAGAAGGGCCAAACCAATTCCCAAAATCATTTATATAAAATAGTTTTATATATTTCCCTCTAAGCCATGATGAAGCGCTGTCTATGTCATTTGTGCTATAATGTCTCGTTGAATTATTAAGTGAAACAATACCAGCATCACTTATAGTTATAGAGTCTGCACAATCGACATATGCGGTCGATTGGTTCGAGTTTCCTAAATTGATGAGTGCATTGGGTACATCGTCTAATGTCCTATCTGTATTGTCATCCACTAATTTGTACCCCGCCGGGACCTCCTCCTCCGTAGTCACCGTCTTCCTCCACACATGGACATTGCCGATATTTGCAAGGACATTGAACGCATCGTTAGGGGTTGAATTCACTCCTGTGGAAAGACCCAGCGTGGAGATCACCGTATCTGAGAGAAGGTTTGCTTTGTTTAGAAGGGTTCCCAGCTGGGTCCAACCGTCTTTATTAATCCCATTGAAGTCTACTGGAAATATCCCTGCAACCATGGCCTGCATAAAATCCTCATAGGTTGGATAGAGGGACAAGGCTTCCCCTACTGTCTTTAGGTATCGTGAATTCCCGCTCCCTTTCATAATGGCGTCTTGCACTAAAACACACCCTTTCTTAAAATTCTCCGCACATGGCCTCTCCCGCCATGAGATAGGATTTATCCATCCATTGGAACATGGATTCTACTTGGACAAGGATCTTTTCCAAATTGTTCGCTTCCTGGAAGGTGAAACTCTGCATATCAGATGGGGCTTCTGGAAGATCAGGTACAAAGGGGAAAGTCTCTCGAATCCGTTTAACATTAGAAACATATCCCTCAGACTGCTCTAATGTTGACTTGTCCTCTTTCACCCAATAATCTCTGCCTGGCCCTGGGTTGACTGGAACATACGGATTTATATACCCACGGGAATATAAACTATCTGAAAGGAACTCGGCAGCCGTTGTAACCCGGTTCATATCAGTTTCGTTATATGCTCCCTTATAGCTTGTCTGTGCAAGCTGAATTAGTTCTTCTTCTGTCTGATCTTCTTTGGATAAGATCGTAAGAAGTTCCTCAATGTCCGCCTGGCTACGGTCTGTAATGAGCCGTATGACATAAAGCCGAAAAGAAGAGGACAGACCTGCTTTGTCCGTTGCGGTAACTGTGATGTAGTTCTCCCCCACGCGAAGCGGCACCGTATGTGAGAACTGTCCATGTTCATCAATAGCCGCTTCCTCCCCTCCCACAAGCAAGGTGACAGGAGATGTCGTCACATCCTTTGTTACCCCTTCCACCGTAATAGATTCATCGTCAACGATTTGTCTGTACTCGTTCACTGTTAGCTCAGGAGGAACCGTGTCTACAATGTAAACCGAAGATAAACTGGCTTGATTCCCGTCGTTGTCCTGGATGGAGGCGGTCAAGCTGTGATTCCCTTCGCTCAGTTCATTTCGTGGAGTATAGGTGAACTGATAACCTTTCTCCGTGGCCTGCGTGGAAATATCTCCCTCGACCCCATCAATCAGCATGGAAAGAGAGGATGGATCAATCCCGGAGCCGTTCTCCTCGTCAAATGCTTCTACAACAAAGGTCGGAACCTTGGTTGTCAATATCCCTTCTGCCGGAGATAATAGTTGAATAGTCGGGGGGACTTCCTCTTGCACCGTCAACCGAAGCCCAGGGATATTCGTCCCATCCGTTGTGGTGGAAACTCCCTTGTCGTTCGTCGCGGTTATTTCTGTGTTGAAATATCCCCCTTCTTCATTGTGGGAGGTTTTGGCCGGAACAATGACAGTCTCATATTTCCTTGTCGTTTCATTAAATGTAAGAGTGTATTCCTGTCCATCGAACGTCGCTTTTACCGTGGTTATCGACATGAACTACACCTCCCCACTTTGAAACTCCCCCGACACTCTGATCTCTTCTTGCTCTATCGTCTGCACATCAAGTACGATCACTTGGAGCAATACAGAATCCCCGACATTTGCAGTCACTGGCGTGAACGTCGCTGAGATCACAATAGGAGACCACTCTTCTGCCATTTAGATCACCCCCAGATACCGGCCAAAAAGTCCATTCGTCTACTGTATATCCCAATATAAAATGACGCACCCGGAAGCTCCAGGCACACCTTCTTCTCCTTCTCCGGGGTAGTTGTCGATCACAGTCCTGCTCCAGGAATTACCTTCCTCATCTGTGCCGCTCTCTTCACGTCTATTTCCTTTCACGCCCCCGGCGCCACCTTTTCCACCGTCTCCTGTATTTGCAGTCGGAAGTTGAACCCCGTCTCTTGCAAAGGCATCCCCCGACGCAATGTCTGTATAGTTAGGGTCAAAATTTTGTCCATCTGCGGCAGAATATGAGCCGAATTTTGTTACCCCACCAGATTCTCCAGGAGCGCCACCTCGACCAATCTCCACATTGAACACCTGATTGGGGTTAATTTCGATTGTTTCTGCCCAAACAAGGCCACCCTGTCCGTCTGTTCCATCTGTACCGGCTTCATCCCAAGAACCATCGGTCCCGGTTCCTCCACCAGACCCACCATTTACAAGGATGGCACGTAATTTTAGAACTCCGTCCGGCGCTGTCCATGTCCCTGACGAAGTAATGACTTCCCGGTTCTGGAAAAGAAACGCACCGTCTGCCTGGAGCAAAACGCTTGTGCAATTAGATAGCACCCCGCTCGAAAAAGAGAGGTCCTGCTGAATCCGACGCGCCGTCGTGGCATTGGATTCATCCAGCCAAATTGTATCAACGTCTCCAACTTCGGACGCCGGATTCCCACAGTTTGAAATTTCATATTGGTTTCCGCCAAAGGTAGACAACATAAGACGCGCAGCGGCAAGCGCCTGCTCCTTTGTTTTGATAAAGGGGTTGTCTACGGACTTTGTCTCACTTGATGAGGTTGAATTGCCGGAAATAACATATTTTGTGTCGTTCCCGTCATTTAAGGTGAAAATGATCGCAGCAACATCGGGATTTGCTTTCATTGTGGGATAGGAAATCAAATTTTCCAACGTAATTTTATCTCCTTGATTCCATAGAGGTTCGACAGCAAGTTTCCCTGTTTCTGCGTCTGCTCTTGGCCAAGTGGCAGAGGCCATACATACCCATAAAAGGAGGTCTCCACAGGTTACACCAGAAACATCTTCCGCATTTGAAACGATCAACGCGGTATCCGCATAATTGGCGTCCACTGTATATCGGTTTTCAAAGTTCACTCCAAGTTGCGCCACGATAGCAGCAACCCATCCTTCCAACGTCTCTGGCAAGGATTCTGGAACAATAAATTCTCTGGATTGCAGAAGGCCAATGATGTCTACCAAGTCCCATTGCATGGTCAATCCGTTATCGCTGGTCTTCCATCCTCCAGAATACTGATAAAACATCCCGACGCTC
>ENA-ORVC01000520-ORVC01000520.1-human-gut-metagenome-genome-assembly--contig:-NODE-520-length-41078-cov-3.571972_pt1 | contig 41078 bp, 30 predicted proteins | sample MGYA00242092_ERZ509234 | MGnify/ENA primary metagenome ERZ509234 (study PRJEB26280, sample SAMEA2338800) | human gut metagenome | biome: human gut; feature: human-associated habitat; material: faeces... | reverse complement strand
GTTTGTCATAAGGATCGAGTAATCAATGGTGGCTCCCAGCTGTAAGCAGCTTACGATGATGTAGCCGATATAGACCATGCTGTCGCCAATGATATAGGGGATCGTCATATTTAAGTAAATGGCCACCTCAATGGGGATGATGACCAGGACCGGCACCATCACCGAATGGAAGGTCAGCATGACCACCAGGGCCACTCCTGCCAGAGAAATGATGGATACCCGGTTGTAATCGTCGGTCAGGATATCCCGGATATCCATGGTGGTGGGCGTCATGCCGATCACATAGGAGTCCTCTGGATAATATTTTTTCACGATCTCCGTCAGTTTTTCACTGCACTGGAAGGAGTAGCTGCTCTCCTCCCTGTTCTCCATGGAGATCAGGATCCTGGCGTAAGAGCCGGTCCGGAGCTGCTTTGTAACAGTTTCCGGCAGAAAGCTTTCCGGGATCCCCTGTGGAAGAGTCCCAGCCATGGACAGGGCGTAGTCGATAAATTCCTGGTCCTCCAGCTCCTCTGTCAGCCTGCGCTCTTTTATGACGTTCCCGTTGGGCACCATGGCGATGATCACATTGGACTTTCCAAACACATCCTCGATGGCCCGGGAATCCTCATAGACCCGGGTGCCTGGACCGGAGCCCAGGGCGTCGTCCCCGTAATAAAAGTAGTTCATGGACTGTCCAAAGTAACAGGGAACCGCACAGAAGGCCGCTGCTGCCAGCACCGGGATCCGGATCCTGTACATCAGCTTTCCCAGGCCGTCCAGCGGCGGAAGGAAGGATCTGTGGGCTGTTTTCTCGATCTTCTTATCGAACCGCAGGATCAGCGTGGGCATCAGAAACAGGACCGTCACCAGGCTGCATACGATCCCCTTGGTAAGGACGAAGCCCACATCCCTGCCAATGGTAAATTTCATCAGCGCAATGACCAGGAAGCCCACGATGGTGGTCGCGCCGCTGGCCAGGATCGAGCTGCAGGATTTCTCGATGGCGGCCTCCATGGCCGGACGGGAATCCACTCCCGACTGTTTGATGGCCGTATACGTATGTAAAAGGAAAATCGAGTAGTCCATGGACACCGCCAGCTGCAGGATCGCCGCTGTGGAGAATGTAAAGAAGGAGATCCTGCCGAACATGATGTTGGAGCCCATGTTCAGCACAATGGCCACTGCCATGACCAGGATAAACAGGAACGGCTCAAACCATGAGGTGGTGGTCAGGGTCAGGATCAGCCAGATGATCACCACTGCCATTCCGATGGCCATGGCGATCTCCCGGGTAATGGATTCCTGACGCTCCTTACTGGAAACGGCGCTCCCGGCAAAGCATCCCCTGTCTTTTCCCACAATGCCATAGATCTCGTTTATGGCCTTATGGGTGGAGGCGTCTGAATCCCCGTCCTCAAAAATGATCTGGTATACCGCGTTCCCATCTTTATAGAACCGGTCTGTCAGGCTGTTCTTTATAAAGGCATCTGTGGAATAAACATTGGCGGCCAGGTCCGGACCTACCACCAGGTCCACGCCATCCACCCGTGAGATCCTCTGGCGGATGGTCCGGGCCTCCGGCAGGGTCACGTCCTTTACCATGATCCGGGCCATGCCGGGATAACCGAATTCCTGCTCCATCACATCCAGCGCCTGCTTGGTGGGGGCAAAATCTGGAAGATACTTGCTCAGATCATAGTTGACGCCCACAAACGGGTAACAGACGGCGCAGAGAATGGTCATGGCAATAAAGAATTTTTCAATGATCCTTCCTCTTTGAACAATAAAATGGGCCATTTTTTTCAACATAGCTTTCATTCCTCATTATTTTTTTGTTATTAGTTTTAAATATGTTTATCATACATACTGTTGATTTTCCTTCTGGGATGTATTATAATATACCGCAGGACCGGATGCAATCATTAGTATTTTAATGTTTTGCTGTTTAATGAACACGGAAATTTTAATATGTCAAAAATGGAGGAAAATCCATGAGAAATCCCAAAGAAGACCGGCGCGTCCGCCGGACCCAGAAACTTTTAAAAGAGCTTATGTCTGAAAAAGCGTTTAAGGACATCACCATCAAGGACATCACAGAACGGGCTGACTTAAACCGGGGTACCTTCTATCTCCACTACTCCGATACATACGATCTTCTGACTGCCATGGAAAACGGAGTGCTGGAGGACTTCCAGGAGATGATCACCGCCTATATGCCCTCCAGGCCGGGAAACGGTCTGATGCCGGTGCTGCTCCCCATCGTCCACTACATCGTGGAAAATGAACAGATCTGTAAAAATCTGTTTGAAAACAACGTTTCCAATGAATTTGTGACTAAATTTAAGGAACTGATCCGTAAAAACGGCGGCGCGCTCATCGAGCGGCTGTATCCCGCCTGTCAGACGGCCGATTCCGAATACTTTTTTGAATTTATCACCTATGGCCTTATCGGGATCATTAAAAAATGGCTGGACAACGGAATGCCCCAGACCGAGGAGGAGATCGCCCGCATGTCCAGCGACGCCGTCCTTTCCCTGGCCCGGTCCTTTTTTGCGGCATGATCCTTCCGGGCCGCTCCGTGTCCTGTGCATTCCCTCTTTCTGGCCGCCCCGTGCCCTCCCGGGAGTTTCCGGTTTTTTCTGGAAATTTCCCCGGGATTTTTTTATTTTCCTCTTGATTTTTTTACTCGTCTATATTATCATCAATATATGAACACATATTCATATGTTGATCCTGACTAATCTTAAAAAAGACATCCGGAGGGCATAATTATGGAAGAGAACAAACATCTGCACGGACCGGAAGATCCTGCAGAAAACAGCTGCGGCCATGAGGGGTGCGGCTGCGGCCACGAGCACGTACATGAGCAGGAACATTCCCATGAGCATAGTCATGAGCATTCCCATGACGGGCAATGCTCCTGCGGACATGAGCACAGCCACAACCATGAGCACGGACATTCCCATGAGCATTCTCACGAGCACTCCCATGACGGGCAATGCTCCTGTGGCTGCGGACATGAACACAGCCACGAACATGGCCATTCCCATGAGCATTCTCACGAGCACTCCCACGACGGGCAATGCTCCTGCGGCTGCGGACATGAGCACAGCCACGAACACGGCCATTCCCACGAGCACTCCCACAGCCATGGACACCACAATGCCCCAGGCTCCCCCTGTACGGTCTATGTGATGAAAAACATTGACTGCGCCAACTGCTCTGCCAAGATCGAAGCGAAAATAAAGGAGCTCCCGGAGGTGGACGACGCCGTCCTCACCTTTGCTACCAGACAGCTCCGGGTCTACTCCTCCGTCGGCACGGCTCTCCTTCCCAAAATGCAGGAGATCGCCGATAAGATCGAGCCCGGTACCCGGATCACGGTCCGGGAGGAGGGAAAACGTCAGAAAGACGTTCATAATGAGAAGCATTCCAGCGATCTTCCTGAGATCCTGGCCGGAGCCGGACTGTTCATCGCCGGTTCTCTTCTCGCCGGCCCCATGCCCGGCGTCTCCATTGTCTGCTTTGTGATCGCTTACCTGATCCTGGGGAAGGACGTGCTTTTTACCGCCCTTAAAAACATGAAGACCGGCCATGTCATGGATGAAAACTTCCTTATGAGCCTGGCGACCCTGGGAGCCTTTGTGATCCGGGAATACGGAGAAGCCGTGGGCGTTATGCTGTTTTACCGCATCGGCGAGGCTTTTGAGCACCGGGCTGTGGAAAAGAGCCGCAGCCAGATCATGGACGCTGTGGATCTCCGTCCGGAAACCGTGCTCCTGGACGAAGGCGGCTCCATCCGGGAGATCCCGGCAGAATCTGCCCGCATCGGCCAGGTGATCCAGGTACGTCCCGGCGACCGGATCCCCCTGGATGGCGTGATCATCGAGGGAGAAAGCCGTCTGGATACCTCCCCCATCACCGGCGAGCCGGTTCCGGTGGCCGTCAGGGAAGGCAGCTCCGTTTTATCCGGCTGTGTCAATACCTCCGGCCTCTTAAAGCTCCGGGTGGAAAAAGAGCTTTCTGAATCCATGGTCACCAGGATCCTGGATTCTGTGGAAAATGCCGCCGCCCAGAAGCCCCAGGTAGAACGGTTCATCACAAAATTCGCCCGGATCTACACCCCTGTGGTAGTAGCCCTGGCTGCCGTCACCGCCATCCTCCCGTCTCTCTTTACAGGAGACTGGAACCACTGGGTCTACACAGCCCTGACCTTCCTTGTCATCAGCTGTCCCTGCGCCCTGGTCTTAAGCGTTCCCCTGTCCTTCTTCTCCGGCATCGGAGCCGGATCCAGAAAGGGGATCCTTTTTAAAGGCGGGATCGCCCTGGAGGCCTTAAAGAATGTAAAGGTCGTGGTCATGGATAAGACCGGAACCATTACCAAAGGAAACTTCGTAGTACAGACCGTATCTCCCTCCGGCTCCATGAAAAAGGAAGAACTTCTGGCCCTGGCCGCTGCCTGTGAGACCGCCTCCACCCATCCCATCGGCATCAGCATCCTGGCGGCTGCCAGAGACCAGTCCCTTTCCGTGGAAACGCCCAGGGACCTGGCTGAGATCCCGGGAAAGGGGATCCGTGCCGTCACCTCTGCAGGCGTGCTCCTCTGCGGAAACCGGAAACTTCTGGAGGAAAACCAGGTGGATCTTGCCGGATTTAAGGAAGACTCCGGCTCCACCATGGTCCTGCTGGCAAAGGACGGCGTATATGCCGGCTCCATTTCCATTTCCGATACCATAAAACCGGAGGCGTCCGCTGCCATCGCATCCCTTAAGAAAATGGGGATCCAGACGGCCATGCTCACCGGAGACAGCGAAGCCGCTGCAAACGCCGTGGCCTCCTCCACCGGCATCGACCGGGTATATGCAAAGCTCCTTCCCGGCGATAAACTGGATCTTTTGCAGAATCTCCGGAAGGAAGCTGGAAACGCCATGTTCGTAGGCGACGGCATCAACGACGCGCCGGTGCTGGCAGGAGCCGACGTGGGCGCCGCCATGGGCAGCGGAGCTGACGCAGCCATCGAGGCCGCCGACGTGGTCTACATGACCTCCAGCATGGAAGCCATTCCCGAATCCATCCGCATTGCAAAAAAGACCGGGGCCATCGCCGCCCAGAACGTGGTCTTCGCCCTGGCCGTAAAGGTCCTGGTCATGATCCTGGGGCTGGCAGGCTTTGCCTCCATGTGGATGGCCGTATTTGCCGATTCCGGCGTGGCCATGCTCTGCGTGTTAAATTCCATCCGGGTATTATATAAGAAAAACTAACGCAAAAAATTTAAACTTCATTTCATCTGGGCATTTTCCGGGAAGCTTCCTTGAAAATGCCCAGTTTTTCTCATGTCTGTTCCATCTGCCGGAAATGGAGCCTCCACTCCCAAAAGCCGGCATTCCACAGCATCCCCTCTCCCCGCCGGAACCCTGGACAGGAAGATCCCATACAATAAACCATAGCATTTTTCCGGGAGGGAAATCATGAAAAAAATCGTCTGCGGGATCCTGGCAGGATGCCTGGTCCTTGCCACAGCCACCGGCTGCCAGAAAAACGCATCCGGCAAAACGCCCATCACCTTAAACGAAGTGGCCCATTCCATCTTCTATGCGCCCCAGTACGCCGCCATTGAGCTGGGATATTTTGATGAAGAGGGACTGGACGTGACCCTGGTCAACGGAGGCGGAGCCGATAAGGTCATGACGGCTCTGGTATCCGGAGAAGCCGACATCGGCTTCATGGGCTCCGAAGCCTCCGTCTATACCTATGCCAACGGAGAGGCCGACTACGCCGTAAACTTTGCCCAACTGACCCAGAGGGCCGGAAACTTCCTGGTGGGCCGGGAGCCGGAGCCGGATTTCCAGTGGGAAAACTTAAAAGGGAAAAAGGTCCTGGGAGGAAGGGCAGGCGGCATGCCCCAGATGGTCTTTGAATACATCTTAAAAAAGAATGGCATCGATCCAAAGACAGATCTTTCCATCGACCAGAGCATAAACTTCGGTCTCACTGCCGCCGCCTTTACCAGTAACGACGCAGACTACACCGTGGAGTTCGAGCCATTTGCCACTGCCCTGGAGCAGGAAGGAAACGGCCATGTGGCAGCTTCCCTGGGAGAAAGCTCCGGCTATGTGCCCTACACGGCATATTGTGCAAAGAAAAGCTATATTGAAAAAAATCCGGAAATCATACAGAAATTCACAAATGCGATCCAGAAGGGGCTGGAATACGTCAATTCCCACACATCGGAGGAAATCGCCAAAACCATAAAGCCCCAGTTTAAAGAAACAGATGAGGCCGCCCTGACAGCCATTGTGGAGCGGTATAAGGCCCAGGATACCTGGAAGACCGATACGGTCTTTGAAAAGGAAAGCTTTGATCTTCTCCAGAATATCCTGGAAGAAGCCGGAGAGCTTCCGGCCAGAGTGCCTTATGAAGACCTGGTGGTCACAGACTTTGCCAGGGCGGCGGTGAAGGAATAAAAACGATTTTTCCCACTCCGCCGACCAGATTTCGTAAGACCTTATTCATATATTTGTAAATTGCTTTTTCTTCTGTCCTCCCTTATAATGGCCATATCACCACTCATTGTGGCATTTGAAGGAGGATTTTGAATTTATGAAAAAATTTACACAGAAAAAACAGTTGACCGCAGTTATCATGGCCGCTTCTCTGGCCTTTGCTTCCCTTACAGGCTGCTCCAGCCCTTCCGCCGGCAAGGAGCCTGCCGGCCAGGAGACCGAGGCCGCGGTAAACGTATCCCTGGACGACGTTTTAAATAAGATCAAAGAATCCTACGGAGAGGGCTACATCCCCAACACTCCCATGGACGACCAGATGTTAAACGACGTCATCGGCCTTTCTCCGGAGCTGTGCGAATCCTATGTGGCCGAGATGCCCATGATCAGCACCTTCGTGGAGACCTTCATCGGAGTGAAGGCAAAAGAGGGAAAGGGTGACGATGTGGAGAAGGCCCTGACCGAATACAGAGAGCGTCTGGTGGGCGATACCATGCAGTATCCCATGAACGTTTCCAAGATCCAGGCCTCCCAGGTAGTGCGCCACGGCGATTACGTATTCTTCGTGATGTTAGGAGGACCCGATGACGCGGCCATGGAACAGGGCGATGAGGCAGCCTTAAAGTCCGCAGAGGAAAATAACAAGATCGCCATTGACGTGATCGACGGCTTCTTTAAATAAGCCATGGTCTTTTCCAGTCTCTTATTTTTATTCCGTTTTCTGCCGCTGTTCCTGGCCCTCTATTTTCTGGTTCCCAGGAAGCTGCGGAACGGAGTATTATTTATAGGGAGCCTGATTTTCTATGGATGGGGGGAGCCTGTGTATATCTCGCTCCTCCTTTTTTCCACTCTGGTGGACTTTTTCCATGGAAAGCTGGTGGGCCGCTTTTTAGAGCGCGGAAACCGGAAAGCCGCCAGGATGACGGTAGCCTCCTCTGCGTTCATCAATCTGGCCCTTCTGGTGATCTTTAAATATACGGACTTTTTCATCCGTTCCGTCAACAGCCTCACCGGAAGCGGGATCCCTCTCCTGGGCCTGGCCCTTCCCATTGGGATCTCCTTTTATACGTTCCAGACCATGTCCTACACCATCGACGTATACCGGGGCGAAGCTCCGGTCCAGAACAATATCATAAGCTTCGGAGCCTATGTGTCCATGTTCCCCCAGCTCATTGCCGGACCCATTGTCCGCTACCAGGACATTGCCGCGGAGCTGAACACCCGGACCGAAAGCCTTGAGCGTTTTTCCCTGGGGATCCGCCGTTTCGTGGTGGGCCTGGGAAAAAAGGTCCTGCTGGCCAATCAGGCCGGCGCCCTGTGGACGGAGATCACGGCCATCCTTCCTGCGGACCGCAGTGTCCTTATGGTATGGATGGGGATCCTGGCCTTTGCCTTCCAGATCTATTTCGACTTTTCCGGTTATTCCGATATGGCCGTGGGCATGGGCCACATGCTGGGCTTCCATTTTCCGGAAAACTTTAATTATCCGTATATTTCAAAAAGTATTACGGAATTCTGGCGGCGATGGCATATTTCCCTGGGCACCTGGTTTAAGGAATACGTGTACATCCCCCTGGGCGGCAACCGCAAGGGCGGCCTTCTCCAGGTACGGAACATCCTGGTCGTATGGCTATTAACAGGGATCTGGCATGGCGCCAGCATAAACTTCCTGTTATGGGGTATTTATTTCGGACTGCTTCTTTTATTAGAAAAGTTTGTACTGATGAAATATTTAAAAAAGCTCCCCTCCCTGCTCCAGTGCACCTATGCGTTTCTTCTGGTGCTCCTTGGCTGGGTGCTGTTCGCCTTTGAGGACATGGGACAAGGGTTCCAGTACCTCCTTCAGATGACCGGAGCCTCCGGGCTCTCCCTCTGTAATGAGCGGACCATATTCCTGCTTTCCGGAAATCTGGTCCTTCTGGCCGCCTGCGCCCTGGGCTCCACCCCCCTGCCGGCCATGGCTGCCGGGAGATGGAAAGACCGTGTCCCGGAACCTCTGTTCCTGGGCCTGGTACTGCTCCTCTCCGTGGCCTACCTGGTAAACGCAACCTATAACCCGTTTTTATATTTCCGCTTTTAGCACAGAAAGGGAGAAGCCATGAAAAAAAATATTTCCTATCCGGCTGTGATGACCGGGCTTTTCTGCGCCTTTCTGGGACTGGGCGCGGCCCTTTCCGTTTTCATGCCCCGACGGACGTTTTCTGAAACGGAAAACCGCTACCTGGCAAAACGGCCGGCCCTTACCTGGGAGGCCGTAAAGAGCGGAAAATTCGGTTCTGATTATGAAATTTATTTAAGCGACCAGTTCCCTTTCCGGGATTCCTGGATCGGCTTTAAGACGGCTGCCGAAAAAGTCCAGTTAAAAAAGGAGATCAACGGCGTCTTTCTGGGAAAGGACGGCTATCTCATCGAGGCCTTTTATGCCGAGGACATGGATCCGGAGCTCTCAAAGAAAAACCTGGACGCCCTGGCGGCCTTTGCCCTCCGCCAGGAGGCGCTTCTGGGAGACGGTCATGTGAAGGTGCTTCTGGCCCCTACGGCCTCTGAGATCCTCACAGAAAAGCTCCCGGCCTCTGCCTCCCCCTTTTCCCAGGCGGCGGCTACGGATTTCCTGGAAAAAGCCGGTCTGTCCTCCATGCTTGTGCCCGTAAGGGACGCCCTTTTACAGGAAGAAGCCGACGGACCGGACCGCCCCCTTTATTACAGGACAGACCATCACTGGACTGCCTCCGGGGCCTATACGGCCTACCAGGCCTGGGCTTCTGCTTCCGGCCTCACGTCCCTGGAGCCTTCCGGTTTTTCTGTGGAAACTGTTTCGGAGGACTTTCTGGGCACCATCCACTCCAAGCTCAACGTTCCTGTAAAGCCTGACTCCATCGAGCTTTACAGGCCCATCCAGGAGCCGGAATGGAGCGTATTTTATGATGGAAGCCAGGAGCCTGTCCACAGTCTTTACTCTATGGAGGTTTTAAAGACCCGGGATAAATACCGGGTGTTCCTGGACGGGAACCATGGTCTCACAAGGATCGTAAATCCCCAGGCGGACAGCGGCGGGAAGCTTCTTATTATCAAGGACTCCTACGCCCACTGCTTCGCCCCCTTTGCAGCTCTCCATTTCCCGGAGACCCTTATGATCGATCTCCGGTATTATAATGGAAGGCTCGGGGACCTGATCCAGGAGCAGAAGATCACCGATGTCCTCGTCCTGTACCAGATCCCTGGATTCTTAAAAGACCGGAATATCAGTAAGCTGGTGTGGGGGTAAAAAACAGCCCCCACACCTTTTTCAGACAGTCTGGAAATCCGGCCCTTTCCACAGGCTCCTCTGCTGTCACGGCCACCCGGCCCAGCTCCTCGCCATCCAGCGTATAGACCAGATAACCGAAAACATCCCCCTCTCCCACCGGCGCTTCCACCGGGCCTTCCAGCTGCAGCTCCTTCTCTATGGCGGAAAAATCCTCTCCATGGAGCCCCAGGAAAGAAAAGCCCTCCCTGTACCCGGCCTTTACAAAGTCCCGGACGCCTCCAAGCACCTGGATCTTTGGCAGCTCCGGCGGCGCCTCATCCCGGTACAGACGGCAGTTTCCATATCCATAATTCAAAAGTGCCACCGCATCCTGGAACCGCACCTTATAATCCGGCGCAGCCATGATGGCGGCGATCAGCTCCACCCCGTCTTTTTTCGCTGTGGCCGACAGACAGTATTTGGCAATGCTGGTGGAACCGGTCTTAAGGCCCGTCACCTGGAAATTCACAGGCATCTTCAGAAGCCGGTTGGTGTTGGACAGGCCGAACTCCTTTGTTCCCTGCTTCGTTACATGGGTGATGTTTTCCATCCATATGGTAGAATAATTGATGATCTGTGGATATTTTGTGATCAGCTCCCGGGACATTAAGGCAATATCCCGGGCCGTGGTCACATGATCCGGAGAATCTGTAAGGCCGCAGCAGTCCACAAACCTCGTGCGCTCCATGCCAAGGCCTGCGGCCCGCTCGTTCATCATCCGCACAAAGGTCCCCTCGTCTCCGCCTATGTACTCCGCCATGGCCACGGAGGCGTCGTTGCCGGAGGCGATGACGATGCACTTGATCAGTGTTTCCACGGTCTGCATCTCCCCCTCCTCCAGGAATACCTGGGAGCCTCCCATGGATTTGGCGTAGGCGCTGGTCACCACCTGGTCGTCCAGACGGATCTTTCCTGACTGGAGGGCATCGAATATAAGGATCAGTGTCATGATCTTGGTGACGCTGGCTGGATTTCTGGGCTCGTCGGCATTTTTTTCAAAGATCACCGTTCCCGTGGACGCCTCCATAAGAAGGGCTGACGGCGCTGCGATCTGCGGCCCTCCGGCGCTCTCCTCCGGGACAGCTCCCGGCTGGGCCGTCTCCTGGCCCTGGGGCCCTGTCTGGCCGTTTTCCTGGCTCTCTGCCTTCCCTCCCTCCGTTTCTTCCCGGACCGTTTCCCGTCCTGGGACCGTTTCTGCCATCACCGGCATAGAGCCGCCGCCCAGGGCCATCGCCCAGGATAGGAGAAGGGCGGCCGCCCGTTTTCCTGTTTTTTTCACGTTTCCACCATGTCCTCTCAAACCGTCATGATCTCCTTACAAAATATGGCCGGGACATGGATCTTTATGTATTTTTCGTAACAGTCCTATCCGGATCTTTACATGGCTGGATTGTTGCTTTTTTTCACGGATTCCCATAACACCTTCCGGGAAATTATGTTATAATATGTGAAACAGACTCACAGAGGGATAAAAAGCCCGCCCGGCAGAAAAGGGCTTAAAAATACGATTCGAGGTGATCCAATGCAGTTTGAAGACGACTATACCCGCCGCCGTGCATACATATCCAGACGCCAGAAGCAGAGAAAACGCCAGCGCATGGTCCGCATCCTCATCTTTTTCATGATCCTTGGGATCCTGGCTGCCGCCGGAGCAGGGATCTGGCTTTTTAAGACAAAAGGCTTCCCCGGAGCCGGCTCCCATCCTGCTCCCGACGACCCGTCTGCATCCAGCCCCGCAGAGCCCGGCGCAGACCCGGGAAACGGTGAGTCCGGAGAAACAGGGACCAGTCCTGCGGAAACAGAATCCTCCGGCCTGGACGAACTCCTTTCCAAAGCCTCGGGCCTGGCCGCCTCCTACGACTATGACGGAGCCATCGCCCTGTTAAAGGACAGTGCAGAATTTTCCGGTGAGCAGGCGGTCCTGGATGCCATCGCGTCCTATGAAGAGATAAAAACAACACTGGTCCGGGCTGATACGGCCTCCATCACCCATGTGTTCTTCCACTCCCTGATCATGGATAATAAAAAAGCCTTTGACGGCGATTCAGATGAAAAGGGTTATAACCAGGTGATGACCACCAAAAGCGAATTTTTAAAGATCCTGGATCAGATGTATGAACGGGGCTATGTGCTGGTACGGATGCGGGATATCGCCTATGAGACCACAGATGAAAACGGAAACCCAAAATTTGTGGCCGGCGATATCATGCTGCCGCCGGGAAAGAAGCCCTTCGTCATGTCCCAGGACGATGTCTGCTATTATGACTATATGAAGGGCGACGGCTTTGCCACCCGGATCGTCATCGGGGACGATGGAAAGCCCACCTGTGAAATGGAACTGGACGACGGGACCGTGGTCACCGGCTCCTTCGACCTGGTGCCGCTGCTGGAGGATTTCATTGCAGAGCACCCGGACTTTTCCTATAAGGGAGCCAGGGCAGTCCTGGCCTTCACCGGCTACCAGGGTGTTTTGGGCTACCGCACCGATCCGGAATATAAGGACTCCAATCCCAATTATGAGGAAGACCTGGAATCTGTCCGCCAGGTGGCCCAGTGCCTCCGGGACGGCGGCTGGGAGCTGGCCTCCCACAGCTGGGGCCATATCAACCTGGGCTCCCGGGATCTGGCTTCTGTAAAGACAGACACCGATAAATGGGAGGAACGGGTGGAATCCCTCATCGGCCCCACCGATATCATCCTCTACCCCTTCGGCGCAGACGTGGGCGACTGGCGGGCCTATACCCGGGAAAACGAGAAATTTGCCTATCTGTACGACAAGGGCTTCCGCTATTTCTGCAATGTGGATTCCAGCCCCGCCTGGGTACAGCTGGGGGCTGATTACCTGCGTCAGGGGCGGCGGAACCTGGACGGCTACCGCATGTACTACGATCTTCCGGAAACAAATCCTTCCAAGGATCATTTAAGCGACCTGTTCGACGTTACCACCGTTTTTGACCGGGAGCGCCCGGTGCCGGTGCCGCCCATGTAGGGTAGGAAATATTGCCTGTGGGGGCTTCCTGCCGGCGGCATAATTCTTTCCCAGAGCATAAAAATAAGCTGCTGCAAAAAGGAAATGGATGCTTTCCTTTCGCAGCAGCTTATTTTTACTTTATTGCCCTAAAACTGGACGATCTCCTTGATCTCCTCTGCCGGCTCCACGCTTTCCGCGTAAAGCATCGGACCGGTTCCGTCGTAGTCCTGCCAGAACTCATATTCGATCCTGGCCCGGACCTTTACCCACATTCCGGTCTCCAGGGTCCTGGCCTCTCTTGCCTTGCATACAAAGCCCAGGAAGGTCATATCCGCCTCGCAGCAGGTCATGGCCATACGGCCCGGAACAAAGTAATTCTTCGGGAATTCCGGCGACTTTAAGACCATGGCCGTAAATTCCACTACCTTCCCCTTGTACCGGTCCTCCTTGTCCAGAGCGTCAATATACCAGATGCCGTAGGCCCCCGGGTCGATCTGGATCACATCTGCCTTCATATCATAGGGCAGATCCTCCTCCAGAAGTTCCTGCTCGATCTCCCCTTCCGCATCCTCCAGGATCAGGTCGGCCTGGGGATTTAAGGCCTTTAACCCCCTGCGGTAACGGGTCAGGCTGTCGTCGGTCAGATCGTCGCAGCGGTTCATGATGATCAGCTCGGAATTCCTCACCATAAGTCCCAGCAGCGGCTTCATGTTATTTAAATAGAGCTCAAAGGTGGAGCCGTCGATGATGGTGATCTGCTGGAACAGCTCCCAGTCTGCCGGAAGCTTCAGCTGATCCTGGGGCCAGATCCCGTTCCATTCGATGAGCACCCGGTCCGGATCGTAGAGCGCTTCCAGACGGCCGAAAAAGTCCTCATCCAGCTCGTCTGCGCTGTCCACGGTGATCACCCTTGTCCGCGTTTTCTTTAACAGCTCCTGATCATATTCTGTGTCCCCCTCCTCGCAGAGGATCAGGACCGTAACTCCGTCAGCCTGGAAATACTCCTGCTGCAGTGTAAAGGAGATAAACTGGGTCTTTCCAGCCTCCAGAAAGCCGTTGATCAGAAACACCGGCATTTTTTCTTGATTATTTCCGCTCATGATTTCTCCCAGTGATTAAAATTAATGGAACAGTTCCTTCAGATCGTCCTCTTTTAAGCCGGAGCCGATGACGCACACCTTTCCTGTATAGATGGGCGCGCCTTCCCGCACCTCCGTCTCCTCGGGAACCATATCAAAATAGTGCCATACGCCGTTTTCATCCGGCAGCATGCCCTTGGCACGAAGCACCGTGCCGTACTTCTCTGTGTGGGCCAGGTCATGGAGGATCTCATTTAACCGTTCCAGGCTCACGCTGCGGCTTGTTTCCAGTCCCCAGCTTGTGAAAACCTCGTCGGCGTCATGGCCGTGGTGGTGATGGTGATGATGGTCGTGATCGTGGCCGCAGCAGCACTCCCCGTCCTCATGATCGTGGTGGTGATGGTGCTCATGGTCATGGCCGCAGCAGCACTCTCCCTCCTCATGATCGTGATGATGGTGATGCTCATGGTCGTGGCCGCAGCAGCACTCCTCATCCTCATGATCGTGGTGGTGGTGATGGTGCTCATGGTCGTGGCCGCAGCAGCACCCTTCGTCCTCATGATGATGGTGTCCCTGCCTTACCTCCTCCAGAAGCTCAGCTGCCATGTCGTCGGTGGGCTTTTCAATGATCTCCAGAAGCTGGGCTCCGGTGAGACGGCCGATGGGAGTCGTAACAACGGCTGCCTTAGGATTCTTCTCCCGGATCAGCTCCACTGCCTTTGCCACCTTATCGGCGTCTGCCACGTCGGTACGGCTTAAAACGATGGTCCCGGCGCTTTCGATCTGGTTATTGAAGAACTCGCCGAAGTTTTTCATATACATTTTGCACTTCTGGGCGTCTACCACCGTCACAGAGCCGTTTAAGACCACGTCGATCTCTCCGGCCACGTCGCAGACAGCCTTCATCACGTCAGACAGCTTTCCAACGCCGGACGGCTCGATGATCACCCGGTCCGGCTCATACTTGGTCAGCACCTCAGACAGGGAGCGGCCGAAATCGCCCACTAAAGAGCAGCAGATACAGCCGGAGTTCATTTCCCGGATCTCAATGCCAGAATCCTGTAAAAAGCCGCCGTCAATGCCGATCTCTCCAAACTCATTTTCGATCAGCACCACCTTTTCCCCGGCGATGGCCTCCTCCAGAAGCTTTTTTATAAATGTGGTCTTTCCAGCTCCCAGGAAGCCGGAAATAATATCGATCTTTGTCATTTTTAATTCCTTCTTTCTATTCAATCCATGAAATAACGGTTGTCTGTTACTAACTTTAACACATTTTTTCCCAAAGTCAACCGCCGCCCTTAAAATTTCCCGTCCTACCGCCTCCGGACAGCCTGGATCACGGAAAAAATCCCAAAGGCTCCCATGTTGACCACCACCACGCTGGCTCCCGCCGGAATGGAATACACATAGGAAAGCACCAGGCCGATGAAAAAGCAGACCACGGATACGGTCCCCGCCGAAAGGATCACGCCGGAAAAGCTTTTAAATACCCGCATGGAGGTGAGGGCCGGAAAGATGATCAGGCTGGAGATCAGCATGGCTCCCATCATCCGCATGCCCAGGACAATGGTGACCGCCGTCAGCACCGCCAGGATCGTATTGTAGCCGGAGACCCGGACTCCAGTGGCCCTGGCAAAGCTCTCATCGAAGGTCACGGCGAACACCTTATTGTAGCAGAGAATGAACATCCCCAGGACGATCAGGGACAGGACGGCGCTCAATACCACGTCCTCCCGGCTCATGGCCAGGATGCTGCCGAACATATAGCTGCTGACGTCTGTGGTCATTCCCGTGGTCAGGGATGTGACGATGATCCCCACAGCCAGGGAGCCGGCAGAGATCATGGCAATGGCCGCATCGCTCTTGATTTTCCCATTGCCGGTGATCCGAAGGAGCAGCACCGCGGCGGCGGCCACCACGGGGATGGATACCGCCAGGGGAGCCCACCCAAAGGCCACGGCCACGGACAGGGCTCCAAAGGATACATGGGATAAGCCGTCCCCGATCATAGAATACCGCTTCAGCACCAGGCTCACCCCCAGAAGGGAGGCGCACAGAGAGATCAGAAGGCCGCCGGTCAGCGCCCGGACGATGAACGGATACGAAAGCATTTCTCTTAAAAGCTCCATCATTTTCCACCTCCCAGGAATTCTCTCCCGCATTCCGTCTGTTTATAGTCTTCCACAGAGCCGTAAAATAACACGCTCTGCTTTAAGTGGAGGATCTTATTGGCCTGGGCCACGATGTTCTGGATATCGTGGGACACCATTAAGACGGCCACCTGCTCCTCCCGGTTCAAATGGCGGATCACCCGGTAAAAGTCCTGGGTGGTGGAGGGATCCAGCCCAGTGATGGGCTCGTCCAGGATCAGAAGGCGGTCTGTGGCACAGAGGGCCCTGGCGATCAGCGTCCTCTGCTTCTGGCCGCCGGAAAGATCCCGGTAGCAGCTCTTCCTCAGATCTGTGATCCCCAGACGCTCCATGTTCACTGCCGCCGTTTCCCTTTCTTTTTTTGAGTAAAACGGACGGTTCCCCCGCTTTCCGAGACAGCCGGAGATCACCACCTCCTGGACGGTGGCCGGAAAATCCTTCTGGGCCGGCGTCTGCTGGGGAAGATATCCGATGCCGGACCGCTTCAGATCGTCGGATACCATAAGGCTTCCGCCAGTGGGCTTTAAAAGCCCCAGAAGCCCCTTCATCAGCGTGCTCTTTCCCGATCCGTTTTCTCCCACGATGCAGAGGTAGTCCCCCTGGCAGATCTCCAGGGACACATCCTTTACCACATCATAATTTTCATATCCAAAATCCACATGCTCACATTTTAATAACGGCTGGCTCATTTGCACAGTCCCTCCCGCAGATTCTTCACATTCTGTTCCATCAGCTCCAGGTATGTGACCCCTTCCTCAAACTGCCGCCGGGTCACGTTATGGCAGGAATGGAACAAAAGAGGTACGGCCCCTGTCTCTTCTCCGATGATCTCCGCCACCCGGTGGCTGGAAAGCTCCAGGTAGTAGACCACAGGAAGCCCCTCTTCTTTTACCTTGTCGATCAGATAGGCGATGGTCCTGGCGCTGGGCTCTGTATCCGAGGAACAGCCGGAAAAGGCCGCCCGGTAACGGAGTCCGTAGGCGTCGGCAAAATACCGCAGCGGGAACTTATCGCCCATGACGATCATGTCGTGGACCGCGCCGTCCCTTACCTCCCGGAATTCTTTGTCCAGCCTTTCCAGTTCCTCCAGATACACTGCGGCTCCTGCCTGGTACATGGCCCCGTGGGCCGGATCCCTTTCCGTAAGAGTCTCAGCGATCACATCCACCATCCTCATGGCATTGACCGGGGATGTCCAGATATGCTCGTCGTACTCGATCTCATACCGGCTCTCGTCCTCCTCCGGCGGCTCTGCCGCTTCTTCCTCACCGTCCCCGTGGACGTGCACATGACCATGGCCCTCGTCGGAATGCTCCATCCCTTCCACGATCTCTTCCTCCACCGCGTCCACATGGTCCATCATAATGACCACCGTCTGGTCCTCCCGGTCAAAGGAATCCACCACCTGGTCCACCCAGTGCTCCATGGCCCCGCCGTTGGCGATGATCACATCCGCCTCCTGCATGATGCGGATGTCCTTCGGCGTAGGCTCAAAGGAATGGCTGTCCATGCCCGCCGGGATCACCAGGGACAGCTCTACCTGGTCTCCAGCCACCTGGCGCACAAAATCATAATAGGGGAACAGAGTGGCGGCTACCTTTAATTTCCTCCCGCTTTCCCCATCTCCCGGCTCCTCTCCGCTCTCTGCTCTCCCGCAGCCGGAAAGGAGACAGAAAAGGAACATCACTGCCAGCGCCAGCCATGTTCCCCCTCTTATTTTCCTCGTTTTTACAGATTTCCTCAATGATTCTCCTCAGCTTTCCCGGAAAGGATCCGGATCATGTCCCAGGGGCTTTCGATCAGATACGCCGGGGCAAAGGCCGCCAGCTCCTCCCGGCCCCGGAATCCCCACAGGACTCCCACCGTGTCCATCCCGGCATTTCTTCCTGTTTCCATATCCGTGTTGGTATCTCCGAAATACAGACAGTTTTCCGGAGCAACGCCCATCTCCTTTGCCGCCTCCAGAGCGCCTCTGGGATCCGGCTTCTTCGGGATCCCTTCCCGCTCTCCGACCACCGTGTCAAAGACGTCCGTTCCGAACACATACTCCACGGTCTTCACGGCCTGGGCATGGGGCTTGTTGGAGACCACAGCCAGCTTCATCCCTTTTTCCCTGGCAAAGGCCAGGAGCTCCCCGATGCCCTCGTAGGCATGCATCTGGTAATTACAGTTTTCCCCGAAGATCTCCATATAAACCGGGAGGATGGCTTCATAATGGGCCGGATCCGTATCCTTACAGGCCGCCAGCGACCGCCTCATCTGCATTTTATAGCCGTCTCCCACAATGGTCATCATCTGCTCCTCAGACAGAGGCCCCAGCCCGAACCGCTCCAGGGACTTGTTGGTACAGTAGGTCAGCGCATGGATGGAATTCACCAGGGTTCCGTCCAGATCAAAGATCATAGCGCCATAATCCATACGTTTTTTCATGTGCTCATCTCCTTACAGGGCCTTAGTATATCATAAGAAGGAAAGCCAGGCAAGAAAATCTTGCCTCAGTCCCTGGCTCCCGGAGGATCCCTCTGTCCGGAAGATTTCGTTAAATTCATATCAATCTTCTGCGATTTCCTTGCTTTTTTCTGGTTTCTATGGCAGAATACGTTGACCAATGGGATCGTTAATTTCTTAACGTATCTCTGGAGATCCGCAATCGTTCCGCTATGTGTCTTCCTGTCCGGATCTTCCCATGGCTGAACGGCCGCGAAAACGATAAAAGGAGTCACTGAATCATGGAAACAGCACCAAAGCACCGGGGATCCTGGAAGGAATTCCTAAAGAGAAAGCAGATCAATTTCACCGTACAGACGTACTTCATCGACGCCCTGGGGGCCATGGCCTTCGGCCTTTTCGCCTCCCTCCTGATCGGGACCATCTTTTCCACCATCGGGGAAAAAACGGGCGTGGAGGTTTTCAATACCATCGCCTCCTACGCCAAAGGGGCCACCGGAGCCGCCCTGGGCGTATCCATTGCCTATGCCTTAAAAGCGCCGCAGCTGGTTCTTTTTTCCGCCGCCACCGTGGGGATCGCAGGCAATGAGCTGGGAGGACCCGTGGGCGCTCTGGTGGCCACCATTGTGGCTGCGGAGCTGGGAAAGCTGGTGTCCAAAGAGACCCGTGTGGACATCCTGGTCACTCCCGGCGTTACCATCATTTCCGGCGTCTTTATGGCCCAGTTCGTGGGCCCCGGCGTATCCCGGTTCATGACCCTGTTCGGAGAAATGGTCAAGACTGCCACGGAAATGCAGCCCTTTTTCATGGGGATCCTGGTATCGGCTCTCATCGGCATTGCCCTGACCCTTCCCATCAGCAGCGCGGCCATCTGTATCATGCTGTCCCTGGACGGCCTGGCCGGAGGAGCGGCCACAGCCGGCTGCTGCGCCCAGATGGTGGGCTTTGCCGTCATGAGCTTTAAGGAAAACGGCTGGGGCGGTCTTTTGGCCCAGGGCCTGGGGACCTCCATGCTCCAGATGGGAAACATCGTGAAAAACCCCAGGATCTGGATCGCTCCCACCCTGGCGTCCATGGTCACCGGCCCCCTGGCCACCATGGTCTTTCAGCTGGAAAACATCCCGGCAGGCGCGGGCATGGGGACCTGCGGTCTTGTGGGCCCCATCGGCATCTATACCGCCATGTCCGGCGAAGGCCCCAGGATGTGGGCCGGGATCCTCATGATCTGTTTCATCCTTCCCGCCGTCCTCACCTGGATCTTCGGAGAGCTCTCCAGGAAGGCCGGATGGATCCGTGAGGGAGATCTGAAGCTGGATCTGTAAACAGCCTCCATAAAATACTTCGGCCGGCCAGGCATCATGCCCGGGCGGCCTTTTTATCATTTTCCATCATTGATCCTGATTCCGGGTAAACTCCCCTACTAAATACACGATCCCAAGAACTGCCGTCAGAATAAGCCCCAGATACAGCGCCCAGAAGATCAGCCTCTGCCGTCCCGCACAGAACAGGAAGACACTGATCACCGCCGCCCATAGTAGCGGAGCCCAGAAAAATTTTGAAAGACGGAATAAAGCACCGATCACCTTCATCGTATTCCTCCTCTCGTGGATATGGTCTGTATCCTGATTATAGCATACAGAATCCCCCATTTCTATCCCTGTTTTATTGACTTTCCCCATGAAAAACTATATAATTTTTCCATGGGAGGATACCCCCCCCCAGGAATATTTATAAGGAGGTACAAACGTATGAAAAAGCGATTTGCCGCCCCACTGGCGGCAGTGCTGGCGATGAGTATGGCGTTTTCATCGCTGGCGGCAGTGAAACTGGACACACCGGTCGTACGGTGGAGTTCTGAACGAGAGGCCCTTCCCGAGTGGACACGGGTGGAAAACGCCAGCAATGAATACCAGGTGGAGGCGTTCCAGGATGGGGAACGTATATATAACACCCACCACACCTTTCACTCCACGGATACCCGTGAATGGCTGGGAGCCGGCGGATTCTTAAATTCTTTACAGGACTCCGGGATCTATACTTTCAGAGTTATGGCTCTCGGGGATGATATTGATACTTTGGACAGCGACTGGTCCGAGCTTTCCGATTCCTGGGAATTTGAGAAGGCATCCGTTACATTTGGAAAACCGGATAATCTCCGCTGGGATGGCACCATAGCCCGTTGGGACGAGCCAGAAATTCCGGCAGAATATGAAAACTATTTACAGGGCTATGAGGTAACCCTTCTGGCCGATGGCGAATCTGTGATCCGCTACAACGGTGTATGGGGCACTGAGCATGATATGGCTGACGATATGGGCAGAGAGAATACAAAGGAATACTCCTTCTCCGTCCGTGCCATCAGCAATACGCCGTCCAAGGTCTTCCATGGTGAAATGGCTTACGCAGACGCTTCTTACAGACCAGGCGACGCCTCCGACAAGGTATCGGGTACTCTTGATAAGATCACTTCCGGCGAAATTCCCATGGAACAGGCACCGGATGTTTTAAAAGAAAATATCAAGGATGTCCAGGTGGCCATGCAGTCGGATCCGGACGTTCTGGCCAAGGTCGAGGCCCTGGAGCAGCAGTACATGGAAAAACAGAATGTGACCCTGGAACAGAATGTCACCTCCGATGAGGTGGACATCGACCACAGCCAGGTAAAGGTGATCGGCGCTGCCTTAAACGCTGCGGCAGCTGGCTCCACTGTTTCCTTCAATATCGGAAAGCCCGATAAGAACGCAGTTGTGGATGCCATGAGGTACAAAAACACCATCCAGGTGGATTTCAGCCTCAGCGGAGCCGTTTCGGAGCTTAAGGTTCCGGTACGCATCACCGTTCCGATCCCGGAAAATGTCAATCCAGAATTCTTCCATGTGCTCCACTATTCCAATGACGGAACGTATGAAGATATCTGGCCGCTGGAGATCGACCGGGAGGCCCGCACGGCTTCCTTCACAGTGACCCACTTCAGTACCTTCGTGCTGGCTGAGGAAGGCGCAGATCTGAACGCTGCCGCCACCCCGTCCAACGCAAAGGAGTTCCAGGCCCTGGCCGACTCCCTTCCCAATGACCTGGCTGGTCTTCCCCAGGAGGAGCGGGACGCCGCAGAAGGCGCCCTCTGGAAGCTGGCAGAGGCTCTGGATAAGAACGACGTCCAGAAGGCCATGGCCGGAAAGTCCGCAGAGCCCACTGTGAAAAAGCTCTCCTTCCTGTTTGACTCCCTGGGCGTGGGTGCAGCCATGGATGTCCAGTGTGCAGAGCCGCTGGAGGGAATGGACTACTATCCCCTGGCCTTCGCCCCAGACCATGGCTCCATCACGGGCCTCCGGGCAGAGCTTTCCAATATCTCCACGCCCAGCAACGCCAGCCGGACGTATTCCTTCGACCTGGAACTTTATAAGACCACAGAGGGAAGCGCCCGATCCGCAGAGGGAACTGAAACAAAGGTCACTTCCCTGCGGACTCCGCTGAAATTCTACATCTCCATGCCCGACGACTTCGAGGATGTGGCGAACGAAAGCGATACCATCTGGTATGACGAGGAGACCGGCTGCATCGTGGTCTACACCAATGATCCTGGAAGGTTCACCGTAAAGCTCCGCAGGGAAAACAGCGGCTCCGGTTCCTCCGGCAGCTCCGGCGGCGGCTCCAGCAGAAGCGTCCGCGTGGATCTGATGAACCAGTCCCCAGAGGGCGGAAAGTGGTCCAAGGATGGAAATATCTGGCGCTTTACCTTTAAGAACGGGATCCTGGCCCAGAGCTGCTGGCTCTATATCAACAACAACTGGTACTACTTCGGCAGCAACGGCGATATGGCCACCGGATGGTTTAAGGACAACTTAAACAACTGGTACTATCTGACTCCTGCCGGAGCCGGAACAGAGGGCGCCATGGTCACCGGATGGCAGCAGATCGACGGACGCTGGTATTACTTCAATGAGAAGAGCGACGGCTTTTGCGGCACCATGTTATCCAATACCACCACTCCCGACGGCTACACCGTAGACGGAAGCGGTGCGTGGATCCAGTAAAAAACAGATCTTGTTTCACCCGCCCGGGCTTTGTCCCGGGCGTTTTTTATGTCATCGAGAAGTGCGCCCTATGACATAAAAAACGCTCTGCGGGGATCGCCATGCGGCGAAAGGGAATTATGCCGCAGATCTGCCCCTCCACATCTTTCTGCCCTCTCTATTTTTCCTCTCCCCATTCCCCGGCCTACCAACCATATGCTCTCCTAGCTTCATATTCCCCCCTCCCGTATCGTCAAAAATTTTGGGCAAAAATCCCCCCTTTTTTCCATGATGCCCAAAAATCGTACGGAAATCCTGGATTTTCACCGGATCTTCCTGCGGGATTGGACATATATCTCTTTTTTCCCTGTATATGCCCAAAAACTGCAGGAATTTTGGGCATAGCAGAAAAAAAGTCTATTCTATGCCCAACAACAGGGCCTGCGTGAAGTGGTAAGATAAAAGTAGACACCTCCAAAAAATAGTAGACAATAGAAATAGCTTTTTATTCTATAGATTCTTATATTATACAGGAGGTATCACATATGCTTACCAAAGAAGAACGCATACTCATTGGGAAAAGAATTATAGAAGGTGAAATAACCGTTCATGACGCAGAAAAGGAATATCACATTTCTCGTTCTTCTGCGCAGTAATACGCCACAATCTACTTTTCGTTGACTAGTGTACTGTGAAGCTAAGGTGCGCCCCATAAGGCGGGTACGCATCCCCTGTCCGCAAAAGGACCGGCCTTCCGGCCGGTCCCAGCAGAACAGCTTCTTTTATTTTTATTCGTACCGCAGAGCGTCAATGGGATCTGCCTTGGCCGCCCGGGAGGCCGGATAGATCCCGAAGAAAATCCCCACCACTGCGGAGAATCCCACAGCCAGGAAAATGATCCCAGGCTTTATGACCACTGGAAGGCCCAGGGCCATGCCGCCCAGGGATACCACGCTCACCGCCAGCACCACGCCGATGATGCCGCCGCAGGCCGAGAGGATCGCCGATTCCGTCAGGAACTGGATCAGCACGTCCCGGGTCCTGGCTCCCAGAGCCTTCCGGATCCCGATCTCCCGGGTCCGCTCTGTAACGGAGACCAGCATGATGTTCATAATGCCGATGCCTCCCACCAGGAGAGAAATGGCTGCGATCCCGCCCACAGCCGCCGACAGGGCTCCCATCATACTGTCCACACTGCCCATCTCATCCACCGCCGTCTGGCTGTAAAAGTCCTCGGGCTTCCTGTCCTTCTGTTTGGCAATATACGCCATGAGCCGGTTCATGAAATCCGTCATATCCACATCGTCCGCCGCAAACAGACGGCAGGAGTAAAAGTTATCATTGGGCCAGGTGAGGATCGTATAGGGGATAAAAGCCGCCCCTGTATCGCTCCCAGTCCCCATCATCAGCGCCTGGAAGGCGTTCATCTCTTTTTTGTAAACGCCCACCACCGTATACTCGTCCGTCTCCCCGTAAACGGTCATCCGCAGGCTTTTCCCCACGGCATTTTCCGTTCCGAACAGCTTCTCGGCGCTTTTTGCCTCCATCACCAGGTTTTTCCCCCGGCCCAGCACATCTCCCTCGTTGAGATAGCGGCCGTAGATCACATCCACTGGCTGTACATCCTGGTAATTATAGTCGATGCCGGTAAATTCAAACTTCATTTTCGTACGGCCCGCCTGTACGTCTGTGCTCAGATACGCACTGCTGTCGATGTAAGCCACCTCATCCCCGAATACCTCTTTGATCTTATCCAGATCATCCAGGGTGAAATAATCGGTCATACGCACATCATCGATCCAGTAGCCGATCTGGATATAGGCCTGGGTGATCCCCACGTCCTTATAAAGATCCTGGAACAGTCCCCGCATGGTATCGCCGATGGACACAATGGAGATCACAGAGCCAATACCGATGATGATTCCCAGCATGGTGAGGAAGGAACGCATCTTATTGGCCTTTATGGCGTGGAAGGCCATGGCCATATTTTCGATCAGCATACGGCCTCCCCCTTTCTCCCGTAAAGTCCCCGGGTGTGGATCACTCCGCTGCCAGGCGTGGGATTTAAGTTTTTCTCATCGCTGATGATCTGGCCGTCGGAAAACCGGATGATCCGGTCCGTGAAGGCGGCGATATTTTCCTCATGGGTCACCACCACCACCGTGGCTCCGGCCTTATGAAGCTCTGAAAAGATCTCCATGATCTCAATGGAAGCCGCCGTATCCAGGTTTCCCGTGGGCTCGTCGGCTAAGATCAGCGGCGGCTCGTTGGCCAGAGCCCTGGCAATGGCCACCCTCTGCCTCTGGCCTCCGGACATTTCATTGGGCATGTGGTCTGCCCGGGCTCCCAGGCCCACGCATTCCAGAAGCTCCATGGCCCGCTCCGCCCGTTTCCTCTTGGGGATCCGGGCATAGGTCATAGGAAGCTCCACGTTCTTTAAGGCCGAGGTCCTGGAGATCAGGTTAAAGGACTGGAACACGAAGCCGATCTTTAAATTCCGCACTGCCGAGAGCTCATTGGGATCCAGCTCCGCCGTGTCGATGCCGTCCAGATAATAATGGCCCATGGTGGGGCGGTCCAGACAGCCCAGGATATTCATGAGGGTGGATTTTCCCGAGCCGGAATGGCCCATGATGGCTACAAACTCCCCCCGCCGGATGGTCAGGCTGATCTTTTTCAGCCCCAGGACCTTAATGGCTCCGGTATCGTAGATCTTCACCAGGTTTTCCAGGCGGATCAGCTCCTCATGGACGTTTTCTGTCATATAGGGAGAAAGCTTTTTGTCTCTGATTCCAAACACATCCATTCCCCCCTTACTGCGCCATGGCGGTCACGGCCATGCCCTCCGTCAAGCCCTCAGAGGGAGCGGCCACGATCTGGGTCGTCTCGTCCAGCTCCTCGCCCTCGCCGGGAAGGATCTCCAGCTCCACATCTCCCTCAATGCCTGTCTGCACAGGGACCTCATGGATCATGCCGTCCTTCACTGCCAGCACCATGGAAACTCCGTTCCGTTCCGTCACGGCGGCCACTGGCACCGTCAGGGCATCCTCCTTTTCCTCCAGGACGATCTGGGCCTTGGCTGTGATCCCGGCAATGAGCTTTGTGTTCTCATCCATGATCCGCACCTTTGTGGGGATGACCCGCTCGGTGGAGCCGCCGCCCTTTTCCTCACCGGTGGGGGAAATGGACACCACCTGGCCGCGGACCGTTTCTCCGTCCAGGATATCTGCGGAGATCTCCGCCTCCTGGCCCACAGCCACCTTTCCGATGGAATACTCGCTGACCTTGATCTCCATTTCCAGAACATCCAGATTTTCTATGATGAATAAAGGCTCCGAGTCCTCCACTGAATCGGCGAACCGGCCCACCTTGGTGTTGACCCGTACCACCGTGCCGTCGATGGGGCTGGTGATCTGGGTATCCGCCAGCTGCTCCTGCTTCTTCTCATACTCAAACCGGGCCTTTTCCACCTGGAGCCGGTAGGAATCCCCTGCCACTGCCTGGCCATTCTTCACCTCATAGGAGGCAGCCTGGCGCTTTGCATCGTTTAAGCCGTTTTCCGCTGTTTCCAGATCCACCAGGGGCACGTCCCCGCTGTCATAGAGGACCTTGGTCCGGTTATAATTGTCCTGGGCCGTTTTCAGATCCTGGACCGCCTTGGCATAGCCGTTCCTGGCGTCCCGGTCCTGCTCCGCGCAGGTGCTCACTGCCAGATCGTAATCGTTTTTTGCCATGGCCACTTCCTTTTTCAGGTCTGTATCGTCCAGAACTGCCAGGATCTGTCCCTTTGTGACCTTATCGCCTTCCTTTACAGGGATCTCCAGCACCTCTGCATGGAGATTGGATACCACGTCCACACTGTCGGTGCCGGAAACCGGACCGCTGACCGAAAGCCGGTTCTGGATCTCCTTTCTCACCGGCGTCACCGTAGCTGCTGTGGGAAGACTGGGCTCGCTGCCGCCCAGGACCTTTACGGCTCCAATGCCCAGGACTGCCAGGACCGCCGCCGCCAGGAGAAACTTCTTTTTTCCGCGCTTTTTCTTCCCGGCCTTCTTTCCTCCGGTTCCGTTCATCATCTCCTCCAGCTGCCGGTCAAAGGCCGCGTCCTCCTGCGGCGCTTCCGGGGCCGCCTTCTTCTCCTCTGCGTCCTGTCCTTTTTCCCTGGACATTTCCGCTTCCTCTCTGGTCTCCGTCTCCCCGGGCACATTCATTCCCTGTCCCTGGGCCAGTGCTTTTCCTTCCGTTTCATTCATTCTGTCGTCGTGTCTCATGTCTGTATGTCCTCCCACCGCGCTGTTCTCTCTTTCTCTCTTTCAGCGTCAGCTTCAGTATAACACGAGAACTTTTCTATTCTTATGCGTTTTCCTTTCAGTTTCTTTCAAAATTCTTACGATTTTGCGTCAAAGCCCGGGCAAAATTCCACAATGGCACAAGGATCAGGTAAAATGCCAGACACAGACTGGCCATGGGTGCGCCTATGGTGGAAATGGGCACGTTTCCTGCAATGGACCAGGGCACCAGGGCCGCCATGAGGACCACCGTGTCCTCCAGGGCCAGGGCCCGTTTTTCCTTGTCCGGCTCCGCATCCTTTGTGAGCTGGTCGGTCAGAATGATCGCCAGGGTCTGGTTAAAGGAGATCATGGAGGTGACCACAGAGACTGCCAGAATCCCGCCAAAGGGCGTGATCCTCCTGCTGACGGCCTCCACGTACCTTTTGATCCCCAGAAGAAGGCCGGTACCCTCAAAGATCCCCGCATAGGCCGAGGAGATCCCCACGATCACCGACACCTGGACCATGGAAAGGAAGCCGCCTCCGTTCATCATGGCCGCTAACTGCGGGTCCTCTGACCTATATCCGAAGATCATGAGCCTTATGAGCTCATGAACAGTCATTTTCTGGAATACCAGACAGCACACCGCCGCCGCTGCCGCACTGGCCAGCAGGGTATATTTCACCTTTGCGCGGAAGGCCGCCATCACCAGGATCAGAAGGGCCGGAACCAGAAGGATCCAGTGCAGGGTAAAATGTCCAGAGAACATGGTCTTCACATCCATGGCTCCGCTTCCTCCTCTGGAAAAGGCCCCCAGGGCCAGATAGGCTGCACAGGTCAGAACGAAAGGAACCAGGCAGGACCGGAGCATCCTGCGGATATTTCCGTACAGATCGGTCCCGGTCAGCTCACTGACCAGAAGAGCGCTGGTGGACACCGGGGAGCACCGGTCCCCGAAAAAGATCCCCGATACCACCGCCCCGCCTGTAAACAGAGGATTCACGCCCATGGCCGATCCCATGGTCATACAGACCACGCCCATGGTGGCCGCCGTGCCAAAGGATGTGCCCGTCAGCACCGAAACAGCACAGTTTAATAAGAAGCTCAGCAGTAAAAAGCCCGAAGGATGGATCAGTCCCGCCGAAACGGCGATGATCTCCGGAATGGTCCCGGCGCCTCTCCACAGGGCCGTCAGGATTCCGATCAGAAGAAAGATAAACAGGATCCGGATCACAGTACCAAGACCGGACCAGGACATTTTAAGAAGTGAAGGGACCGAATATCCCTTTTTCATCCCATAAAGGATAAAGATCACATATCCCGCTATGAGGGCGGCGGCCGTTGGGACCCCAAAGGCCACGCAGAACATCAGAACGGCCACGAAGGCCAGCATCACAAGGTTTTCCAGCATCATATTTTCCTCCCGTAAATCAAATACAGAGGCCGGGGACAAACTTGATGTCCTGGCCTCTGTCCTTGCATACAGTATAAAATAAGCTGCCGGATCTGTCCAGTGTGTTTACTGGATCTCAAAGGATCCGTCTTCCGATACGGAAATGGAGGATTTATAGAATTCCTCGAAGGCTTTTACCATGTACTCCATATCCTTAGCGCCTGCAGTCTCATAAGAGGAATGCATTGCCAGCTGGGGCAGTCCGATGTCCACGGTATTTAAGGATACCTTGGAGTTGGAGATATTGCCCAGAGTGGAGCCGCCTAACATATCGGAGCGGTTTAAGAAGTTCTGGTAGGGCACGCCTGCACGGTCGCAGAGACAGCGCATTACGGCTGCGGAAACAGCGTCGGTGGTATATTTCTGGTTGGCGCTGTGCTTGATCACGATACCGCCGTTTAAATACGGACGGCTGGTGGGATCTGTCTTATCCGCATAGTTGGGATGGACCGCATGGCCGTTGTCGCCGGAGATCATGATGCTGGCTGCCACGGCTGTCCAGTATTCCTCCTCGCTTCTTCCCATGGAAAAGTTGATCCGGCGGAGAACGTCATAAAGGAAGGTGGAGCCTGCGCCCTGCTTCGTGCCGCTGCCCACTTCCTCGTTGTCCATTACGCAGAGAACGGAAACGCTCTTCTCGCTCTGGCTCTTTAAAAAGCCCTTCATGGATGTGAAGGCGCACTGAAGGTCATCCAGACGCGGCGCGGAGATGAATTCATCCTCTGCGCCCCATACTCTTCCTTCCATTCTGTCGTAAAGGAACAGGTCACTGCCCTTGATGTTCTCCTTTTCCACTCCTGCCTCAGCGGCGATCATGGACAGGAAATCCGTCTTGGAGCCATGCATCCGGAATAAGGGGAGCATGTCCTTCTGGAAATTGTACTTATATCCGTCGTTGACGTCCCGGTTCATATGGACAGCCAGGCTGGGGAGCATTAAAATATCCCGGTCTACGTCCACAAGCTTTGTCTCCAGCTTATTTCCATCCTGAACGATCACACGGCCGGCCACGGAAAGGGGTCTGTCAAACCACGGTCCGCAGAGCATTCCGCCGTATTTTTCCACGTTTAATTTTACATACTGGTTCTCCACGTTCATTTCCGGATCTTCCTTGATCTTTAAGGACGGGGAATCACTGTGGCTGGCGGCGATATTGAAGCCGGTAAATTCCTTACAGGGAACATGGAACGCGATGATGGCGGATTTATTTCTTGTCACATAATATGTCCCGCCTTCTTTTAAGTTCCATACGCTGCCCTCGGAAAGCTTTTCAGCTCCGGCATTTTCCATATATTCTTCCATAGCGGCAATGGCATGGAAGCTGGTGGGGCTTTTTTTAATAAATGCAAATAACTCTTCGTTTAAATTGTTATACATGATTTCCTCCTATATGATTTACATGCCTTCCGACTGATATTCTACCATCCGGCCGTCCCTTTTTCAAGGGGTTTCGTCCTTCCCCGGTCCGGGACACCGGACCGCCGGGGATCAGGCCAGATGGGTGTGGACGTATTCCTCTTTCACATCCTCCGGCACCAGTCTTCCTCCGGTGGCCCAGGCGATGTGGGTGATGTTTTCCTGCTTTTCCTCCAGTCCCTGGCTCTTAATGTAATCCCCAAGACGCTCCGGAACCTCTGCAAAGGCAAAGGCGGCACAGGAGGAGGGCTCGATGAACACACCTTCTGCTTCCATCAGATCCCGCATATAATCATAGAGCACTGCGTCTCCGGTGGTAAAGATCCCGCTTAACATGGGCTCCATGAACTTGCCGACAAAGGCGGACGGCCGTCCCACTGCCAGTCCGTCGGCGTGGGTCTTTCCGGAGATGCCGAAATCCTGGACGCAGACCTGGTCGTGGAGTCCCGTGGCCATGCCCAACAGCATACAGCAGGAATCCACCGGCTCTGTAAAGAAGCAGTGGACATTGTCACCGAACACGGTCTTTAAGCCATAGGCAATGCCGCCCGGCGCTCCTCCGATGCCGCAGGGCAGATATACGAACAGCGGGTGATCCTGGTCCACGAAAACTCCAGCTGCCTCCAGCTGTTTCTTTAACCTTCTGGGAGCCACGCTGTATCCCATGAACAGATCCCTGGAATTTTCGTCATCCACAAAATAGCTGGTGGGGTCGCTGTCGGATTCCTTCCGTCCCTGCTTTACGGCTTCCCCGTAATCGGACTCATATTCCTTCACCGTGACACCCTTGCTCCTTAAAAGATCCTTCTTCCACTGTCTGGCGTCATGGGACATATGGACAATGACCTTAAAGCCCAGCTTCGCGCTGATGATACCAATGCTTAAGCCCAGGTTTCCTGTGGAGCCTACCTGGATCGTATAACGTCCAAAGAAATCTACAAATTCCTGGGAAGCCAGGATGGAATAATCGTCCGTGGTCTTTAAAAGCCCGTTTTCAATGGCCAGGGTCTCCGCATACTTTAAGATCTCATAGATCCCGCCCCGGGCCTTGATGGAGCCGGCAATGGCCAGCTGGCTGTCCTCTTTTAAGTAAAGCCTTCCGGCAAGCTCACAGCCATGGCGCTCCTTTAAAAGCTCCTTCATCTTCGGGATCTCCACAAACGGAGACTCGATCAGTCCGCCGTCCTTTTCAGTTTCCGGGAACTGCTTCTTGATATACGGCGCGAACCGCTCAAGCCTCGCCTCTGCATCGTCAATATCCTCCACCGTCACCGCCAGATCCTTTGGCAGCTCCTTCATGGATACCAGGCGCGGATTGATCCAGCCAACCGGCTTCTTTTCCACAGCCGCTGCAATCTCCGGTACCCGGGCTTCAAACTCTTTCCGTTCTCTTAAATCCATTGTCCTTACCTCCTGATTATAAAGTCACCCCATCCTGCGGCCTTTTCCTCCGCAGTATGTCAGTTTCCATTATAATGGGAGAACCCGCTTTTTACAAGACCTCCCGTCATATTGACCCCTGGGTTTTCATAAGCTGTAACAAACAAAGAATCCCAAAGGAACTGACCCATGAGCTCCAAAACAAAAATCGTTGTCCTCCGGATGAAGGAGATCATCTACACTGCCATCTTCATCGGCCTGGCCATCTTTCTGATCCTGCTGTTTTTCTTCATGTTCCGTTCTGAAAAAGAAGCTCCGGCTCCCACTGCCGAAAGCGTTTCCCCGGCCGTTTATGCGCCGGGAGTCTACTCGGCCTCCTTATCCCTGGGCCGCCAGAACGTAAACGTGGAGGTGGCCGTGAGCCCGGACCGCATAAGCGCCGTGACCCTGGTTCCCTTAAGCGACTCTGTGGCCGCCATGTATCCTCTGATACAGCCGTCCATGGATGCCCTGTCCGCCCAGATCCTGGAAAGCCAGTCCCTGGAGGGCCTTGAATATCCCGCAGGCTCCCAGTATACCTCCATGGCTCTGATGAACGCCATAAAAACCGCGGTTGCAAAGGCGGCCCTTCCAAAGGAAGCCCCATAAAAGGACTTGACAATTCCGGATCCTAAGGTTATACTCTTTACTATGTTAGCATTTTACCATGATAAATTGCTAATTTATAAAAATATCAAAATACCACAAGAAGGAGGATTTTCCCATGAGGAAAGTAAAATTTTTCGCATCTCTCACTGCCCTGATGACCCTTTCCGTGGCTGCGCTCACCGCATGTACCACCGCTGAGGCATCCACCCATCATACGGTCTCCCAGACTGGCGGTGAGAGCGTCCATTCCTCCCGTCTTGACGCAATCTTAGAGAGGGGATATATCGAGGTGGCCACCGAGCCTTCCTTTGCCCCCAACGAATTTATCGACACCACAAAAACCGGCCAGGACCGGTATGCGGGCTCTGACATCCAGCTGGCCAACTATATCGCCAACGAGCTGGGAGTGGAGCTGCGCCTGAAGCCCATGGATTTTACCACCGTGCTGGGAAGCATCACGTCCGGGAAATATGACCTGGCCATTTCCGCCCTGGCCTATACGCCGGAGCGGGCCGAAGCCATGAACCTCTCCAAAGGATATTATTTCGGCAGTGAGGATCCCCAGAAGGCCTACGGCCTCCTGATCCGCCAGGAGGATGCCGGAACGATCATCGGTGCAGGAGATCTAAAAAACAGGACCATCACCGTACAGAACGGCTCTCTCCAGGAACTGTTCGTAAAAGAACAGCTCCCGGACTGCGGAAAGCTGAATCTGGTCTCCTCTGCCAATGACGCCTTTCTGATGGTGCAGTCAGGCCGTGCCGACGCTGCGGCCGCCTCGCTGAAAATGGCACAGCTCTATCTGGATTCCACCCCGGAAAGCGGACTGATGATCCTTCCGGATTTTTACTTTACTGTAGATGAAAGCACCCAGGGGATCCGGATCGGGATCCCCAAAGGCGAAGACGAGCTGACGGATCGGATCAATGAGATCATCGACATTGTGCTGGAGCAGGATCTTTACAACCAGTGGTATGAGGAATCCCGTGAATACGCCAAGTCCCTTGGACTCGATCTGTGATCTTTCCCGTCCCCCTCTGGATCCGTCCGGAAAGTGCCTCCCCTGCGGAAGCCGTTCTGGGCGGTTCTTTTTTCCTTTTTCTCTCCTATGAAATATTCTTGCCACCAAATTTCTCTTATGCTACAATGGAATCATGAGACCGGGCAGGCGTTCTCTGCCCCATCCATGGATACCGGACTGTTTTTTCATGACGCGGTCCGGCATCCGGACCTGTACGTTAAATCTGTATATCCTAATTATAAGGAAGGAAAATGAATATGAATCGAATCGATCCCCAGTCCTGGAAAGCCGATCTGCCGGAATTCAGGGAAAAAACAACTGCCTTTTATGCAGGCGATCTGGACAAAATGGCCTATAAGGGCTTTTCCGGCCTGTATGGAAGCTACGCCCAGAAGGGCGGAAAAGCCAGCATGCTGCGTCTCCGTATGACTGCCGGCCGCGTTACCAGAGAAAAATTGGCCTTTGTTGCAGAAGCGGTCCGTACCCACAAGGTATCCCGGATCCACTTTACCACCTGCCAGACCATCCAGCTTCATGACCTCCAGCAGGAAGCCGTTTTTGATATTATGGAACGGGCCCTGGACTGCGGGATCGTGACCATGGGCGGCGGCGGAGATTTCCCGAGAAACGTCATGTGCTCCCCTCTCTCCGGTGTGGAAAAGGACGAGTATTTCAACGTTATGCCCTATGCGGAGGCGGCCGCCGACTATCTGATGAACTTCATCAAGGCTGAAAAAATGCCCAGAAAATTAAAAGTGGCCTTCTCAAGCTCCCCGAAGAACCTGACCCATGCCACCTTCCGGGATCTGGGCTTTGCAGCCAGACCCGATGGAAAATTTGACGTTTACAGCGCCGGAGGCCTGGGAAACAATCCCCGCTTCGGCGTCAAGGTCGCTGAAGCCGTGGATCCGGAAAAGATCCTTTACTATGTAAAGGCCATGTGGCTCACCTTCCGCGCCTACGGAAACTATGAAAACCGCGGAAAGGCCCGCACCCGTTATATGCAGGAGATCTTAGGCGGACCGGAAAAATATGCCGGGGCCTTCCTGGAAAAATTAAACCAGGTGCTGGCGTCCGGTGAAAACCTGGATCTGGCCGTGGCTCCCTGGGAGATCTCCAAAAAGGGCAATGGCTCCGCTGCCTGCGGCGCCCGTGTGATCCCCCAGAAGCAGGACGGCCTCTATACCGTAGTATGGCATCCTCTGGGAGGCCAGCCCGATCCCGTGACCTTCTGTGCCCTCAGTGATCTTCTGGCTGATATGGAGGACGCTGAAATGCGCCTGGCTCCCGATGAGACCGCTTATATCGTAAACCTCACCGGAGACGAGGCAAAACTGGTCCTGGCCGCCACTGGTGATGGTGCAGAAACCTTATTTGAAACGTCCGTAAGCTGCATCGGGGCCAGCATCTGCCAGGTGGGCGTCCGCGACTCCCAGGCTCTCCTTTCCGCCTGCGTCCATGCAGTACGGGAAGCCGGGATCCCCGACGGAGCCCTTCCCCAGATCCATATCTCCGGATGTCCCTCCTCCTGCGGAACCCACCAGACTGGTGCCATCGGCTTCCGCGGCGGTGTGAAAATGGTGGACAAGAAGCCTCTTCCGGCCTTTGTCCTCTATGTAAACGGAAACGAGCTCCAGGGCGGAGAGACCATGGGCCGGGAGGCCGGAACGATCCTGGAGGACCAGATCCCAGCCTTCTTAGTGGAGTTAGGAAAGACCGTGGCTGCCTCCGGCATGACCTATGAGCAGTGGGCCGCCAAGGATCCGGCTGCCATCGACGCAGTCGCAGCCCCCTATATCCAGTAGGTTTTCAATAAAAATATCTGATATAAAAAGCGGCAGTCCGGGCGGATAAAGATCCTGCCCGTCTGCCGTTTTTTCTTTTCTCTCCGGAACCTTATACCTCCCAGTCGGAATCCAGAAAGCCTTCTCCATACACCTCTTTGGCCTCGGAAACGATCACAAACGCATCCTCGTCGATTCCGTAGATGATCTTTTTCGCCTTATAAAACTGCTTCCGGTCCACCACACAGATCAGGGTCTCTCCCTCCACCTTGGCGTAGCCGCCGCGGCTCTTAAAGAAGGTACAGCCCCGGCCCAGATGCTCCATCAGCTGGTCGCCGATCTCCTGGACCTTAGGGGACATCACCGTCACCATGGTACTCTTATTCATACCGTAAAGCATGATATCGATCACATAGGTGGACACCACCATATTAATAAGGCCGTAAAGACCGGATTCGATATTTCCGAACACCACCATGGATGCGCCGATGATCACCATATCCGTCAGCATCACTGCCGTCCCCGTCTGCATATGGGGCCGGTACTTCTGAAGCAGCTTGGCTGCGATGTCACCGCCTCCGGTGGTGGAGCCGCGCATGAACACCACGGCCAGACTGGCCCCCATAAGCACGCCGCCAAAAATACAGGACACCATCTTGTCTCCCGTATAGACCGGCACATAAGGCGTGATGATGAAGTCCAGGATCACCGTCAGCACCGCCACTGTCTTCAGGGTCTTTATGGTCCGCCCCTTCCCCAGATAGATCCATGCAGCGATCAGAAGCGGGACATTCACTGCAAACGTCAGGATACCGATGGGCAGGGAGGTGAACCGGTTCAGAAGGATGGCCAGGCCGGTGGCGCCTCCAGGGGCGATGTCGATGCTGTCGATGAAGCAGTGGAGAGCCACTGCCTGTAAAAATCCACCGGCAATATCATACAGAAAATCCAGCCATAGTTCCTTCACTCTTCCTCTTATTTTTGTCATACCCCTTTCATTCCTTTCCAGATAATAGTGAAAACACTCTCTTTCAGTATAGCAAAATGCCGGACACACGTCAACGAGGGGACAGTTCCCGTCCCCTCGTTCCGCTTCTATTCCTATTTTTCCCTGATTTTCCTCTAGTCTCTCAGGATCTCCGAGATCTTTTCGATCATCTCGTCCTCCTTCAGCCGGAACTTGATCTCCACCCGCCTGGAAGCGTCCATGTCCACCTGAAGCTCCGCTCCCGGAGCCTCTGCGGTATACACCGGGTTGCTGAAGGAACGGCCGTTGACCGTCAGCACCTGCTGGAGCCTGGCGATCTCCGTCTCGTTTAAGCCGTTGCCGGAATCCAGACAGAACCTGGCCACAGAATTGGCCCGGTTATAGGAAAGCTGCTGGTTGCTCAGATAGCTTCCCACCGTATCCGTATGGCCCTCGATGATGATCTCCGCAATGTAATCCTGGTATTCGTCCCTTAAAAGAACGCCCAGGTACATGGGGATCGTTTCCCTGAGGGTCTGTTTGCTGGCATCCGTCAGAACGGCGCTGTTATAGTTAAAGAGCACGTCCGAGGAGAAGGTAATGGAGCCGGTCTGGGCATCCACGGACATGGCGGAGTTATTGAAGGCCGACTGAAGGGCTCCGATGATATCCGTACGGATCCCCACGATATCCTGGAGCTCATTCTTCGTTACCTCCAGCTCATTCTGGGCGTCCTCGATCTCCAGATACGCCTTATTTAACTCCTCCTCTGTGAGAGCCGCCTGGGCGTAGGCCTCCTGGAGCTCTGCCAGGGACTTATTCAGTTCCTCGTTGGACAGCTCGATCTTTGCCCGGAAATCCTCCAGCTCCAGAGCCGCCTGGTCCAGCTTTGTCTGGGCTGCGTTAAGATCCAGCCTGGCCTGGTCCAGGTCCACGGTCTTCTGGCGGTAGATGGCGAGGGTAATGGCAATGATCAGCACAAATACCAGAAGCAGCGCTGCCATCATATCCGAATAGGACTGCCAGTAGCTGTGTTCCCCAAAGGCCTCCCTGTTTTTTCTTCTATTTTTCATACAGATTCCTCATTTGATGAAAGGTGTGGATCTGGTTTCCCACGTCTTCAGTCATCTCCCGGCAGGCTGCTGCCAGGTCCTCCTTCTGCTCCCGCAACTCTCTGGCAAAGGCCTCCTGGCGCTCCATCTCCTGAGCCACCGAGGCCTGGAGGGCACGGCTGGAATCCAGAAGCTTCTCTGCTGCCTCCGTCAGCTGTCTGCCGGATTCTGCATAGGCCATCTGGGCCTCGCCGGCAGATCTCATGGTATCCCCCAGACTGGCAAAGCTGGCTCCCATGGAGTATTCCAGTGTTTCCATCACCTGGGCCACGATCCGCTCCACGCCACGGGTCTGCTCCTCGGCATTTCCCTTTAAAAGCTCCATGATCTTTTTCATGGAATCGGCCATTCCCGCCTGGTACACCAGCATGGAAGCGGAATTTTCCCGCTCTGACACCGGCTGGGGAAGAACGCACTGACGGAAGGCTGCCAGAAAGCCGTCCAGCTTTCCATAAGCGTCTGCCATCAGGCTCCGGTATACAAAATTAAATACCAGAGAGAAGAAAATACCGTATACCGATGTGTGGAAGGCCACTTTCATGCCCGAAAGCAGCGGGCCCACATTGTCGGAAATGGTGTAGATATCGTTTCCGTTGAAGGATCCCAGTCCCATGGAAAGCCCCAGGAAGGTTCCCAGGATGCCAAGGCCGGTGAGAGTCCCGCCCATGGCCGAATTAAAGTGGGTCATGCCCGCCTGGTCCAGCAGATCCTCGTTTATGTACTCCTCCACATCGCAGACAGAGGTATACCCGTACCGGGTCTTTAATGTCTTCATCCGCATCAGGTACTTTTCAAAGGCATCCTTTAAAGCCACATCCTGGAACAGCTCCTTGCGTTCACAGTAGCCGGCCCACAGGTTCTTTTCCCCTGCCTCTTTGTATTCCTTCTGGATCTCCTCTGTGACCCGGACCAGTTCGTCGGTGCACCGGTTAAGCCTGGCAAAGCTGAAACCGCAGATCACGAACAGGATCCCTATCACCAGAAGGAATACGCCGTTGATGGCCAGGTTCAGGAACGATGCCACGTTTCCCGTAAAGATCCCATTGACATAAAGAACAAACGCCGTAGCCAGAATATACAGCACGAACAAAATATAATACAATTTATTTCTCTTCATCCCCCAACTCCTATCTGTGCCGAAACACGAAACCATGATCTGCCAGTTACAAAAACTTCCGTTGATTTCCAACTTTCACTCTTAATTTACCATATTTTCCTGGAATCAACAAGATATTATCCGAATTATTATAGAATTTTTCCTCAAATCGTAAGATTTTTCCCTTATAAAGCAGAAACCGGGAGACAGCCTGTGACCTGGCCGTTTCCCGGTTCCCATTTAACCGATCCGTTCCATCTAAAATTTATTTTTTTCTGGAATCCACGTATTTTTTGATATTTGATGCATTAACAAATTTTCTGATCTCTCCGTCCTTTACAAGCACCAGTGTAGGCGCCTGCATGATCCCATAGGCGTCGGAAAGCTCTGGATTCTCTTCTGCATCCACCACCTGGTACTGCTCATCCTTTAAAAATTCTTTGGCGATCTTACAGTTTGGGCAGGTCTTGGTGGTAAAGAGGAAAGCGCCGTTTCCCTGGGGGATCATGGACGGCTCCTTGGCCTTCCCTTCATTTCCGGCCTTTCCCTCATTTCTGGCCTCCTGGATCTCTTCCCTGGCCTGATGGATGGCCTGGGCGATCTCCCTGGAAGCCTCCGGGGATCTCTTTAAGACGGAATGGCCGATGTCGTACATCTTCCTTTCCTTATACTCCTGGGTCTTTCCATCGTTCCAGTTCTGGACCGGACGGTAGTAGCCGGTGATCCGGCTGTAAACCTCTGCCTTTTCCCCGCATACGGGGCAGGTGAAGTGTTCACCGTTCAAGTAGCCGTGTTCCCGGCAGATGGAGTAGGTGGGAGACAGCGTATAGTAAGGAAGCTTATAATTTTCTGCAATGGTCCGTACCAGCTTGGCCGCTGCCTTCCAGTCGGGCAGCTTTTCGCCCAAGAACGCATGGAACACCGTACCGGAGGTATACAGGGTCTGCAGCTCGTCCTGGATATCCAGGGCGTCAAACACATCCGCTGTATAGGATACCGGAAGGTGGGAGCTGTTTGTATAATAGGGCGTTCCATCCTTCTCGCACCCGGCGGTGATGATATCCGGATATTTTTCCTTGTCATGTCTGGCCAGACGATAGGTGGTGGACTCCGCCGGAGTTGCCTCCAGGTTGTACAGATCGCCGTACTCCTCCTGGTAGATCACAAGACGGTCCCGCATATGGTTCAGCACGTTCTTTGTAAACCTCTGGGCCTCCGGGCTCACCAGATCCTTCCGGATCCACCGGGCATTTAAGCATGCCTCGTTCATACCGATAAGACCAATGGTGGAGAAATGGTTCTTAAAGGTGCCCAGATACCGCTTGGTGTAGGGGTACAGGCCGCCGTCCAGAAGCTTTGTGATCACTTCCCGCTTGATCTTTAAGGAGCGGGCCGCGATGTCCATCATATGGTCCAGACGCTCGTAAAAATCGTCTTCATCCTTTGCCAGATATGCGATCCTGGGGATGTTGATGGTCACAACGCCCACAGAGCCCGTGCTCTCTCCGGAACCAAAGAAGCCGCCGGTCTTTTTCCGCAGCTCGCGGAGATCCAGGCGCAGGCGGCAGCACATGCTGCGCACGTCGCTGGGCTGCATATCGCTGTTGATATAGTTGGAGAAATACGGAGTGCCGTATTTGGCGGTCATTTCAAACAGCAGCCGGTTGTTCAGATTGTCGGACCAGTCGAAATCCTTTGTGATGGAGTAAGTAGGGATTGGATACTGGAAGCCGCGGCCATTGGCATCTCCCTCGATCATGGTCTCAATGAAGGCCCGGTTGATCATATCCATCTCCGCCTTGCAGTCTCCGTAGGTGAAGTCCATTTCCTTTCCGCCTACGATAGCCGGCATATTGGCCATATCGTCCGGCACCGTCCAGTCCAGGGTGATGTTGGAAAACGGAGCCTGGGTGCCCCAGCGGCTGGGGGTATTGACGCCATAAATAAAGGATTCGATGCATTTCTTCACCGCCGGATAGTCCAGGCGGTCCGTCCGTACAAAGGGCGCCAGGTATGTATCAAAGGAAGAAAACGCCTGGGCTCCGGCCCACTCGTTCTGCATGATCCCCAGGAAATTTACCATCTGATTACAGAGTACGCTTAAATGCTTTGCCGGAGCAGAAGTAATCTTGCCTTCAATACCTCCAAGCCCCTCCTGGATCAGCTGTTTTAAGGACCAGCCTGCACAGTAGCCTGTCAGCATGGAAAGATCATGGATATGAATATCCGCATTTCTGTGAGCGTCTGCAATCTCATTGTCATAGATCTCAGACAGCCAGTAATTGGCAGTGACAGCTCCGGAATTGCTGAGGATCAGACCTCCTACTGAATAAGTAACTGTAGAGTTCTCTTTTACGCGCCAGTCCTCCACCTTTACATAACTGTTTACTATTTCTTTGTAGTCCAGGATCGTGGATTTCATATTTCGGATTTTTTCCCTCTGCTTGCGGTAAAGAATATACGCCTTTGCCACATCGCTGTAGCCGGCCTGGATCAGAACGTTCTCCACACTGTCCTGAATATCCTCCACAGTGACCCTGTCATCCTGAATCTTATCCTGAAAATCAGCTGTCACACGCAGCGACAGAAGATCGATCATATCCTTGCTGTAATTCTTTTCTTTTGCATCAAATGCTCTGCTGATAGCAGACGAAATTTTAGCCATCTGAAATTCAGCAATTTCCCCATCACGTTTTACTACCTGAAACATAAGTCCTTCTTCCTCCCTTGCTTTGCTCGCTCTTATTTTCTGCTGATAGATTACATTGTAGCAAAGGTCACAGGTTCCGTCAACCGCAAAAACCACCATATATTGTGTGATCATTCCTTTCACACTCTATATGATGGTTCTGTTTTCCTGTATTTACAGGCTTTCCGGTGTTTTTCAAAACCCGGAAATTTATTTTTTTATACAAATGTAACCTGCCTTGTTATCCAGGACAGCCAAAATTACAGCGCTCCTGTTACAATCAGCCCCGGGGCATAACATTCACAAAAAACTCTGCAGGGATTTTTGCCTGGACAAAAATTCCGTCCTCTCTGTATTCCTCAGACAGAAGCTGTCCGTATTCCCGGATCATCTGGATTTTTCCGGCTTCTTTATAAGCATACAGCTCCTCAATATAAATCTGGCTTTCTGCCAGAAGCCGGGATAACAGCTCTCTTAACTCACACAGTCCCCTGCCTGTTCTGGCAGAACATTTTACCGTATAGTCTGCCCGCAGATCACGCAGCTCTGAATCAGGCACAAGATCCTGTTTATTCAGAAGTGTAATGATCTTTTTTCCGGAAACACCCAGCTCCTTCAGAGTTTCATAAACAACCTGCATCTGCGTTTCAGCCCGTGGATTGGAAGCGTCTACCACATGGATGATATAATCTGCATATTTTGCTTCCTCCAGAGTGCTTTTAAAGGCTTCCACCAGATGATGAGGAAGCTTTCTGATAAACCCTACGGTATCTGTCAGAAGGATCTGCTGTCCGTCATCAAGATCCATTACT
>ENA-ORVC01000517-ORVC01000517.1-human-gut-metagenome-genome-assembly--contig:-NODE-517-length-41246-cov-28.252628_pt1 | contig 41246 bp, 33 predicted proteins | sample MGYA00242092_ERZ509234 | MGnify/ENA primary metagenome ERZ509234 (study PRJEB26280, sample SAMEA2338800) | human gut metagenome | biome: human gut; feature: human-associated habitat; material: faeces... | reverse complement strand
TTGCTCAGGAACTTATAAATAAAGTTAAATTATAGTGTTGCGGAATTAAGGATAATGATGAAAACTGCGATTTGCCTGGCTCTTCTTACGGCAACGCTGATATCCTGCAACGACAAAAAAGACCTAACCATATTTCCGGCAGGATGCGAGCTAAAGACGGGAGACATTGTGTTTCGCCGGGGAGGAGGCATAAGCAGTCATGCGGTGATGATGGCCGACAGAAACGGACGCTACTCGCATGTGGGCATAGTGGTCGACTCGGCCGGCAAAAAGATGATTGTGCATGCCGTGCCGGACGAACCCGACTTTGAGGGAGACCCGGACAGGGTGAAGATGGAGACGCCCGAGAAATTCTTCTCACCGATAAACGCCAACGCCGGCGAGGTGAAAAGACTGAAGGGCGACACCATTATACCGCTGAAGGCAGCAGAATATGCCATGCAGACCTACCGCCGCAACACACTCTTTGATCACGACTATGACGACAGCGACACCACGAAGATGTACTGCTGCGAACTCGTGGAGTTTGCCTACGCCAAGGCAGGGCTGACGCTGGCCGGAACGGAGCGCCACGACATAAGTCTGCCGGGCATGAAAAAAATAAGGTGCATGCTGCCGTCTGACATCTGTAACAACAAGTCGCTAAAAAAGATTATTGCATTTTAAACCTATTATTAACAAACAAAAAAATTTTTGAACCATGAAAAAATTAATTGGAATTATGGCTCTTATGGCAGCCTTGTTTATCATGACATCGTGCGGTGGCGGCGGAAACACTCCTAAAGCCGTGGCAGAAAAGGCTGTTAAATGCTTGCAGGACAAAGACTACGACAAATTTGCCGACCTCGTTTATATGAAGGTTAAAGAGGGCGAAGACCCTGAAGCCGGAAAGAAGATGCTGTCGGGCATGATGCAGGGCAAGGCCGATAAGATGTATGAGAAAAAAGGCGGAATAAAGTCGTATGAGGCGCTGTCTGAACAAATAGACGAAAGCGGTGAGAGCGCTGTTGTCAAGATGAAGATTATGTATGGTGACGGCTCTGACAAAGAAGACGACATCAAGCTCAAGAAAGACGAACAGGGCAACTGGAAAATAGACATGGGCAAATAGTAACAGAGGCTTAATCATAATAAAAGACAGGGGGCAAGATGCTGATACATCTTGCCCCCTGTCTTTTATTATCCCCTATCGGTAATTATACCGTATATGGCTTTATTATCTTGCGTATACGTCTGAAATATAACGCTCGATAAGGATTTATCCTTGAATGTTATTATGTAATTTCAAGCCGTTACTTCACCACAACCTTCTTGCCGTTAACGATGTAAAGGCCTTTGGCGAGTCCGCTTACAGCCTCGTCGGCCGTAGCACCTCCCGACGTATGGCGCACAAGGCGTCCGTCTATGGTGTAGACACCTGCAGAGGTGTGTCCTTCGGCTTTGTCGGCCACGATACCGCCGATGCTTGTGGCATACTTGTCGGTGACATCGTCAACCTTATATTTGCCGTCCTCAGAGGTTGAAGAAATCTCGAAGTAGCTGTCTTTGCTGACGTTGTTTACGTCAACAGTCTGAGGCGAGCCGCTCGCGGTGCTGAACACGAAGCACACGCAATCGTCTGACGAGTTCATCGTGTAGGTCTGATAATACCATGTCTTGCCGCCCACGGTCTTTGTAGTTGTAACGTTGTCGCCGGGCCATGAGCCGTTCACGGGCGAATGTGTGCCGTCGCCGCCCCACGACCAGAAGTTTACGCGGCTCCAGCCTACGTTGTCGGCATTGACGCATACGGTTATCTCATGTGGCTGGAATGCCGTAACGGTGTAGTGGCGTGTTATCATGCCGCTCACTGCGCCGCCTGTCAGCAGTGCAGCCTTGAGGGTTGTGGTGGCGTCGATGCTCACTGTTGCGCCGCTGCTGACCTTCGTGCCGTTAGATGCCGTTGGCTCGCTGCCGTCCGTGGTGTAGACAATCTGTGCGCCGGCATCGGTTGTAAGGGCACTGAGAGTTACGCTAACGCCGTTGTCGTAAGAGCCGGAAGGGACATCGGCCCACACGCTGCCGGCATTGCGCGAGATATAATATGCAAAGTTCTGCCCCTTGTCAACGAGCTGATAGTCGGCTTCCTTTACGGTTGACGAAGGCCATGAGGTTGAGCCCATAATAACAACCACCGACTTGCCGTCAGTGCCGTTCACCTTGATGGCATACTGCGAGGCGGTGCGGTTCATGGTCTCAAATGTGCTCTCGTTGTTTATGCCGGCCATGTTGCGCGCATATATCATCTGCTTAATGTCCTGCTTATATTCCTTCCAGTGAGGCAGGAAGACGCACGGAGTGCCCGGCGCTGCCAGGATGAAGGCGTTGGCAGCCAGGATGTTGGCCTTCACCTCGCCGTCGTTGCCGCGGCCATAGGTGTCGTGGTTGTCAACGAAGGTTACGGCATAGCGGCGATAATACATGTCGTTGGCCAGACAGCTGCCGCCCAGCGTACTCCAGTTTGAAGACGAGTTGCAGCAGTCGCGCAGCAGATATTTCAGCGGGAAGTCGAACGCGGCCGACTGCTTTGCGCCGTTGGCTGTAGTGCCGTCTATCCAGCTCTTTATCTGCGACACGCCGTCCCAATACTCGCCTACCGAATACTGCGGGTTGGCGGCCGTGTTGTATATGCCCGTAAACTCAGGCGCATAGCCCTTCACCATGTCGTAGCGGAAGCCCGTATATCCCAGGTCGTTGAGCAAGAAGTCGAGATATGCCTTAACCATAGCCTGCACGTTGGCGCTGTTATGGTCGAGGTCGCGCGCTCCGTCGAAGTCGTCGCCCGTGTCGGTCTGTCCCGTAGGCTTAACCTCAGCCTGCGCAGCCGTCTTGCCTCCGTCGTCGTTAGAGCAGATGTCGGCAGCCCCCATCGTGTAGGTTACGCCCTTGTAGGTCTCCTCGGGGAAACTCATCCATGTGCCTGCCATCGACGAGCGGTGGTTTATAACCACGTCGGCTATGGTGCCCAGCCCCTTGCTCTTGAAGGTGCTGATCATGGAGCGCAGCTGCTGCTCGTTGCCGAACGTGCTCGTGTAGTTGTTAAACCAGTAGAGGTCGTTGTATCCCATGGAGTTGCCCGAGCCGCAGTTGCCGCTCTGAGGTATCCATATCAATTTGAAAAACTCAGACAGCTCGTCGGCCTGACTCTCGAGGTTGGTCCACTGTGTGTCAGAGAACGAGTCCCAATAAAAGCCTTGCAGCATCACGCCCTGCCAGCCCGACGGCCATCCCTGTGCCGAAACCGACAAAGCCATAAGTGACGATACGATTGTGGTAAATAATTTTCTCATGGTATAAAAATGTTTTTTCACGGTGTAAAATTAAAGATATTATGAACATCTTGTTTACACGCCGCCACAAATATCAGCGAAACTTCTGTGCAAACGTTTGTCTTGAGAACTGGAATGAATAATATTAAATCATTATACCATTTGACAAACGCCAAACCAGCCAACAAATTACAATTTATCAATAAGGTAACGTTTAAACCACGACGGAATATATTCAACCCCGTCAGCCATTGTCAGTTCACCGTCATTTACCGATGCCAACAACAAAGGCTTTGAACTGCTGTTGTCAAAGATATATGCTCTATCTGACAACCGAATTGCACCCAACATGAGATTAAGACTACGGTCATAGCGTTCAACTACCTTATCATCAGGTACATCATGTCCACCCAATTTTACACGCGCCTGCACACGTTCACGGTTCAAAGAAGGATTTTCGAGCGCCACAAAATACAGATAAACACGGAAGCCTTTACTCCGCGCCTTGCGGATATACTCCAACTTTGAAGGATGAGACATCACAGTCTCAAATGTAAACTTATCACAGTTATCCAATAAAGCCTCACGCAGATATGCCGACAAAAACGAAGTAAAATAATCATTCACTTCACACCTGAAATGCATAATACAACCATCCACATAACATGCATTACACATATCGTCACCTCCGGCCTTAATGAAAAGTGACGATTCCGAGAAGCTTTGCTTGAAATGAGATTCATCAAAGGTTTTTAAATAATGGCTAAAGTCGAAAGTTTTTGTTGCATTGATAATTTTCTTCATTTCGTCTGCGTTCACATAAATGCCAAGACTTACACCAGCCTCACGCACTATAGACGTAATCGTTGATTTGCCAGAGCCGTTTGGCCCTGCAAAAACACGCAGCCGTTTAACATTCATAATATTCCTCACTTCAGCTTATAAGTGTTCTGAGTCACCCGATAACGAGTCTGACCAAGCTCTTCTATTACAGAAACATCGCCACGTCCGTTAACACGACAGATTTTGTTGCCACGAAGCACAGTAGCCTCTCCACCTTGTTTTAAAGTTTCGTTATAAGCCCTGCGTCCGAATCGTTTCAGTCCGGCAACAATACGCTCTTCTTCAGAACCTGCACTGAGCAATTCTGAAACAGAAGTATTACGGTATGATGTCTGATTCTTTTTCATGTTGCTTTTAATTTAGATTATCCGTTTACAAATATAACAAATTTTCGTGATAGCATCTATAATTTCCGACTAATTTTTCATCTATAAAAAAGCATAATTCATACATGTCTGCCTCACGTGCCACCGGATGTGTTACCACAAGGCATTAGGATTTTTCACTCTTCACTTTTCATTTTTCACTTATTTCAAAGCACGTCAAGATATTTCTCCAGAGGTATGCCGCGGTTCTTGTCAGTGTTGTCCTTGTTGAGGTCTATCAGCTTATACACCACGTCCATGGCCTTGCGTGTGCTTGGTTTCAGTTCCTTTCCGCCCAGCAGATAGCCTATGAGCACGGCTGAGAATATGTCGCCGGTGCCGGGGAAATGAACGGGTATCTCGGTGTAGGGCTGTGTGAAATACTCGCCGTTGACGTGGTTGTAGCCAACAACTGACGGCTGGCCGTCTACACGTATGCTCGTTATCAGGGCCGACTTTGTGCCTAACTTCAGAAGTGAGTCGAGCAGTCGACGGGCACCTTCGGCTGTTACTCCGGCAGCGTCATATTGGCTGTCGGTGAGATAGCAGGCCTCGGTATAATTTGGAAACACAAGATGGGCCACGCAGACCATCTCGCGCATGCTCTTTATGGCCTCGTCGGTAACGCCGTTATACAGCTTGCCCTCGTCGCCCATTATCGGGTCGACATACACCACCGTGCCGTTCTCTGCCTGTTCGCGACAGTAGGCTGCTATGATGCGCGCCTGAGTCTCCGACGCCATGAAGCCTGTGGCTATGGCATCGAACGAGAAGCCGAGCTCGCGCCATACGGGGAACACGCCCTTGATATACTCTGTTGTCTCGAGTATGTTGAACTTTCCGTAGTCGAGCGTGTTAGACACAAGTGCCGTGGGCAAATTATATGTGGGATGTCCCATATACGACAGTATAGGGAGCATGGCTGCCGTGGCCACCTTTCCGTAGCCTGCCATATCGTTTATGAGCAATATCTGTTTCTTTTTCATAACATTCTAAGTTTCGGCTGCAAACTTACATAAAACTGATGAATTAACGCAAACAAAATTGAAAATATGGTCTGGCACAAAGCATATTTATATGACAAGCACAAAATGAAACCCGCAAAGCCCCAGCCGGCCGTCATACCGCATGCTATGTTATACACAACATAAGGCAAAGACACAGGCTGAATCATAACGCCATATTTCAGTTAAAGCCCTGCCGGATATCAGTCGTTCAATGCGAAACCATCTTCAGTCCGATTATTGAGGCTATCAGCGTGGTGATAAAGAACAGGCGCAGGAATGATGCCGGCTCATGAAAGAAAATGACGCCCAGCAGCACCGTGCCAACGGCCCCGATGCCTGTCCACACAGGATAAGCCGTGCCTATGGGCAAAGTCTGCACCGCCTTGGCCAGCAGCACCATGCTCAGGACAAGACACACAAGAAAACCGACGCACCACAGATACCACTCCGTGCCGGAGGCTTCCTTCATCTTGCCAAGGCAGAAGGCAAAGCCCGACTCAAAAAATCCGGCAATAACAAGAATAATCCAATTCATCTGCTTTTATTTTTTCTGCATATACAAAATCGCAAACAAATATACGAATTTTAATCTAAAACAGAATGACATAAAAATCTAATCAGTCGACATACTGCAAATTGCGCTGTCACAGGCAACAGCTTTTATTCGCATGCGCAGCTTTATGACGCAAAAAATTAACTAAGATTATCGTCATAAGGCTTAATATTTTCGCATAAATTAATTACTTTTGTAAACGGATTGAGAATACTCTGTCCAAAATATATTTTAAGGATTTAAAGAAGCGTTATGCTTTTCTTGTAAGTTGGAAACGTAGGAAATTTCATAACTTGGCACAAGAGAGGGCATAGTGGTTCTCACGCTATAGCGTGGGCTGCTATTATCATATCTGTGCCAAAGGTTTCCTACGACCTCCAACTTAGACATGATAGCATTGCAGTTCCACGCTTTCATATTGTATAACCGCCCTCAGAGGAGCTTATGGGCACAAAACATACTTATATATGAAACAACACTTCTGCCAAAGTTGCGGAATGCCGATGCAACCATAACTATGTCATTCTGCATTTTAAAGGTACAGAAGCCACATTCTGGATTAACGGAGAATTTAATCACTCTACAATTTGATTTACATGAAAACAATAATTTCTGATACACAAAACATTGCGGCCTGCGGCCTTTACTGCGGAGCATGCCGCAAATACCTTGCCGGGAAATGTCCCGGATGCAGGCTGAACGAGAAAGCGTCATGGTGCAAGACACGCTCATGCTGCATGGCAAACAAATTCAACACATGCGCCGAGTGCCCGCGCGACGTGAACGACTGCAAACTGTATTCAAACTGGATAGCAAAAGTGTTTGCCTTTCTGTTCAACTCACCTTTCAAGCCATAGTGTATTTTCTTTTTTCTTAAAAATCAATAGCTTACAAAATATCCCAGTTTGACAGGTAACGATTTAGAAACCAGCGAAAATCTGTATTCCACTTCGTTTTGCAGTAATTCAAAAGAACGCCTTTTAGCATTACAAAGATAGGCATTATAATTGGATTATAATAGGTTTTAGCCTACAAAAAGTGAATTCCATATATTTTTATTGCTCAATTACTGCTAACTTCACTAAAAATGAGTAATTTTGTACTTTAATAAGTATGAGTGTTACCATGGTTGTAAAAACAATAAAATTGACATCACTATTTGTCAATACTGAAAATTATAGATTTGAGCCTCTGTCTTCACAAAAGGAAGCGATAGACAAGATGGTAGAGGACCAAGGGGATAAATTATATTCTCTTGTAGACGATATTGTAACTAATGGTCTTAGTCCAGTCGATTTAATCATTGTAACGCCTAACGAAGATAACAACAAATATATAGTACTCGAAGGTAATAGGAGAATAACATCATTAAAATTATTAAACAATCCAACATTAATTGATGACAAGTACATTTCTTTAAGGAAAAAATTTCAGAAATTGCAAAAAGAAAATCCTAATGCTATTTCTGAATTGAAGAATATTGCTTGCGCTGTTTTTGAAAACCCAACGGAAGCTGATATTTGGATAAAACGTAAACACTCGGGAGAGCTGAATGGTATCGGTACAGTTACTTGGAATGCTCAACAAAAGCAAAGATTCGAGGAGAAGACAGAAGGAAAATCATCGATTCCATTGCAAATTATCACTTTATTGAAATCACAAGATAATGTTTCTGATACGATTAAGGATTCGTTATCCAAACTAAATATTACCAACCTGCAACGTTTGATGTCAGACCCTTATGTTAGAGAACACCTTGGTTTGGGAATTAACAATGGAACTTTAGTTTCAAAGGTTGAAGTGTCAGAAGTCGTCAAGGGGCTTATAAAAGTTGTTACGGATATTCTTAATCCAGAATTCAAAGTTTCAGAAATCTATAATAGAGAAAAAAGGAAGCAATATATTGACAATTTTGACACGAACCAAAAGCCAGACCTATCTAATGAAGCGTCTGAACAATGGAGTGTTCAAGATATTGTAGACAATAAAGGGCAGGTATTAATAAATAGTGAACGCAGAGAAATAAAAAAGGCTAATAATCAGAAAGCTAGAAACAGAGCTGGCTTAGTGCCCAAGACTTTGATTTTGCATATCAACAACCCCAAAATCAATAAAATTTTTGAGGAGTTAAAACATATCCAAGTTAAAACATGTCCTAATGCATCTTCTGTACTGCTGAGAGTGTTTTTAGAATTGTCAGTTGATGCTTATTTGGAAAGATATGATTTGGTAAAAAACAATGCTATAACTGCGTGTTCTTCCAAAGAGGATTTGAACGGGAAAGTTTGTAAAGTATTAAATCATATGACCCAATTAGGAACAATGAGTAATGATTTATCTAAAGGTATAAGGTCTGAAATAAATGATAAAAATTCAGTCCTATCCATTGAATCCTTGAATGCATATGTTCATAATGAGTTTTTCTATCCTAAAGCAGACAATTTGATTATAGGATGGGACAACATAGAAAGTTTTTTTATCCAATTATGGGAATCTATAAATAAAGAATGACATTATGGAGTTTTTATCACCTTTAAGATATCCCGGTGGAAAGGCAAAAGTCGCTGATTTCGTACAGTGTTTAATCAAAGAAAATGCATTGCTTGATGGTACTTATGTTGAGCCATATGTAGGAGGTGGTTCTGTTGCTTTATCCTTGCTCTTTAATGAATATGTTAGTGATATATATATAAACGATAAAGACATATCTATTTATGCCTTTTGGTATAGTGTTCTTAATAACACGGATGCTCTTTGCCAATTAATTAAGGATACTCCCATAAATGTCGAAACATGGTTTAAGCAAAAAGAGTTTCAGCAGAATAAAGAAAATAGAAATGTTGATTTATTAAATTTAGGGTTTTCCACTTTCTTCCTAAATAGAACAAATCGTTCAGGAATTTTAAAAGCTGGAATCATAGGTGGATACGACCAAACTGGAAATTACAAGATTGATGCGAGGTTTAACAAAGAAGATTTGATAAAAAGGATTCAACGTATAGCAGACTACGCGGAGAGAATTCATCTAACAAATGACGATGCTGTTACTTTAGTGCAACGATTAAAAGATGAATTACCTTACAATACTCTATTATATTTAGACCCGCCATACTATATAAAAGGAAAAGGGCTTTATCTGAACTACTATAATGACACAGACCATCAAAACATCGCAAATGCTATAGGTGCAATAGTAAATTGTAAGTGGATTGTCTCTTATGATAATGTGCCATTCATAACCAACCTATATTCAAAATATAGGCAACAATGTTTTGAATTGAATTATAGTGCGAGTAACTCAGGAAAAGGTGAAGAAATAATGATATTTTGTGACGATATAGTTATTCCCAAACACAAATTATTTAATCATTCAACAAAGTGAAAATAACTCACATTCATATCGAAAGGTTTCGAGGCTTCCAAAATGAAGACTTTGAAGTAGGCTCTCAATTAACAGCAATTGCAGGACAAAACGGAACTCAAAAGTCAACATTACTGGGTATTGTAACACAAACCTTCACTCTTAAGCCTGAGGATCCAATGAGAGCGGAAAAACCTTTGTGTGGTGGTAGCTATATTTCTGCATTCAAAGATAAGTTTAGATTATCGCCCATTTTTGATAGACCTAAAGGTCATGAATGGACCATTTCTTTTGATATAGGAGTAGATGACTTTACTGTCGAAAGCATCAAACGTACTGGAGACCCTAATGTGCGATTTTGGAAGAAAGGAGCAAGGCAAGAAGGGGATGGATATATCTCCTTTCCCACAATCTTTTTAAGTTTAAAGCGGTTAGTTCCTATGGCAGAGGAGGCCAAGATTATAACTGATGACACATTATTAACTCCAGAGGAACTAAGTGAGTTTAAACAATTACACAATAAAATTCTAATAGTACAAACTCCCATTTCTTCTGCAACAACAATAACCTCAAAAAATAAGCAATCTATAGGCGTATCCACTGAATTATACGATTGGAATCAAAACTCTATGGGACAAGATAATCTGGGCAAAATTATCTTGGCATTATTTTCTTTTAAAAGATTGCATGACAAATATCCCCAACAATATAAAGGTGGAATTCTTGCCATTGATGAGATGGATGCTACAATGTATCCAGCGTCTCAAGTTGAGCTATTAAAGATTTTGCGCAAATATGCGTCTAAACTTAATTTGCAAATTTTATTTACTACTCATTCAATGTCTCTTCTTAAGGTTATGGACGATTTAGTTCAAGAAGTAAGTAAACAAGAAGAAACAGCTAAGTAGGTAAAGATTCTTTATCTAAAGAAAGTCGATGACAAGATAACAATCAAACAAAATGTAGATTTTAAAGGTATTAAATTGGATTTGAATGTTGTTGCAGAAGGAAAAAAACGTAAGAAAAACAAAATTACTGTATATACAGAGGATAATGAAAATATATTATTCGTTAAAGCTATTTTAAAGACTAAAGCATCTATATTAGATTTTGTAGATGTAACTCTGCCGTGTTCAACCTTAACTGAACTTGTAAATAAAAACATACCTGCATTTAAACACCCATATTCTATCATCATATTGGATGGAGATGTTAGGATGAATAGGGCGTATCTTAAGAAAATAAAAAATGCAGATAACATTTTAATATTGCCAGGGAACAACTCTCCTGAAAGACTGCTGGCATCCTATTTGTATAATCTCTCTGATGCAGATCCATTATGGGGCAATATAGCAAATGGATATACCAAACAATTATGTTTCCGAGACTATACTATGGAACAAATAAATGCAGGAGGTGAGTTGGGGCGTCAAGATGCAAAAAAATGGTTTAATGGTCAGTTGGAATATTGGGGACGAAATGGTAATAAGGTTTTTAATCCCTTTTTACGTTCGATTCCTATCGAAGTACAAGAGTTTAAAAGAAATTTTGAAAATATGATAAAACGGTATATTTATGACTAAACTTCCGGTGACCACAATAAAGGAGCTTAAATGCCGAAAGTATTCTTTGGGTTCTTGGTCGATATATAATCAGAATCAGACTTTCTCTTTCATTAACCGAATAAGATACTGTTTCTTTTAGAGCTTTTGCTCAGGCACACTCAGTGAAACAGTGTCTGATTATCAGTTATGATTGCTTGAATTTATATTTAAGTCCATACTCTTCAAGTTTACTGTATAGTGTAGCTCTGCTTATTCCCAACAGTTCGGCGGCGGCACTCCGGTTGCCGTTTGTCTGCTTTAACGCACGCATTATCCGCTCCTTATCCTCCGCATCATTGCGCAGGGCGAAGCTGACAGGTGAGGTCGGTTTCGTCACGGCAAGTTCAAGATGCTCTTTCGTGACCACACCTTCCTGAGCCTGCAACACGGCTCCCATGATTTTCTGCCGAAGCTCCCGCACGTTGCCCGGCCATGCGTGGGTCAGCAACGCTTTACGGGCTTCGGAACTGAAACCGCTCACATTGCACTCCAGTTCCTTGTTGGCTATCTCGCGGAAGAACTCCGCCAACGGCATGATGTCCTCCTGACAGTCACGCAAGGGCGGCACGGTTATCACGAAGTCTTGCAGACGGTAGAGTAAATCCTGCCGGAAACGCTTTTCGCTCACTGCCGCCTCCAGATCCTCGTTGGTGGCGGCGATGATGCGGACGTTGAAACTCTTGTCCGATTTGTCACCGACCGGGCGATACCGCCTCTCCTGTATGGCACGGAGCAACATCTGCTGGGTCTCCAACGCAAGGTTGCCCACCTCGTCAAGAAACAGCGTGCCTCCTTCCGCCTCATGGAAATATCCTTTCTTGGTGCTGTCCGCACCCGTGAACGCGCCTTTGACGTGTCCGAAGAAAGCCGACGGCGCAAGTTCTCTGGATAGCGAACCGCAGTCCACCGCCACGAAGGGCTTGCCAGCCCGTTTGCTCTTGTCGTGCAGATGGTGGGCGATATGCTCCTTGCCTGTGCCGTTCTCTCCGAATATCATCACGCTCATGTCGGTGACGGCTACCAACTTTATCCTGTGCATGATTTTCTGAAAGGCGGAACCTTCACGGGCGAAAACGGGCATCCGGCTGTGTCTCGACTGACGCTCTTTCTGTATGGAGCGGATAAGGGGGACGAGTTTGTCCTCTATCAGTTTCTTCGGAATATAGTCTATCGAACCGAGTTTCATGCTTTCGACTGCCGTATGCACTTCGGCGTAGTCGGTCATTATGATGAACGGCTGCATCTTTCCCTCCTTGCGCATCCAGCGCAGCAGGTCTATTCCGTTGCCATCGTTTAGGCGCAGGTCAGAAACTACTATATCATCATCCGTTGCCTGTTGCAGATGTTTCTTCGCTGTTGACAGGTGGTAAGCCTTCACGGTACTGTATCCCTCCCGTGCCAGCAGATTGCAGACATATTCGCAATACACGATGTTATCCTCCACCACGATTATTCTTGTCTTATCCATTTTCGTATTTTCTCCTTTCCTCCTTTGCCAACTGTATAATCTCCGCTCCTTTATCCAACACGGTGGTCACGGAATTACTTAACGCCTCGTTATCGGACTTATCCTTTCCATGAAGCACACCATAAAGCACCTTCAGCGGCTGGTCGGCACGGAGTATCTCCCACGAACTGCGTAAGTGGTGTGTCAAGGCATCAAGTTCTTGCAGATCGTTTCGCATTGCCGCATCCCGTACCGCCTGCATTTCTTTCTCGGTTTCCGTTATCAGTTTTTCCAGCATGACAACTTCATTGCCGTAGGACAACAAGGCGGAAAAATCCGGTTTACCGTCCTGTGTCGCTTTAATGGCGCACTTGTCGGAAATTTCCAGCAGTTCCGATATGGAGAATGGTTTGAACAGGCATCCGGCAAAGCCTCGTTCCAAAAGTTCCTCCGCATCGCAACTGCCCGAAGCGGTTGCCACGACCACGGGGATTGTCTGTGAATTGCCAACATTGGACGATCGGAGCAGTTCCAGCAGCTCGAAGCCGTTTATGCCGGGCATATTCAAGTCCGTCAGCAACAAGTTGTATTCTTTTCGGCGTATCATTTCCATCAGTTCCGCCGCATCGGTGCAAGTGTCGCAATGTATTCCCTCCTGTGCATACATCTCTTTCAACATCAGGAGCAGCACCTCATCATTGTCGATGGCGACAACATTGAGGTTTCTCTCCTCCCGGTGGATATAAGTCTGTATCTCTTTTTCCGGTATTTCTTCGGCTTTCTGCATGGGTATTTCCACTGTGAAACGACTTCCTTTCCCTTTCTCGCTTTCCAAATGGATTTTGCCGTCAAGCATCGCCACTATGTTATGCACGATGGCAAGTCCAAGTCCGAAACCGTCTTTTGCGGCGGCGTTTGAGAGGCGTTCAAATGCCCCAAATACACGTTGCTGTTCATCTTCTGTCATGCCTGTGCCTGTATCCTCGAAAATCAGTGTCAGCACTCCGTTGGTATAATCGATAGTCAGCGACACACCGCCTTTCTCCGTGAACTTGATGGCATTTGACAGCAGATTGTTTCCAATTTGGATGATTCGCTCCTTGTCGGTCAGTACAACCGCATCGTTTCCGTTCTTTACGGTCAAGGAAAGCCCCTTGTTCATGGCGACGGGCATGAACTCCGTTTCAAGGGTATGCGTGATTGTGGAGATGCGGCAGGGCAACAGTTTGGGCTGCTCCTTGCCGTTGTCCAAGCGGAAGAAGTCCAGCAGGGTGTTAAGCATATCCCGCATACGGTCGGAAGATTGTTGTATGCTTTGAAAAAATTCACATTGTTCTCCTTGCTGCACTCTTTCTGTAACAGCTCAGTATAACCTGTTATTGCCGTTAGTGGTGTGCGCAGTTCGTGGGTGATGGTATGTACCGCTTTCTTCCTTGATGCTATCAGTGCCTCGTTCCGTTGTACGGATTGTTCCAGTTGCCCTATCAAATCCGTTGTCTTGCGCTTGTATTGTTTGATACTCTTTGCATCACGGTGTATGATGATGTAGGAAATTAACAACAGCAGAAGGACGAATCCCATTAAACCGCCTACCTGCATAAATGACTTTCCACGCATGGCAACTATTTCGTCTTCCCGCCCTTGCAGGTCGGCTTGTACCTTATTTTCTATTTGACAGATTAGCCCCTTCAACTGCCTGTTAAGATCTGCATTGCGGGCGGCAAGACTGTCGGCTTGTTCCGACAATCGACGGCTTTGCTCTTTCTGTTCACTGACCATGCTTCTATTGGGTGAACGAAGCGTAGTTGTTGTTGTCGGCGGCTTCGTTTCCTCTTTTTTGCCGAATATGCCCAAGAACCCTTTTCGTTTCGGTTTCTTGGGCTGTTCCTGCATACTTGTCTGAACAATGAGAGGTACTTGACTGGCAATCTTCTTGTTGATGGATTGTTGTTCGTCTATTAACCGAACAATCTGAAACATCTGCCGTTCCTTATCTTCCAAAAGACTGCGCACACTGTCAATACGTCCAATTACATGAGTTTCATTGAACAGGCACAATGTGCTGTCCAATGCAATGCGTTGGGCATGGTAATTCTCCAAATCCGTTTCGTCCCAATCCAATGCAGTTTCTCCTAATAGCGAAAACTCTATCAGTTGGATATGAATACGGTTTACCTCCTTCCTGAATTCATCTATATGCCGGTTGCCAACCTCCAATGCTTCCACTTCCTGCCATTCATTATGACAAGTAAATGCAATGGCTACTACTATTAGAATTATGAAAGTGTGACTTAATGCTATTGCCTTACGTACAAATTCCATCTATTCTCTTACGAATTAAAATCGTCCTCCTCCCAACGCGTGATAAAGTTTGATTACACTTTGTATGCGTTCAAAACGAGTTTGCAGCTGTTGCACTTCCGCTTCAAGGAGAGATTGCTGGGCGGTCAATACTTCCAGATAGGTAATATTGGAATGACGCATCAGTGATTCTGTTTTCCGCACGGCATCGCATAATGTTTCCACCTGCCGAGCATTGATTTCAAGTTGCGATTTCGCAGTCTGCCATGCGGTCAAAGCATCGTTTACCTCTTTGCCTGCGTTCAACAAAGAGTGTTGGAACAGTAACTTCGCTTCTTCCTGGCGGATTTGGGCAGTCTTCAGGTTGGCGATGTTTGCGCCTCGATTGAACAAGGGCTGTGTCAGGGAACCGATGGCATTGAGCAACCATTGTCCGGGATTGGTGATTATACCGCCACCGTTATTGGTCCATCCAAGTGTTCCCGAAAGGGTGATATGGGGGTAGAATGCGGCACGTGCCGCATTGGTTGTGTAGAACGCCTGCGCCAGTTCCATTTCTGCCTGACGCACATCGGGACGGTTGGAAAGTAACTGCAAGGGGACTCCGATAGAGACGGTATCGGGGAAAGCTGCTTCGACCAGATTACTTCGTGCTATTGAGTGTGACGGCATGGCAAGTATTGCAAACAAGGCGTTTTCTGTTTCGGAGATGCTCTTGCGGATGGATAATAGGGACGATTCGAGCTGCATCACGTTCGCTTTTGCCTGCAATACACCGGCTTCGTTTGACTGTCCGGCTTTTTTCAATGCTTCGAGAGTGCGCACGGTAGTCTGCCAGTTTTCAAGGGTGCGGTGGCTTATTGCCATTTGCGCGTCGAGCATGGCAAGGGTATAGTAACTGTCGGCAATAGTGGCGACAAGCTGAGTCTGTACGGCTTGCCGGTAATCACGGCTTCCTTGCAAGGCGGCAGCGGCACCACGTTTTGCAGCTGTGAGGTTGCCGAAGATGTCCAGTTCCCAGCTTGCTGTCGCTCCTGCATTATATGTCTTTGCCGTTGCTCCATCGTGCTTGCCGGCATTACCTTCGGCATTCAGTCCGAGTGAGGGTAGATAGGAGAGTTTAGCTGTCAGCAAGGCGGAGGCTGCCGCTTCCACCCGTAGCCGTGCCACATTGAGGTCTGTGTTTCGGTCAAGTCCTGTTTCAATCAAGGACTGAAGTTTAGGGTCGGTAAACATTTCCCGCCACGACAGGGAGGCCAGAGTGGTGGTATCGGCGTCTGCCGGAAGGGTGCTATACAGATTCTCCATCGAGAGGTCGGGGCGATGATACCGGCTGTACGTGCCACAGCCGGTAAGCATCCATCCTGACAATATGATATATATTGCTGTCTTTTTCATTTAATTATGCTTAATACGTTCTTGGATATATTGGAAGACGATGAACAATGAAGGCACGAGGAACAACAGAGCCAATGTACCTACAATCATTCCGCCGATTACACCTGTGGCAAGCGAACGGCTACCGTTGGCACCCACTCCGTGAGCCAGCATCAGCGGGATAAGGCCGAACACCATAGACAACACGGTCATCAGGATGGGGCGCAGACGGACTTTTGCCGCACTGTATGCCGCTTGTGCCAGTGTCATGCCTTCCGACCGCCGCTTGCCTGCATATTCGGTAAGCAGGATGGCGGTCTTGGCAAGCAGGCCGATAATCATAATCAGACCGGTCTGCATGTAGATGTTGTTCTCCAGACCGAAGAGCCATGCGAACAGGAAACTGCCCATCAACCCGCAAGGCACTGCCAGCAGAACCGCAAAGGGAATAAACACGCTTTCGTACAAGGCACACAGAATCATATAGACCAGGACCATACAGAGCAGGAATATCAGCGTGGCATTGTTGGTTGTCTTGCTCTCCTCGCGCGAGATGCCGCCAAACTCGTAGGTGTAATTTGCCGGGAGAACCTTGCGTGCCGTCTCACTGATGGCTTCGAGCACCTGCCCCGAACTGTAACCCCGGGCCGGAGACCCATTGATGGAGATGGCATTGAACAGGTTGAAGCGGGTGAGGTCTGACGGACCGTTGGTCTTGGTCAGACGCACGAACCGGCTCAACGGTGCCATGCCGCCATCAGAGGTGCGTACATAGATATGATGAATGGACTCTGCATTCACACGGTATTCCGCCGGAGCCTGCATGGTGACGTGGTAGAGCTTGGAGAAGCGATTGAAGTCGGAAACATATTGTCCGGTATAATAGCCCGACAGGGTGGAAAGCACCTCTGCGGGCGACACTCCCGACTGCTCGCATTTGGCGGCGTCGATATCCACCCAGTATTGCGGATAGTCTGTGGCAAAGGAGGAATAGACTTCGCCTATTTCGGGCCGCTGCGACAAGGCCTCGACAAACTTGTCCGCCTCTTTCTTGAAAGCGGTAATGTCTCCGCCTGCCTTGTCCTGCAAGTAGAGCTCAAAGCCGTTCCCCATGCCATATCCGGCTATCATTGGGGGCGACATGGCAAACACCGTGGCATCAGGGATGTCGGAGGTGGCGGCATAGATTTTTCCGATGACGTCGTTGACCGACTGCCCCTCTCCCTCACGCTGTTCCCAGTCTTTGAGTGTCACGAAATACATGGCCTGCGACGGACCGGAACCGCTGAAAGAGAAGCCGGCAACCGCACCGTTGTATTCTATCTCGCCGATACTGTCGAGGCGGCTGTTGATGCGCTCCATCACCTTGACGGTCTGCGCCATTGACGTGCCGGGCTTCGTATTCATGCTCACCATGACCGTTCCGGTGTCTTCTTCGGGGATAAGGCCCGTCTTGGTGGCGTTGACCAGCAGCACCAGCAATACAAAGGACACTGCTATAGAGCTCCACATCAGCCACCGGCGGTGGAGGATGAACATCACTCCACGCACATAGCGTCGGCTCAGACGGTAGAAAACGGCATTGAACGCCTTTCGGAAACGGGCTGCAAAGTTGTCCTTTGTATTGCCGTGCTCGTCGATATAGGGCTTCAGCAACAGGGCGCAAAGTGCCGGTGAGAGGGTGAAGGCATTGATGGCCGAGATGCCCACGGCAACCGCCATCGTGATGCCGAACTGCGCATAGAAGGCTCCCGAAGTGCCGCCCATCATGGCAACGGGAAAGAACACTGCCATAAAGATGATGGTAGAGGTCAGAATGGCCGATGAAACGTCTTTCATGGCATCATCGGCCGCAAGCACCGCCGACTGGTAGCCCTCATCAAACTTCGCCTGCACCGCTTCCACCACCACGATGGCATCGTCGACCACGGTGCCGATGGCAAGCACAAGCGCAAACAGGGTGAGCAGGTTGATGGAAAAGCCTATCATGGACATCACGGCGAACGTGCCGATGATGGAAACGAAGATGGATATGGCAGGAATAAGCGTTGACTTGATGTCCTGCAAGAATACATATACCACTACGATAACCAGCAGTATCGCCTCCAGCAAGGTGCGGATGACCGAGCGGATGGAGGCATACAGAAACTTGTTGGTGTCGGTAAGCACTACGAATTCCGCTCCTTCGGGCAGGTCACGGTCCAGTTCGTGGAGCACTTCGTGAATCTCGTTGATGGTGCTCGACGCATTGGACCCTGCCTTCTGGTTTATCATCATCATGGCTGCCGGATGGCCGTTCACTTGGGAGGAGTAGTTGTAGTATTCATCGCCCAGCTCCACATCGGCAACCTCTTTCAGCCGAAGCACGTTGCCACCCGGCAAGGACTTGACTACCAGTTCGCCAAACTCATCGGCACCGGACAAGCGTCCGCGGTACTTCATTGTGTATTCGTTGGCCGTGGGGTGATTGGCACCGAAGGAGCCGGTGGCGGCTTCGATGTTCTGCCGCGCGAGTACGGCGGATATGTCGTCGGGTATGAGCCCGTATTGCGCCATACGGTCGGGCTTCAGCCAGAGGCGCATGCTGTAATTGGAGCCGAACAGTTGCGCCTTTCCCACGCCGCTGATGCGCTTCAGTCGCGGTTCGACATTGATTTTCATGTAGTTGTTCAGAAACGTCTGGTCGAAGCGGTCATCGGGCGAGTAGAGGGCAAAGGTCAGCAGCTCGGCATTCTGCTGCTTTTCGGTGGTGACACCGGTCTTGGTGGCTTCTGCCGGAAGCTGGCTCAATGCGGCGTTCACACGGTTCTGCACGTTCACGGCTGCCATGTCGGCATTGGCTCCTTGCTTGAAGTAGATGTTGATGGAGGCGTCTCCCGTGTTCGATGCCGTGGAGGTCATATAGGTCATGTCTTCCACGCCGTTGATGGCTTCTTCCAGCGGCACTATCACGGCTTTCTGCACGGTTTCGGCGTTGGCTCCGGGATAGGATGCCCATACATTGATGGTGGGCGGGGCGATGTCGGGATATTGCTCCACCGGCAGGGAGAACATGGCGATGACGCCCAACAGCACAATCACCACCGAGATAACGCCCGAGAACACCGGGCGGTCTATAAAAAATCGTAGCTTCATTTCGTTTCGTCTTTAGGGGTTATGCTCATGCCTTCTCTCACCAGTCCCACGCCTTCGGCGATGAGGGTGTCGCCGACCGAGAGACCTTCTTTTACGATAAACCGGTTGCCATCGTTCAGGCGGTCCACCGTGAGATAGGCAGCTTCCGCCCGTCCGTTTTTCAGTCGGTAGGCGATGATTTTGTCTTGCAGTTCCACGGTGGCGGTCATGGGAATGGTGATGGCATCCGTTTGGGGGTTCCGAAGGACGATGTTGCCGATGCTGCCGCTCAGCAGTTCGCGTTCGGGATTGGGGAACAGGGCTTTGATCTGCACCGCTCCGGTCGCAGGGTCCACCACACCGCTTACGGTCTCGATGCGTCCCTTCGCTTTGTACAGACTACCGTCGTTGAGTTGCAGGCTCACTTCCGGCATCTTGGCTATCAGGCTGTCAATCGAGCCGTAGCGAGTGGATAGGTGTCGCAGCATGTTTTCCGACACGGAGAAGTAGGCATACATCTCCGCATTGTCGGACACGACCGTGAAAGGCTGCTCCATGTTGGGACTGACAAGCGCACCGATGCGGTAGGGCAATGTGCCTACCACGCCGTTACTCGGACTTTTGATTTCAGTATAAGAGAGGTTGTTTCGTGCATCCGCTTCCTGCGCCTCGGCCTGTTGGAGTTCGGCAAGTGCCACAGCTAGTTGGTTTCGGGCAAGAGAAAGGTCGTATTCGGATATTACCTTCTCATCAAACAAGGCTTGCTTACCTTGCAGTTCGATTCGTGCCGTTTCCGCTTTTGCCCGTGCTGCGCTGACATTAGCCAAAGCTGTGCGTAAGGCTGCCAGATAGGGTGTTTGGTCTATCACTGCCAGTACTTGCCCTGTCGTCACCCGTGTGCCCTCCTTCACGCATAGACGCGTGATGCGGCCGGATATTTGCGGCATGATATCCACATCTTGTCGCCCGCGGATAGTGGCGGAATAAGATTCGGATATTTCCACCGGCATGGACGATACTGTTATGACCCGATAACTCGGTACCGCATCCTGCTTACCGTCCTGCTTGCATCCAGTCGACAGAAACAGCATGACGGCAAATGCGGCGAAATTAATGATAATGAATCGCTTGTTCATATTCTTTTCTTGTTCTTAATTATTCGTAATTGATTTAGCACTGATTGAATTCCATTCTTTTTTTAGAATGGAATAAACACGGGTATCTTCATATTTCGGGGTGCCGTTAGGATTGTTTATAAATGTCACAAATTCCTTGAAGCATCCTTCGCGGCGCATACCAAGGCGTTCGCATAAGCGTTTGGAGCGAATATTGTCATCTTCCACAAATCCATAGATACGCCGTGCACCCGCCTCCCGAAAAAGATAATCCAACAATCCGATAACCGCTTCACGAGCTAATCCTTTGCCCTCAAAACGTTTGTTGAAATGCCAGCCCACATTGTAAGTATCTTCATTTTCACGCAAAACGAAAACATCACCGATTATAAAGTCCTCCTTTTTCAAACTCACTGCATAGCGTTGCATATCTTTTTGGGAATACTGCATATATACGAATGCCGCCTCTTCAGAACAAAGGCGGTCGGCGGCAAAGCAATTCACACGAGGATTTGAAAGATATTCCAAAAGTCCAACAACGTCTCTCTTTTGAAAGTCTCTGATTACAAGACGTTCTGTTTCAATTTTCATACACTTTTTTTTGAGATGCAAAATTATACCCCTATAAAAGTTCTTGCAATTCAAAGAGTATCGAAGCGGATAAATTAAAGTCCGAACTATCCAAACTGACAGTTAAGACCGAAAAAAGGATAATCTTTCAAGTGCAGATCGGTTTTAACAAATACAATGTGTATTTCACCAATAGTTATTATCGTTTCGATAGTAATTTTATCCGTTTCAGCCTGTTTATCCTATCAACCAAAGGAGTAAAGCCTTATCTTTGCCGAATCAAGAGTAACTTTGCACCCGATATGACCCAAGTGAAAATGAAAATAATGAGTTGGAAGAACGGCCTGTTGCTATCTGCCGTCTCCTATGTATTCTACCTTGTCATGTGGTTTATACTCGATGACAAGACCATCGACCAATTGCCGGGAATGACAATCGCTGATTACATGGTCGATTTTCTGCTGTGTATGCTTTTTACCTACATATCCTTAGGATTCTGTTTTCTGGTCTTCAGGGTATTGCCGTTCAGGACATCCTACGTGTGGGGAATGGTCTATGCATCCTGCCTAATGGCACTGAACAATATCGTTGCGTTCGGTATGATAACCTTGTTCAATTTCCTATGGGACGAAACCGACAACGGGCTTCTCGACGAACTCCTCAACATGAAAGGCGCATACACCTTTGCCATGATATCTACCTTCCTGTCAAGCGTCTATGCCAACTCCTTCTACCTTCAGTCTTACATCAAGGTGCGCGACGAGAAACAAGCACTCGAAATGGCGCTGATGAAGGAAAAAGAGATCGCCTTGCAGTCGCAACTCAACTCGCTGAAACTGCAAATCAACCCGCACTTCATGTTCAACAACTTCAACAACCTGCTGGAACTGATTGAGGAAGATACCGAGCTTGCCGGAAAATTCCTGAGTAACCTATCGAAAGTGTACCGATACATCATCACCAATCTGGACCGCAATCTGATACCCGTTGCCGACGAAATCAAGTTTCTTGATTCATACTTGTATTTGATGAAAGTACGCCACAACGAAGGGGTCATTGCAAAAGTAAGTCCGGGCGTCAGACAATGCAAAGGTTTTCTTCCTCCGGCTGTATTGCAGCTTCTTGTAGAAAACGCAATAAAACACAACAGCTTTTCATCTGAACATCCGTTGGTTATCAACATAAAGTTGTCCGATGATTACATAACCGTCTGCAACCTGAAACGACCTTTGATGTCCCCAATCGAATCAACCGGTTTAGGACTTAAAAATATCATAGAACGATATGCTTTACTTTGTGATAAAAAGGTCAAGATAGAGAATGCCGAAAACTTCTATTCGGTAAGTCTGCCCATCATAAAAAACATCAACCCTTATGAAAATACTGATTCTTGAAGACGAACAGCGCAATGCCAAACGCCTCATAAGGCTGCTGAACGATATTGACAGAACATTTATTGTTGAAGGTCCGCTTGCCAGCATCAAAGAAACAGTCGAATTCTTTCAATCTGGCAAAACCACAGACCTCATCCTTGCTGATATCCGGCTAACTGACGGTTTGAGTTTCGAGGCTCTTAAACATGCCCAGGCAACCGTTCCCATCATATTTACCACCGCATACGATGAATATGCAGTACAGGCATTCAAGTTCAACAGTTTTGACTATCTTCTGAAACCGCTGGATCCGGATGAACTTGAAGCGGCCATTGACAAGGCAGTCAAAGCCGGAAAGAATTATACCGACGAAAACTTGCAACAGCTTTTTGACGCCTTACAGAAGAGCAAGTTCCGTTATAGGGAGCGTTTCCTGCTTCCTTATCGTGACGGATATAAGACCGTGCGAGTTTCGGACATCAACCATATCGAAACAGAAAACAAGATTGTACATCTTCGTCTCAACAATGGCACTTCCGAAGTGGTCAATGTGTCAATGGATGAACTTGAACACCAACTGAACCCGGACTATTTCTTCCGGGCAAACCGCCAATATATCATCAATGTAGAGCACGTTTTGTTCCTCGGTAATTATTTTGGAGGAAAGTTGATTGTCCGTTTGAAAGGTTATCCGAAGACGGAAATACAAGTGAGCAAGGAAAAGGCGCAGAGGCTTAAAGAATGGATTGACAGGTAGACTATTCTTGCAAAAAGAGTATCAAATATATTTAGTTTGTAAATCAAGTATCTAGATTTCTATTTATCAGTTAGAAAGCCAGATACTTGATTCTACTATATTTTCATCCCTTTCAGTTAGTTCTTATTCTTAACAGATGTCCGACAATGACATGGTCGGCAATGAAGTTACCCGTCGGACTTCGTTCACTTGCCGAACTGCGAACCAAAGGGACATCCAGCTATACCATAGAATCATCCCGTCTTTGTTGCCACTTAGCCTCCATTTCTCTTGAAAGCTCCATTATCTCCCGGCTCAGCTTCACAAGGTCGATGGTGCACTCCTCCAGCTTGTAGAGCAACGCCATCGCCTTCTTCTCCGAGAAGTGGATGCGCAGCTCCTTGACGACCTGATTGTAGTTCGTGCCTATGCCACGGAACTGGGCATGGAAATCCGACAGCTTGGTGTAGTAGTCCACCAGCGTCTTGTCCACTTTCAGCACCTTGAACTTCTGTCCGAAGAAGTGCGCCTTGAGAAAGACGGCTTTCGCGTACACGTTAGATTCCTCGTACATCGTCAGGAATCTGTTCCATTCCACATCATCGAAGCGCACCATCACGCAGTGCGTCTTCGGGTTCAACTTGGGATTTCTCCCGTACTTGCTCTTCTTTTTCATACTTCTTATTTTTTCAATTTTATGGCTTGTCCATTGTTTAATCTTTGATTAATGAACCCCGAAATTATCCGACTGCGGAGGATAATTCTGCCCACGGCGGTGAAGGTGTTTTCAGTTACTTAGAATTATTCGGGTAACTGAAAATATATCTTGCTATGTCTTTGAAGACATAACAATCCTCCGCTTGTCGGATTGTTTTCCGAGTGTAATCACTCATCTTGGGTATCGGTTAAGCCGATGAAGTGTATTCACCAGCCTAACCGACTTTCTGTAATCCCGTCAGAGCTTGCGCCACTGCTCGATGTCGTTCCGATAGGTGTCGAGGTGCAGGCGGACGAGGTTTTCAATCAGCCCCGATGCGCTCATACCCTTTCCTCCGAGGAAGCGGACAACCCTGTCCAGTTCGTCACGCACCGTCTCGCTGACAAACACGGGCTTGCGGTTGATAATCTTGGGGACTTGGAGATAGGTGGCGCGGTACTCCTCCAGCGACAGCCTGCGCTGCTTGCTGCTGACACGCTTCTGCGGCATTGCTGTTTCCCCGACCGCCTCACTTGACGGTTCATCCGCCATAGCGGTCTCCGTTTCTTCCGTGACGGTCTTGCCGGGCTGTTCCGGCTCATCCGGCTCCAGGCCGATACGCCTGTAGATGTCATTCATCGACTTGGGAGTGTAGGATTCCCTGCGTCCCATCTTTTCCACGATTTCACGAGCCTGCTGCTCTGTAATGCTTGGTTCTCTCTTCATTGTAAAAAACAAATTGATTAAGTTATTAACTGTGGTCTTGGTAAGCACCTCGACCGATTATCGGGAGCAAAGTAAGATGCTTCAGTGCAGTCTGTCAAGCACTTGGGTTCTCTTAGGCAATTTTGTATGGTTTTGCTTTATGGTGATAGAAATAACGGTGCAGACTTCACCGTTTTGCCGGATGTATATAACCGAAAGGGAAAAAGGTTTAGTTACGGGTGATTTTGAATTAAGCTCTTATTTGGGCTGTGGTGTCCTTATTAAATATAGGAATTAAGGGCTAAGGACTGGGCGGATTGGGCAATCGGTGAACCATGCCTGTGCCAACCTCTACCACCCTGTGCCACTTGCTGCCAGACCAAATTGAATCCATTGCCGGATGCCGGATTATGTATTTCTTTGCGGGAGAAGGAATGATAGCCGCCAAAGGAAAAGTCGGTATCACGGACAATGACTACCGTATCAGCGCAACATGCTACCACTTCCGGGAAACCCATTGTCAAGTAACGGATTATACATTCCTTTGCGGCATAAGAAACAGTAACAACTAAAAAAAGACAATATGGAAATCGTATCAATCGAAAGAAAGACCTTTGAGGAGCTGGTCGCCAAGTTCGACCGCTTCGTCTGCCGTATGGATGCCATCTGCCATCGGCACGGCGAAAAGAAAATGAGCGAGTGGATGGATAATCAGGACGTATGCCGGATGCTCAATATCAGCCCACGAACCTTGCAGACGCTTCGGGACAATGGGACTTTGGCATACAGCCAAATCAACCACAAGACCTATTACCGTCCCGAAGATGTGCAACGTATCGTCTCCATCGTGGAGGACAGACGGAAGGAAGCAAAGTTCAAAGGCAGGACAATCTGATAACCGAATAGAGTAATGACAATAATTCCACTAAATCCAGAGTAATATGAACGAACTGATTAACAAAGACAACGAGTGGATAATCCACTTCATGGGCAGTCTTGACCGTCTGCTGGACAACGTAGAGCATCTGACTGCCAGCTACCGCCCGACACTGAACGGGGAGCGTTTCTTCACGGACAAGGAGGTGTCGGCACGGTTGAAAGTGAGCCGCCGAACACTTCAGGATTACCGCAACGAAGGGCGGATAGCCTACATTCAGTTGGGCGGCAAAATCCTCTACCGAGAGTCCGACATCGAAAGGATGCTGACTGACAGCTACCGTACCGCCTACCGACAGACGGCTATCTGATTTTCTTGAAAGAGCGCAGTTTGCCGTCTGCCCTATGTTTGCGACAGCAATGGTACAATAAAAAAGGAACGGCTTACGGATGAAGCATCAATGTTTAGCTTCGTCTGTAAGCCGTTCCTTCTCTTTCTTCTGATTTCCCGTCAGTCGCTTGTTTCCGTTGCCGGATGCCCAAAATGCGTGTGGTTGGCAGGGGCAAGGTTTTCGGGCTGAATACGCTCAACCCCGTTGAGGAAGATTCTGCCCGAAACGGCTATGCCGCCCGACCTTGCCAATGCTGTCAGAGCCACACGCTACCTTTGCATCCGTGCATCGGGAACAGGTGGCTGACGGGATGAACCTCAATTATACCATAGGTTGCTGCCCTTGCCATAGGAAACAAACAATGTGACCGGATTCCCTTTCTTGGTGGCGCAGATTTCATTTATTACGAACCGCCTGAACAAAAGGGTCTCTTTGCTACATATTCTGAAAGCGATGGCTATAATCATTTCAAAATTATACACATCATAACTGATGCCGTCAGTTTGCTTGATATACTTCATCGTATCAGTTTCGTTCAACTCTTTGTTCTTGTAAATTGCCTGTATCATCTTGCGGATATTGCAAGAGAACACCCCGAACAGGTCGGCTATCTCGAACTGGGTCATCCACACTGGGGCTGTCGGTACGGTGACCGCTCCCATTTTACTGATTGTTATTATTTCTCTGCTCATAATCCCTTTATTTTATGATGATTATATACTGTTTTCTTTCTTTTCGCCAGCCGATATTTTCTTTCTTCGCTCCATCAGTTTGTCCATGTCTTTGGAGATTTTATCATCGGTTATCCGTGCATACCCCTGAGTAGTTCTGATGTTGGAATGTCCCATCATCTTGGCGATGCTCTCAATCGGTATATCCGCTGAAATCAGGAAAGTTCCGAAGCTGTGCCGACTTTGGTGGGAACTCATTAGCATAGCAACATCAAATAGAACAGCGCATTAGAAACATAATTTGTTAGAAATGAGCTGCATTTCATTATCTGGCACACCTTTCAAAAACGGATTCAGACGGAATACTGAATCGGTTCCGTTTCTTAACCGTTAACAGGTTGTTTCGGAAACCCGCCGTGTTAACCGGATGATCGAAAAAAGTTCTCTAACGGGTTGCTTTTCTATGATACTCAGTATTTTGCGTAGCGATGAACGCTTGCATTCATAATAACTTTGCACTCAAAAAATGTAGGCGTATGAAAATTGAGAAATTCAAGGTCTTGCTGTTTTTGAAGAAGACCGAACCCGACAAATCGGGCAAAGCTCCCATCATGGGACGCATCACATTGAACCGGACGGTAGCGCAGTTCAGCACCAAACTGGCCTGCACGCCTAAGTTGTGGAATGTGCGTGAAAACCGTCTGGAAGGAAAGAGCCGCGAGGCGGTGGAGACCAATGCGAAAATCGAGAAACTCCTGCTGGCCATCTATGCGGCGTTCAATGAATTGCAGGAACGGAAACGCGATTTCGGCGCGGCGGACGTAAGGAACCTTTTCCAGGGAAGCATGGAAACCCAGATGACCCTGCTCCGGCTGTTCGACCGTCACATCGAAGAAACGAGGGAGCGCATCGGAATTGATGTCTGCGCTTCCTCCATGAGCACCTACCATTATGCGCGGAAAACGCTTGGCGAGTTTGTCAGGAAAAAGTACAAGGTGAAGGACATCGCTTTCGGCGCATTGAACGAACAGTTCATCCGGGAATACCAATCCTATATCGAAGTGAAATGCGGGTATTCCAACCAGACCTCGCGGCATCACCTGGCCCTGCTGAAACGGATCTGCCGGATTGCGTACAAGGAGGGATTTTCCGAACGGTACCATTTCCTGCATTTCAAGATACCCAAGCAGAAGGAGACCACCCCGAAGGCATTGAGCCGTGAGGACTTCGAGAAGCTACGTGACTTGGATATTCCGGAAAAGCGCCGCTCCCTCGTCCTTACGAGGGACCTCTTCCTATTTGCCTGTTATGCCGGAACCGCCTACGCGGACACCATATCCATTACCCGTGAGAACCTGTACACTGACGATGAAGGCAGTCTGTGGCTGAAATACCGCCGGAAGAAGAACGAACTGAAGGCGCGTGTCAAGCTGTTGCCCGAAGCCATTGCCCTGATAGAGAAATACAGGGACGATTCCCGTGAAACCCTGTTCCCCAACCAGCTGTACAGCACGCTCCGGGCGAACATGAAAATCCTGCGCGTCCTTGCCGGACTGACGACCGAACTCGTCTATCATATGGGAAGGCACTCGTTTGCTTCGCTTGTCACGCTCGAAGAGGGCGTACCTATCGAAACCATCAGCAAGATGCTGGGACACAACAATATAAAAACGACCCAGATCTATGCCCGTGTTACCCCGAAAAAGTTGTTCGAGGACATGGACCGTTTCATTGAGGCGACCAAAGACCTTGAACTGGTCTTATAAGTAAGAACGATAGAAACGAGATTGGAATATATAAATATAGAACATCAGCTAAAAAGAACCATTATGCGTAGCACTTTCAAAATATTGCCCTATATCAATAGGAAAAGAATCAAGTCCGACGGCACGACCGCCGTCCTTTGCCGTGTGTCTATTGACGGCAAGAGCATCCTCATCACGACCGGCATCTTTTGCCGTCCGGAGGAATGGGACAGCCGGACGGGAACCATCCGCCAGCCCCGCGAGAACAACCGCCTTGCGGAGTTCCGTCTGAATCTGGAACGGGCGTATGACCGTCTGCTGAAAGAACAAGGTGCGGTCAGCGCCGAACTGCTGAAAAACGCCGTGACAGGTGTGGCGACCATTCCACAGACCCTTCTCAAAGGCGGCGAAGCGGAACGGGAACGGCTCAGGCTGCGTGCCGAACAAATCCATTCGACTTCCACTTTCCGGCAGTCGAAGACCACGCAGCTCAACCTGAAACAGTTCCTCCAGTCCCGTGGCTTGGAGGACATCGCCTTTTCCGACATCACGGAGGAGTTCGGGCATTCGTTCAAACTGTTCCTGAAAAAGGAACTGGGTTATGCCTCCGGGCACGTGAACCACTGCCTGTGCTGGCTGAACCGCCTTATCTACATCGCGGTAGATGAGGGCGTGCTCCGGTGCAACCCCTTGGAAGATGTGCACTATGAGAAAAAAGACCCGCCCAAGATGCGCCACATCAGCCGCAGCGAGCTGAAACGCCTTATGGCCACACCGATGCCAGATTCCAAGGTGGAGCTGGCCCGCCGTATGTTCATCTTCTCCTCACTGACCGGTCTGGCGTACGCGGACGTGTATAACCTGTACCCCCGCCACATCGGCAAGACCTCGGAGGGCAGGCTCTATATCCGCAAGCCGAGGGAAAAGACCGAGGTGGAAACCTTCGTCCCCCTGCACCCGGCTGCGCGTCGGATATTGGAACTGTACAACACCACGGACGATACCCGTCCCGTGTTCCCCCTGCCCAAACGCGACATCCTCTGGTACGATATCCACGGGCTGGGTGTCATGCTGGGCATCAAGAAGAACCTTTCCCATCATGCCGCAAGGCACACCTTCGGCACCCTTTTGGTCTCCGAGGGCATTTCCATAGAAAGCGCGGCGAAAATGATGGGCCATGCCGACATCAACAGTACCCAAATCTATGCGCAGATTACCGACTGCAAGATATCGAAGGACATGGACCGCCTGATGGAACGGCGCAACAACCGGAATGAAATGTCAATGGATGAATAACAAAAAAAATCAGAAGTCATGGAACGTCACATTATCACTTTGGACGAACACGGTGTACTCCACGTGCCGGAAGTATCCAGGACAGCCATCTGGATGAATGAACCGGAACTGATGGAACTGTTCGGCGTGGTTGCCCCCACGCTCCGTACGGCGATAAAAGCCGTGTACAAGAACGGTATCCTGAATCCCGGCGAAGCAGAACAACGTGTCCGTCAGGCGGACGGCTACGGGATGGACGTGCTGTACGGCCTTCCGATGGTCATTGCCCTTGCTTTCCGCCTTCATACCTACGGGGCAAAACGTCTGCGTGAACAGGCCATCGGAAGATTCACCTGCTACCGTGGGCGGAATTCCGCCCGCCTGTTCATCTTTCCGGTCGGTCCGCACTGGCAAATGGTGCGGAATTGACAAGGTTTCCACTCAAGCATAATAAAGCGGTGCATCATGAGAGGATTATCTCCCGTGATGCGCCGTTTTCGTACATCCCATGCTGGTGTCTGTGCCAAATCATTTGCAAATACCAGAGAGGATGGTCCACTTTTCAATGCGAACATGGCCTCCACCGCCACCTACAGTTTTTCCATGTCCTTCTCAGGTTCCGATACGGAATGCCTCCCGATAGCCCTCCTTCAGCAGCCGCTCGATGTCCGACTCCCGGTACAGGATTTTTCCTCCCAACTGGATATAAGACATGCGCCCCGCATCGCGGTATTCCTGTAAGGTCCGGCGGCAGGTCTTTAGCAGCTTTGCCACTTCCCGGTCCGTCAGGTAGCGTTCCCCGCCCAGTACCGGGCGGTAGTTTTCGGTCAATAACTCAATGTGGTCCAATGCGTGTTCCAACATCCTGAACAACGCGGCCATCTGCCCGCTTTCTCTGGTCATCAATTCATTCATTGCCAGTCTGATTTAAGTGATACTCATTTTACCTTCCTCAAATAGTTTTTCCTTTCAAGGCCGCCAGGCTGCGGCGTTCCTCCACCAGCGGCACGATACGCTGCACGTCCTCCGCCCGGTAGAACATTTTACGTACAATCTGTGAATAAGCCAGCGTGCCGTTGTCGCGCAACGTCTGCAAGGTGCGCGGGCTGATTTGCAGGATCTGGCACACCTCCGTGCTGTCCAGCCATTCACTGAGGCGTTTCTCCTCCGCCTTGCGGCAGAACCTGTCCACTATTCCGGCTAACTGATTGAAACGTGCCATCAATTCCTCAAAGGTCTTTTGCTCGATTACGATTACATTTTCCATAAAATTACCATTTAATGTGATTACGCCGCAAAGTAAACGGAATTACGTGCAGAGTCCACCGCTTGCGCGGCGCGTGGCAGCATTTGGCGTTGTCGTGGCAGCCGTTGGCGTTCTTCGGGTACATCTACCTCCCAATCATTCCTGTCCCAGTCCCTGCCCCGCACCTATATATAATATATGGTAAGGTAAGACACCTTATGTACCTTGATGGATGGAAACAGCGGCATAAAAGCCTTTTCAGACCTGCCGGACGAGACTTTTCAAAAAAATCATTGCCTACTCGGTAACGACTATGGAAAACACCTCTTGCACAATACCGATTTTTGCAGCGTAATCATCAACAAGGAACGATATGGATACAGAGAAAATGAAACAGAACCCGGCCGTGGAAGCGGCAGGAAGCAGTGGCGGGCAAGCCGCCAGAATCTTCAAGAAGGAGAATATCCCGAAGACGGCGGGAGCAGTCGGGCGGGACACCTTCGAGGAATGGATGGGGCGCATCATGGAACGCTTCGACCGTCAGGACCGGATTATCTCGGTATTGGTAAACAAGGATGCCGCCGGAGTGAAGTATTTGGACGGGGAACGGTTGTACGACAACCAGGACCTGTGCGAGATGCTAAGGACAAGCAAACGGTCGCTGCAACGCTTCCGTAGCAAATACAAACTCCGTTACCAACGGATAGGACACAAGACCTATTATAAGGAATCGGACGTGCTGGAGTTCATCAGCCAAAATATGGAGGAAGTGCTGCAAGGTGGCACCAAGGTGCTCCGCATGAAAGAGCAACCCGGCACGGAAGCCCCAAAGAACAAATCCGGCAAAAAGCCGAGCAACAAGAAGTATTCACCTAAAAAATAAAAGTAAAATGAAGACAACAGAAAAAGAAAACATGGCCATGACGGTTGAAAACAGAGAACAGAAATCGAGTTTGGCCACCTGCAAGGAAGCCTTGGCGGATTACAAACGAATTTACCTGCCCGTGCCTTCCATTGAAGACCGCAAGCCTGTATTCCTCAGTAAAGAGACCCGTGACAGGCTGGACCGGATTGTCCGGTTGTTCGGGGAGCGGAAAATGAGTGTTTCGGGAATTACGGAAAACATCGTCCGCCGTCACTTGGAGGTATATGAGAAGGAAATAGACGAATGGCGCAAGCTGTGATTTTAATAACCCATTAAAAAACATCGGAAATGGAACAGAAAAAGAAAAAGCAAGAGGATGTGCTGGTCGTCCGTGACGAGAAGACGGGCGAGATCAGCGTGGTCGCCGGGCTGGACGGCAAGGGCTATCCCAAGACAAAGCCCGCCAAGCCGGAACACTCGCAGGATTTCCTGCGCTTCGACCGCCACGGGGACGTGATTGACAATTTCTTCAAGAACTTCTACCGCCAGTGCAAGGAGCCGACGCGCTTCGGCTTCTACCGGGTGGCGGCGGACACGGTGGACGCGGTGCTGCCGGTCATCAAGGACTTGCTGAAAGACCCGCTGGCAAACGCCGACATGCTCGCTGCGCACAAAGTGGACACTGCCAAGTACCGGCAACAGGCAGAAACAGAGAATATCAAACAAGAAAACAATGACAACGAACCCATCAAAAAGACAGAAGAAATGGAAAAGAAAGAGGAACTGAAACAAGAGAAGGATGTTCAGCAGCCACAGGCGGCTGAAACACAAGAAGCCACGGCACAGCAGAAGCCGAACCTGATAACGGACGACCAAGTAAACTGGGAGGAACTGCGCAAGTGCGGCATCGACAAGGAGCAACTTTCGGAGAAGGACATGAAAGCCCTGATGAACTACGGCAAGACGGGATTAGTGACGGTAAAGCCGACCTTCGGTTATGAGAGTTATGAGCTGCAAGCCCGTCTGTCCTTCCAAAAGACGGAGGACGGTAAGTTGAAGCTGACACCCCACTTCATCCGAAACGAGCCGCGCCTTGACATCCCACATAGAGGCTACACGTTCACCGACGAGGACAAGAAGACATTGAAACGCACGGGCAACCTCGGCAAGCTCATCAACTTCGCCAACGAGAAGACGGGTGAAATCAAGCCCCACTACATCAGCATCGACCGCCTGACGAATGAAGTCGTGGACATCCCTGCCGACAAGGTGCGCATCCCGAACAAAATCGGACAGACCAACCTGTCAAGGGAAGAGCAGGACATCCTCCGTGCGGGATTGCCCCTTCCCAAGGAAGTGACCTTATCCAACGGGCGCAAGTTCAAAGCCTTGTTGCAGGTGAACGCCGATAAGCGCGACGTGGAGTTCGTGCCGGGACAGCCGAGGCAACAGCAGGCACAGCGTCAGGGAAACAGTCAAGGCAAGACGCAGGACAATTCCAATTCGCCCCGACAGTCACAAGGTGAAGAAGATGGGAATAACCAGCAACGCCGCAACCGCTCGTGGGTGAACGAGGACGGGAGCATCCGTCCCATAGGCAAATGGAAAGACGACGTGTTCACTGAACAGCAGAAAGCCGACTACGTGGCAGGCAAGACGGTGGTGCTCGCCAACGCGAAGGACGACCAAGGGCAGCCCTGCACGAAGTACCTGAAGTTCGACCGCGAGAAAGGCCGTCCGCTGACCTACTTGCAGAATCCCGACCTCGCGCAGACCGTCGCGCCGTCCAACGAGAGCCGGACGCAACTCGCCGTGAACAACGAGGGCAAGACCAACGAGGCGACCAAGCACGTGAAGGAGCCGTTGCAGCAGGGACAGACCGCCCCGAAGAACGAAACGCAGCAGAAGCAGCAGGCCAAGAAATCCAAAGGCATGAAGGTGTCCTGATTGCCGCCACTAAATCCATCCGATAAGTATTGACGGGCTGAAACGGGGAACATGCACCGCCTTGTGCGCATATCCCACCAACAAGGGCGCACCCCGTTTCATCCCCATTAAAAAAACAAAAGTATCAACGATTAAAACAGAGAAAGACATGATTACCATATTGGCAGAGAAACCGAGCATCGCCCGTGAGATAGCACGGATCATCGGCGCGATGAAAAGAGAAGAAGGGTATTTCACCGGGAACGGCTACCACGTGACATGGGCATTGGGGCATCTGGTGCAGCTTGCCCTGCCCGACGGGTATGGCGTCAAGGGCTTCCGGCGTGACAGCCTGCCCGTCATCCCTGAAAGGTTCGAGTTGATTCCCCGTCAGGTGAAGACGGACAAGGGCTACAAGGCGGACGCGGCGGCGGTGAAGCAAATCAAGGTGATAACCAAGTTATGGAACGAGAGCGACGGCATCATCGTGGCGACCGACTGCGCCCGTGAAGGGGAACTGATATTCCGCTACCTGTATACCTACATCGGCTGTACCCTGCCGTTCCAACGGTTGTGGATAAGCTCGCTGACCGATGCCGCCATCCGCAAGGGGTTGAAAGAACTGAAGGACGGGCGCGAGTATGACAACCTCTATCAAGCCGCCAAAGCCCGCAGCGAAGCCGACTGGCTGGTGGGCATCAACGGCACACAGGCGTTGTCGGTGGCCGCCGGACGCGGCACGTATTCCGTGGGACGGGTGCAGACACCCACGCTGGCGATGGTCTGCCAACGCTTCTGGGAGAACAAGCGTTTCCAACCCGAACCGGTACACCAGCTCCATTTCACCACGCCATCAGAGAATATGAATGAGGTCGTGAAGTTCACTTCGGTGGAGAAATGGAAGGACAAGGAGGAAGCCGCTACCCTATATAATAAGGTAAAGGAACAGATGGCGGCAACCGTTACCAAAGTCGAAAAGAAAGAGAAGATAGAAAACGCTCCGCTTCTGTACGACCTGACCACGCTGCAAAAGGAAGCGAACACGAAGCACGGCTTCACGGCGGAACAGACGCTCGGTCTCGTACAGAAGCTCTACGAGGCGAAGCTCGTCACCTATCCGAGAACGTCCAGCCGCTACATCCCGGAGGACGTGTTTGCCGAAGTGCCCATGTTGTTCGACCGTCTGGCGGGGCATTCCTCCTTTGCAGAGAAGATTGAAGCATTGGGCAAGCTGAACCGCCGCAGCGTGGACGCCTCGAAAGTGACCGACCACCACGCCCTGTTAGTGACACCCAACCGTCCGCTGGCGCTCTACAAGGACGAGCAAACTATTTACGACATGATTGCGGGGCGCATGATAGAGGCGTTCTCCCCGGAGTGCGTCAAGGACACGACCGCCGTCCGCGCGGAATGCGAGGGCGTGGTGTTCGAGGCGAAAGGCTGCACCGTGCGCAAGGCGGGCTGGCGGTCGGTCTATGGAGAGGACAAGGAAGACACCGTACTGCCCGACTGGAAGAAAGGCGACACATTGGCGATGAACGGCTGCTCGATGAGTTCGGGCATGACGCGCCCCAAGCCGTTGCACACCGAAAGCACCTTGCTGGCGGCGATGGAAACTGCCGGACGCGAGGGCGTGGAGGACGAAGAGGTACGCCAAGCCTTGAAGGACTGCGGCATCGGCACACCCGCCACCCGTGCCGCCATCATCGAGACCCTGCTCAAAAGGGAGTACATGGTGCGCGTGAAGAAGTCGCTCGTGCCGACGGAGAAAGGGCTCGCCCTGTATTCCATCGTCAGGGGCATGGACATCGCCGATGTGGAGATGACGGGACGCTGGGAGGCGGAACTGGCGGAGATAGAAAAAGGCAGGACGCCGCACGAGGCGTTCATCCGCGATATCGAAGGCTACACCCGTAAGATTACCACGGAACTGCTTGCCTCGGACAAGCTGTTCGGGCACAAGACATCGGGCTGCGCCTGTCCCAAGTGCGGCACGGGCACGATGCAGTTCTACGGCAAGGTGGTGCGCTGCGACAACCCGGACTGCGCCCTGCCCGTGTTCCGTCAGATGGCGGGCAGGACGCTCACCGATACGGAAATGAACGATTTGCTGACACAAGGCAAGACGGCTGTACTAAACGGCTTCAAGAGCAAGCAGGGCAAGCCGTTCAGCGCAATGGTCACTTTCGATGCGGATTTCAACACGAAATTCGTATTCCCTGAGAATAAATCAGCAAGAAAATACACTAACAAGAAGGGAGGTAGAAAATAAATGAGTAATTTTGCCACTGATTCATGTCATAATCTGTTTCAATTCGTTGATACTCGTTATTCGCATGGATTTAGTGGCGGCACTCGGAGGGATACCGGGTGCCTTTTTTCTTACTCCCTATCCATTCCACAATCTTATTTTTCACCACTAAATCCATCAGAAAATGAAACAGAACAAGAAAACCGTCCCGGCGGAACTGTCCTACTACGGGCTGTACCTGCTGGACTACCTGAGAAAATACCATCCCGACAAAGTATCCGACACAGGCCTTATTGCAGAACGGGAAGAAGCCGCCACCACTACCTTTGAAAAGGAAAGGCGGACGGGCGGCACGGTGGAACATGCCCACGAGGAAGCCATGCGCGTCCTGCTGCACGGGCTACACTTCTCACCCTACGCTCTGCTGCGCGAGGTCGTGGAAAACGAGTTCGCCGACGAGGTGGCGGAACCCGACCGTGAGGCGTTCTGCAACGAGCTTTATCCCTACTTGACAAACCTGTTCGCCGGTTACGACACGTCGGACGACACCTTCGCCCTGTCGCCCGGACACGACCTGCTCTACACGGAGTTGGTGGGAACCGTCATGCTTTATCTGGAGGGTGGTCATGGCGTTCAATAGGAAACAGAAGCTGCGCGACAACATCGAGGCGGTACGCACGGCGTTCACGCTGGACCGGGAGCGGCGCACCCCGACGGAAAGGGAACGTGCGCTGCTGGAGCGTTACTGCGGCTTCGGGGGCTTGAAGTGCATCCTGAACCCGACAAGGGAACTGGCGGACGCCGCGCGTTGGGCGAAGTCCGACCTCGAACTGTTCGCGCCTACGGTGGAACTGCACCGCGTCATAAGAGAGAACAGCAAGGACGAAACGGAGTACAAACGCTACGTGGACTCGCTGAAAGCCTCGGTGCTGACGGCGTTCTACACCCCGAAAGCCGTCACGGACACCATAGCGGACGTGCTGCACGACCAGAAGATACGCCCGAACCTCGTGCTGGAGCCGTCGGCGGGCATGGGCGCATTCATCGGCTCGGTGCTGTCGGACAATCCGCAGGCGGAGGTGATGGCTTTTGAGAAGGACCTGCTGACGGGCAAGATGCTGGGACACTTGTACCCGCAGCAGAAGATACGCACGGAAGGCTTTGAGAAGATAGAAAAGCCGTTCCTGAACCGTTTTGACCTTGCCATATCCAACATCCCTTTCGGGGACATTGCGGTGTTCGACCCGGAATACGCCAACGGATCGGTGTTCAAAAAGATAGCGGCAAGGAAGGTGCATACCTATTTCTTCCTGAAAGGGTTGGACGCGGTGCGTGACGGTGGCATCGTGGCGTTCATCACCTCGCAGGGGGTACTGAATGCTGAGAGCAACGGCGGCACACGCTACATGATGACAAGGAAAGCGGACTTGGTGTCCGCCGTCCGCCTGCCGAACAACCTGTTCACGGAAGACGCCAACACGGAAGTGGGCTGCGACCTGATCATCCTGCAAAAGAACGAAGGTAAGGAGGAGCTTTCCGAAGAAGACAAGAGGCTGGGCGATGTGGTGAAGAGCAACCACACGAACATTTCCACCAACGGGTATTTCCTTGACCACCCGGAGCGCATCATCCATACTGAGGCGAAAAGGGACACCGACCCTTACGGCAAGCCCGCTATGGTCTATACGCACAGCGGCGGCGTGGATGGCATCGCCACGGACTTGTACCGAATGCTGTCGGCGGATTTGTCGGCACGGTTGGACTTGGAACGCTACAACGGCATCAAAAAGGAAAGGCAAGAAACCCGGCAGACGATAGTCGTGCAACCACAGGTAGAAGTTGCACAACCGCAAATGCAGGAGGTACAGCCCATACAGGCGGAGGTGAAAAAAGGAAAAAATCCGATGCAACCGAAAGCTGAACCGTTACAAGTCGTTGCGCAGGAAGTGGAAGCCAAACGTTCCGAAGCCCCGATAATGGACTTGTACGACCTGTTCGGTTATACGCAGGAGGAGCGGCGGCTGGCGGAAAGCGGACTGAAACCGGAACGGAAGAAAAACGGTAAGTCCAAAGGGAAGAAAGTCGTACAGCCTACATTGTTTGCCCTGCCGGAAAGCGGAAAGAAGGAAGCGGGAAAAAAAGAAAGCGGAAAAGTGAAAGCCGAATCCGCAGAAGCGGCTTCCGCCATCACGTCCATTACTCCGGAAGAAGCGCAGGAAATGGAGGAAATCATCCGCAACGGGATGGATGTGCCGCAAGTGTCCCGACAGGAAACTGTTTCTGTCATCTTATCCGATGTAAAAGACACTTCCGAAACCACGGAGGACGATGACCCGGAGGATGCCATCTACCGCAGTCTGGACTGGGAGACCAACCCGCCCATCAACGGCTTTTACGAAACGATGATGTCGCTCACGCCGGAACGCCGGGCGGAACTGCGCCGCCTCGGTCGGGAGAAGATGGATGCCAATGCCGCCAAGCAAATGGAGACCAAGGAAGTGGCGCAACCGCAGTCCGTGCGTCCCCTCTATCCCATAGAGAACGGTTTTGAAGCGGAAGGGAAAGCCCAAATCGAGCGTGTGGAACGGGAAATGCGCGAGGAAGAAGCCGTCCTGACACCCGAAGAGCGGCAACGCCGGAAAGAGGAAGCGATGATGCCGCGCCCGTTCAAGGGCATCATGGAGCCGCATTTGAAAGAAGGCTCATTAGTCTGGGAACACACGGGCGGTGTCCGCTTCCAAATCGGGGTGCTGAAGGATGTCACCAAATACGGGGCGACCTTCCAGCCGCTTGACATGGAGGGGATGCAGGCACAGAAGGCACAACTGTACATCGACCTGCGCAACACCTACGAGCGGCTCTATGCCCACGAAGCGGAGAACCACGAGGAAAACGCCCTGCTGCGCCGCAACCTGAACACCTACTACGACGAGTTCGTCATGCGCTACGGCAACCTGAACGCCAAGCACAACGCGAAACTCATCCTGATGGACGCTTCAGGGCGCAACATGCTCTCGTTGGAGCGCGGCGAGGACGGGCAGTTTGTCAAGGCGGACATATTCGACCGCCCCGTTTCTTTTTCGCAGGAAACGCTGGTCGAGGTGGAGTCGCCCGAAGAAGCCCTGTCCGCCTCGCTTAACCTGTACGGCGGCGTGAACCTGCCCTACATGGAATCCCTCTGCGACCTGCCGCAAACTGAAATGCTGGAAGCCCTGAAAGGGCGGGTGTTCTACAACCCGCTGGCGGAGGGCTACGAGATTGCCGACCGCTTCATCGCCGGGAACGTGGTGCAGAAGGTGGCCGACATGGAGGGATGGATAAGGGAGCACGGGGAACACACAATGCTGCCGCAGGCGAAAGAGTCGCTCGAAGCCCTGAAAGCCGCCGTGCCCGAACAAATCCCCTTCGAGGACTTGGACTTCAACTTCGGGGAGCGTTGGATACCCACGGGCGTGTATGCCGCCTACATGAGCCGCCTGTTCGACACGGACGTGCGGATAACCTACTCGGAGAGCCTTGACGAGTATTCGGTGAACTGCGCCTACAAGACGATGAAAATCACGGATGAGTTCCTGGTGAAGGGCTATTACCGCAACTACGACGGCATGAACCTCTTGAAACATGCGCTGCACAACACCTGCCCGGACATGATGAAAAGCATCGGCAAGGACGAGAACGGCAACGACATCAAGGTGCGCGACAGCGAGGGCATCCAGCTCGCCAATGCGAAGATTGACGAAATCCGTAACGGCTTCACTGAATGGTTGGAAGAACAGTCACCGGAGTTCAAGAAACGCCTGACGGACATGTATAACGACAAGTTCAACTGCTTCGTGCGCCCGAAGTATGACGGCTCGCACCAGAAGTTCCCTGACTTGGACCTGAAAGGCTTGGGAATAAAGGATTTGTACCCCTCGCAGAAGGACTGCATCTGGATGCTGAAACAGAACGGCGGGGGTATCGCGGATCACGAGGTCGGAACCGGCAAAACGCTGATAATGTGCGTGTCTGCGCACGAGATGAAGCGTCTGGGCTTGGCGCACAAGCCGATGATTATCGGGCTGAAAGCCAATGTGCGCGAGATAGCCGAGACCTACCGCAAGGCTTACCCTAACGCCCGCATCCTCTATGCCTCGGAGAAGGACTTTGCCGCCGCCAACCGGGTGCGCTTCTTCAACGACATCAAGAACAACGACTGGGATTGCGTCATCATGTCGCACGACCAGTTCGGGAAGATACCGCAGTCGCCGGAGTTGCAGCAGCGCATCTTGCAGGCGGAGCTGGACACGGTGGAGGAAAACCTCGAAGTGCTGCATGGACAGGGCAAGGACGTGTCACGCGCCATGCTGCGTGGCTTGGAGAAACGCAAGTTCAACCTGCAAGCCAAGCTGGAAAAGGTGGAACACGCCATCAAGACGAGGACGGACGATGTGGCGGACTTCAAGCAGATGGGCATCGACCACCTGTTTATCGACGAGAGCCACCAGTTCAAGAACCTGACCTTCAATACGCGCCACGACCGTGTGGCGGGCTTGGGCAACTCAGAGGGAAGCCAGAAGGCACTGAACCTGCTGTTCGCCATCCGCACCATACAGGAGCGCACGGGCAGGGATTTGGGGGCGACGTTCCTTTCCGGCACGACCATATCCAACAGCCTTACAGAGTTGTACCTGCTGTTCAAATACCTGCGCCCGAAGGCGTTGGAGAAGCAGGACATCCGCTGCTTCGATGCATGGGCTGCCATCTTCGCCAAGAAGACGACCGACTTCGAGTTCAACGTCACAAACAGCATCGTGCAGAAGGAACGTTTCCGCTACTTCATCAAGGTGCCGGAACTGGCGGCGTTCTACAACGAGATAACCGACTACCGCACGGCGGAGGACGTGGGCGTGGACCGTCCGAAGAAGAACGAGATACTGCACCACATTCCGCCCACACCCGACCAGGAGTATTTCATCAAGCAACTGATGGAGTTTGCCAAAACAGGAAACGCGACGGTACTCGGCAGGCTGCCGTTGTCGGAAACGGAGGAAAAGGCGAAGATGCTCATTGCCACGGACTATGCCCGGAAGATGGCATTGGATATGCGCATGATAGACCCGGATTACGAGGACCATCCCGACAACAAGGCGAGCCATTGTGCCAAGATGATAGCGGAGTATTACCACAAATACGATGCGCAGAGGGGGACACAGTTCGTGTTCAGCGACCTCGGCACATTCCAGTCGGGCGGCGGATGGAGCGTCTATACTGAAATCAAACGCAAACTGGTGGAGGATTACGGCATATCCGCCCACGAAATCCGCTTCATTCAGGAGTGCAAGAACGAGAAGGCAAGAAAAGCGGTGATAGAGGCGATGAACGAGGGTCAGGTGCGTGTGCTGTTCGGCTCGACAAGTATGCTCGGCACGGGCGTGAACGCCCAGCGCAGGGCGGTGGCCATCCATCACCTTGACACGCCGTGGCGACCGTCCGACCTCGCCCAGCGTGACGGACGGGCGGTCAGGAAAGGCAACGAGATTG
>ENA-ORVC01000487-ORVC01000487.1-human-gut-metagenome-genome-assembly--contig:-NODE-487-length-42816-cov-14.989243_pt1 | contig 42816 bp, 45 predicted proteins | sample MGYA00242092_ERZ509234 | MGnify/ENA primary metagenome ERZ509234 (study PRJEB26280, sample SAMEA2338800) | human gut metagenome | biome: human gut; feature: human-associated habitat; material: faeces... | reverse complement strand
TGTAGCCTCTCTGCTGGGCATAGCTTTCGAGGTATTTTTTCTGATTCACGATGGAATTGCTATCCCCGGCGTTGTCATCATCGCGGGACAGCCGCTCATAGAGAGCGGTAATTTTGCTTTCAGTCTGTTTTACGCTCATGATGCGCTCCTTTCAGACTGTCGGCTCATTTGTGGTGTCTTCATTATACCATAGGTTCCGTCGTTTGTAACCATATCATTGCGTACAATCCGCAAAATTTTATCCTCCATGGTCTCGTAGCCGCTTTCATTGAATACGACTTTGACCTTGTAGGTGGTGCCGCCGATCCGGCGGATGATAAACTGTTCTCGTTTGTTCTGCTCCATAGGCATCCTCCTTGCGTGATTGGTTGGTTTTTGATATAATGTGTTTGGTTCCGTTGGCTGTAAGCTAACCCTGGCTTTCTGTTGGTTTTCCATGCTCCATATCCTCCTTTTCTTCGTTGATGGCTCTGAAAGTAATCTGTGTAACTCGTTTTAAGATTACCTCCTCTACTAATAGGAGAAATACGGGGTGTAAATCGGAACTGTTTTTGAAAAAAGAAAAATATTTTTTTGGGGAGGTGAAGCTGTCGTGGAACCATGGGAGGATGAACTGCTGCTGGATGATGATTTTTCCGAGGAGGAAGAAGATGCCGAGGAGCAAATAGAGAAAACCAGTCTTGAAATGGATGCGGACGGCTTTGCCGATTGGGAGGATGCGTCGGACGGTGCGCCGGAGAACGAAGCGCTGGAGGAAGCGCTTGCAGAAGAACGCACGCTGGAGCTGGAGAGCGAGCTGGAGCAGGACGAGCATCCCAGAGACTATCATGCCGAGCTGGAGGACGAGGAAGAGGAAGCCGCACCCACCAGCGAGAAGCGGCTCAAGCGGGAAATTCGGGCAGAGGCTCTGCGGCGGCTGGAGGAAGCAGCCCGGACGGAATCCGATTTTCTGACTGTGGTAGACGAGTGGAACAAGCTGGACAGAAATCGGGAACGCCGAGAGCGTGACCACGAAAACCTGCGCGGGGATGTTCCGTTGGAGTTTCAGGCTGTGCCTGATCCGAAGATTGCTCCCCTCTGGATGAATCTGCCGAGGTTCCGTCAGCTCTGTCAGGGAAATTTTCTTGACATCATCTTCTCCTGTCCCTACGAGCTGCATGAGCTGACAGCAAACCGTTTTCTCTCCAAGCTCTTTTTCACCCTCAGTGATGAGCAGAAGGAGGTGCTGTATTACCTGTTCGTCAAGCAATGCAGCACCGCACGGCTTGCCGCCATCCGTGGGCAGTCCGACCGAAATATCCGAAAGCTGCGGATGGCCATTCAGAAAAAGCTGCAAAAGCGGATGTATGAGCATCTGAGCGAAAAGCTGGAAAACGATCATGGCCTTACCCTGCGGGAGCGCGAGTTCGTAGAGGAATATGAAGCACTGTTACAAACCATGGGCAAAGATGCCGTGATCCGCCGAGAGAACAAAACAAAGCCGAGGAAAAAGAAAGCCGCCCTTGACGATACCAAGGACGGTTGATACAATAGTAATATGGTTAATATATAGATAGATTACGATTTGAGAGGAACAGCGTCATGAACAATCTGTTTGCGCAGTCCCGTTCCCATTGGGTGCGGTATGACCGCTATGAGATCAAGACCGGCAAGGACGGAAAACGCTATATCACGCCGGAAAAGGCGGCAAAGCCCGACATCTATAACCCGCTGAAGGAGTCCTCCGAGATGGTGCTGGAGACACTGAATGTGGGGATGCTGATGATGAACCGCAGTCCGGAGGACGAGGTGGAAAAGGCAATTTTGACTTTTGTGACCCACTACGGTCTGTTGGGGCTGATGACGGCACTGCCCACCACGCCGTCATTTATGGACTATGAGGCAGTCTATCTGCCGAAGAATCACTTCATCAAGGAAGAAAGCATGGCGACAGAGGATTATCTTGCTCTGTTCTATCCCTTTGACAAATTGGATGTGGTGAAAAAGGGCGTGGAATCCAGTTGGAATGTTTCCGGGGATAATATGATGATCGCCCTGACGATGACCTTCATGGAGGAACCAATGGCGAAGAACATGAGCTTCCAGCGGGAGTATGCCGAACCTTATGACTGGGTAGCACAGCAGTTCAAGGATTGGGCGTTCACGCTGACTACCTCTATTTTGTACTACAATGACTACGACAGCATTGATGAGGACACAAGAAATCTTTACCGCAAGGCCATGGCTGCCTTCGGCGGCATTGCGCCTACCTATCATATCGAACTGCTGGAGAAACCGACCATCTATTGGGACTTCCATTCGTTGCTGCTGGGCATCCAGATGATGTTCAGCTTTATGATGGTGGACGATGCAAAACCCCTGCGGCTGTGCAAGCACTGCCAGAAGGTGTTCCTCGGCAGTCGGGCCAATTCCGCATTTTGCAGCGCCCGGTGCAAGAATCAGTATAATGTCTATAAGAGCAGAGGAAAAAATAAGGGACAGGACGGTGAGAATGATGATTGACCGCTGGATCGCAGAAGCGACCGAATGTGATTTCAAGGTCGCGCTGGAGGTAAAGAAGCCGAAAAGCTGGCTCAAAAGTGTTAGCGCCTTTGCAAATGGCATTGGCGGCACACTGTTTTTTGGTATTGATAATGACAGAAATGTTGTCGGTTTATCTGACGCACAGACTGATGCAGAGACGATCAGCCGTCTGATCAAAGAGCGGATTACGCCCTATCCGAGTTTTGTCCTTGCTCCTGAACGGGAAAGCGGCAAGGATATTCTTGTGCTGTCTGTGTCCGCAGGGCGCTCCACACCGTATTACTACAAAGCAGACGGCATTATGGAGGCATATATCCGCATCGGCAATGAAAGCGTGATCGCCCCGTCCTATGTGCTGAACCAGCTGATTCTCAAGGGAATGCACCGTACCTATGACGAACTGGTTTCTGAGTATGATTTCAAGGATTACGCTTTTTCCAAGCTGCGCGAACGGTATAAGGCTTGGACGGGCAACAGCATGGAAGAAAAGCTGTTCGATTCTTTCGATATGCGGGACGAACACGGCAAGCTGACCAATGCAGGCGCTTTGCTCGCAGATGATTCTCCCATCCGGCATTCCCGCCTGTTCTGCACACGCTGGAACGGCCTTGATAAAAGCGGCGGTATGGTAGATGCACTTGACAGTGCAGAATTCTCCGGTAGCCTGATCATTCTGCTCAATGAGGGTGTCAGTTTTGTCAAGCGGAATATGAAAACACGCTGGAAGAAAACCGCCGATTCCCGTGTTGAGATGCCCGACTACTGCGAACGAAGCGTTTTTGAGGCGCTTGTCAATGCACTGATCCACCGCGACTATCTGATATTAGGCAGCGAGGTACACATTGATATTTACGATGACCGCCTTACCATTTATTCTCCCGGTGGTATGGCAGACGGCACACGGATACAGGAGCGTGATCTGTCCAGCATTTCCTCCACGCGCCGCAACCCCGTCCTTGCAGATATTTTCGGACGGCTGGGCTATATGGAACGGCAAGGCAGCGGCTTTAAGAAAATCACGGAAACCTACCGCGCTGCTCACAATTACCGCGATGAGCTGGAGCCTAAATTCTATTCGGATGTTACCTCATTCCAAGTGACGCTGTACAACCTGAATTATGGGCAATCCATTGATAAAACGAGTATTTCGGATGAAAACCAGTTGTTTGATGAGCAGAAAGCAGTTGTTTCTGAGAAAAACCAGCTGTTTGAAACACTCCTTTTAGGGCTGAAAGCGAAAGCAAGCACCAAGGAAACAATGCTAAAGCTGTATCATAAATTTGGTTTTGACGCTGCATTTGCACGAGCGGATATTATGAAGCTCGCGGGTGTAACCTCCTCACCGGCAGGTGCATTGATAGATAAGCTCAAAAGCGCAGGACTAATAGAACCTGTTGCCGGTCAAGGCAAGGGCAAATATAGGTTCGTATTGCCCAAAGAATAAGAGAACGCCCGTTATCGGCCATGCAGCCAATAACGGGCGTTCATCAGTTATATACAAGTTCAGTCAGAACAATTTCCTCAGCACGGCTGCGGATGCTGTTCATGCGGCGCACCCATTCCATTTGGTCGGCGGCTTTGAGCGCTTCGGTCACATCTTCCTGCCTTGCCATATCGGAAACGATGATTGCCATACGCTCGTTGCAGGCTTGGTCGATCTCGGCAAGGTGCCGATGCAGCGTTCCGCTTGTGAGCAGGCTTGCATAGAGAACCGGACGATGTTCTTTCAGATAGCTGCGACGCATACGCCCGTACTTGCCGATCTGGTATTCTGGTTCGTCCGGCAGCGCAAGGTTCGGGATAAGATAATCACCCTCCTGACGGTAAGTGCCGCCCATTTCCTCAAATAGAGATTTCATAAAGTTCAGCTCCTTTTTGTGTTGATTTGCAGCGGTTATAAGGCTTTTTTGGCTCCTTTCCTACAACTGCTGTTCCATTCACCACAAATGAGCCGCAGTCATATGTATTAGGTGGGAGAAACCACCCTCTACATAGTAACTCTTGATGAACTATACTGTTACTCTCTCCAGCATTATCATCATCACGAGACAGTCTTTCATACAAAGCAGTAATGCCATTGCTTTTATCTTTTTTTCTTCTCATGCTGAACTCCTTTCTTCAATTCCTATCCACTCCTTACGCTCACAAAATATCACATCCGTATAGTGTTTCGGTGGTACAGTGAAATGCTCACTTACCTTTGTTTCCTCCACCGGAATGTTCATTCCTTCGGAAGGCTCCGGCAGCTTCTTTTCCTTTTCATCGGCAGTATCCTTTTCCTCTGTTGTTTTATAGGAACGCTTAAACGCATCCTCAAAGTCCCTCCAGCCATTTCTCACAACCTCTTTTCCGGATACCTTAAAAATAATATCTCCGCAGCGAAGCTCCGCTTTTGTTGTGTTATAAATGTGCTTTTCCCCGGTGGCACACAGCAGACGGTTAGCACACAGGGATAAGATTTTCATTTCCGTTTCCGGCAATACTGTAAGGTCTGCCCTTGTTATCTCCATTGTGGGGATAATGGCATGGTGGTCTGTAACCTTCTTACTGTTTAACACCCGCTTAATATCCGGATGAAACATGATATTCTGTTCAAACAGAATGGAAGCAAAAATTGCATCAATCACACTTTTTGCAGTCTGCTCCATATCATCGGATAAATACTGGCTGTCCGTTCTCGGATAAGTACAGAGCTTCTTTTCATAAAGGCTCTGGGTATATTCCAATGTCTGCTTTGCGGTGAACCCAAATAATCGGTTGGCATCCCTCTGAAGCGTGGTAAGATCATAGAGCTTTGGCGGTGCCACGGATTTTTCTTCCTTTAATACTGATGTGACAAGTGCCTGACCACCTGCACAGATATTTGCAACATTCTCCGCTTCTGTTTTACTGTTTATCTTATCGGTGACGGCATCCACACCACCACCAATGATGTGTGCCATGTAATAGGCTTCCTTCTTAAAATTCATAATCTTTGTTTCCCGGTCAACCAGCATGGCAAGGGTAGGTGTCTGTACCCTGCCCACTTTCAAGACCTTGCCGCCATAAAGCACCGTAAAAAGTCTTGTACCGTTCAATCCCACAAGCCAGTCTGCCTGCTGTCTGCAAAGTGCCGATTCATACAAATGATCATAATCACTTCCCGGTTTCAATTCTGCAAAACCCTCCCGGATCGCACTTTCCTCCATAGACGAAATCCACAGACGCTTCATGGGCTTATTACAGCCTGCCATTTCATAAACCAGACGGAAGATAAGCTCTCCCTCCCGTCCGGCATCGGTAGCACATACCACACTGTCCACTCTCGCTTCATGCATCAGTTCCTTTAACACCCTGTACTGTGCTGCTGTATCCTTCTTTACTTCATGCTTCCATTGTTCCGGTATCATGGGAAGACTCTCATAGCTCCACTTTTTCCATGCATCAAAATAGGCATCCGGCTGTGCCAACTCAACCAAATGCCCTACACACCACGAAACAATGTATCCGTTTCCCTCCATATATCCGTCTTTTCTCTCATTCGCCCCGATTACGCCTGCAATGGACTGTGCCACGCTTGGCTTTTCCGCTATTACCAACTGCATCCTTACTCGTCCTCCTTCTCGTCAAAGAAATCATCTTCGGAAACTTCCTCCGATTCTTCTTCGTTTTCGTATTCTTCATCTTCTTCGTCCTCATCTTCATCCTCGATGAAGTCCTCTTTTTTCTTGCGTACTACCTTGAAATAATATGCTCCACCGATAAAGGCTACTGCAAGAACACCCATAAGCACATAGGAAACCATAGGATTCGGTTCCTCTGCCGCCTCCTGCTCCGGTTCTGTGGTTTCTGTGCTTTCCGTATTCTCCGTTTCCCCGGTATCTTCTGTTTCCTCATTCTGCTGAGCTTCTGTACCACTGTTATTGTTTGGCAGTGCGCTCTCCTCTGTCGGAATTGCAGACTCCAGTGCTGCTGAATTTTTCGGTAATGTCTCACTGTTATCGGAAGTTGTATTGAGAAGGTCATTTTCTGTTACTTCTGTAAGGAAATAAACCATTTCCTCCTCTCCGTCCCTGTCAATAATCAGGTAAAACACCTTATCCGATGCAGTCTGAATGGTATAAAATTCCTTGCCCTGCCCAGACTCCGCTTTTGTATCCTCTCCCTTTTCTGCAGCATCCGCTTCTGCCATCGCCTGCTTTTTCTGATCTGCCAGGCTGGTCTGTGAAGTAGTGTTGCCGTTACTGTCTGTAACTGTATGCTCTGTAACTGTTCCTGTGGCATTTCCTGGCTTGGTGGCTTCCGCACTGACCGGAAGCTGTTCTGCCGGATTTTCGTCACTGTCATCGGCAGGGTCTTTATAATATGGATTCTTTGTCTTGTAAACCTCAGACATATTTCCGGCATTGTCCATAGCGGAAATCGTAAAATACTCATATCCCGCATCAAACTGTTGCAGACGGATATTTAAGGTTCCGTTTGTCAGGTCTGTAAATTCATATCCATTCACATAGACTGCTTTTGCACCGGAATCCGTATCATGTACCTGTATGCTTAACAGTCCGTCGCTGACTGCCGCATTTAAGGTAGGTTTTGTCGTATCAAAGCATTTGATTGTCCTGCTTCTTTCATAGGTATTGCCCTTCTGGTCTGTGACAAGCACATATACGGTACAGTTCTCGGAAATCTCAAGTTTTCTGTCCTCAGTTACATCCATCCAGCTTCCATTCTGCCCGATTCTTGCCTGTATACTGGCAATCTCAAAATTGCCTGTGTGTGCCACATCAGATACAGAAATGCTGACTTTTGCAGTATCGTTGTACCAGTCATCCGGTTTGTTGATGTTTATGGTAACATTAGGCTTTTTATAAGCACATTTTTTGTAATCCCCGGCACATACCTCACAGGTATGGTCATAACCGTAAGAACTGCATTTATCCTCACAGGTACATACCGGCTCCGGCACATCATTCCCTGATACCGTACTCTCCGTTTCCGGCTCTGTACTGCTTTCCGTAGTGCTTTCTGTCTCCTGCTCTGTTGCTGTTTCACTCTCTCCAATGGAATCTTCGGCATGAACCTCCGTAGCATAATTTCCGTTCATGGCAAAGCCCACAGCAGGCATACAGAACAATACTGCTGATAACATAAGCGATAACACCGCTTTATAAGATAACTTCATTTTTTTCTTCATGGCATTCTGCCCCCTTTTCTGATTTCTGTAACTGTTCTTCCTGTTCCTTCTTCTTTAACAGATGCCGGATTTCTTCCTCGCTGACCTTATTCAGTAGAATCAGCCGTTCCAGAGAGATTTTATTTTTTTCAATGAATTTCATCTTCTCCGCATCCTCTGCCATCTGCAACTGCTCCTCCAAGTCCTTCTGTCTTGCCTGCAATCCTGCAAGCTGCTCACGGACTTTTGTAAGCTCCTTTTCAATTCTTTCCTTTGTCATTGTCCTCACTTCCTATTGTCCCTTTACAATTATGTTTGATAATAAATAAGCTAAAATTACAATTATATTTGATAAAACTTAACAATCAAAGGCATCACTTCCAATCCATTTTGGGTACAAAAAAGGATGCATCTGCTTTCACGGCTTTTGCATCCTTTCATTCTGAAAAATCATTCTTTATTCTGTTTTCTTATATAACATTGTCTTACTCACCATCAGGAATCGGATCCCATATTCCTTCCGTTTCAGCACGATTTCTGATATAAAGTCTCATGTCTTCAATCGACTGCCTCAACTCACTTTGAGTAAAGTGTGTGTTGCTATGGTTTTCTGGATGATGGATTTGATGTCTGACATATTCCGTCAAATCAAGGTTCCATGTCTTTGTGTTACCATTTTTCACATACAGATATGGTCTTTGCTGCCTTCCTGCTTTATAATCATTAAGCCATTGTTGAAATTCCAGAAAACCATACAACTCATTATGGTACTCTTCAGTTGCTTCTCCATATGCTGCATAATTCACTTCATTTAATGAAGGATACTGTAGAACTGCAGGTTCTACCGAGAGTACACGTTTTCCAACTTCATCTTCGAAAATTAGGCGAAGATTTTCAAAATCAAGTTCTTTTACAATAACAGGGCTATGTGTTGTAAGCAAAATCTGTGTATTGGCCGCTTGAGCCAGTTCCTTTAGCGCCTTTATCAACACTCGCTGGTTGTTGGAATGTTGGGAAGTTTCTGGTTCTTCAATTGCATAAATAATTCCAGTACTATCACCTTCGGCTGCCCTACGTTCAGCTTCTGCTCTGAAAAAATTCAGCAGAACAAGCCTCTTGACACCACTCCCCCTTTTATTGATAGGGATATCCTCATCACCTGAAATTGACACTGCCTTAAATACATCAGCCCATTTTAACTTGTCAGCGGTAGGGATAACCGGGTTTAAGCTGTTTGCAACAGCGGGATCCATTTCCCGTAACTTTTCCAACGTTCTGCTTGAAACTTCTTTCAGCTTTGTTTCTACAACCTCAGCTACAGAAGCCAAAGTTTGCTGTAATTCTTCATCATTGATGATTTGTTTAACAGCTTCCTTTAAAGGATCCTGAACTTCGCTATCTCCATCACTGTTTTTACGATCTGACTGGAATAGAGAGTACACGGGCATATAAGAGGAGAGTTTATCCCAGATTTTTTTTGCATCCTCCTTTGATACATCAATCTCCATATCCTGCAAATCAAGGCTCCCCTCGTAATGCTCCCATATGGCTCTCCGCATTGTAGTATTGATTCTCTGATTCTCACATTCTATACCCATACCTTTGATTATACTCTTAAGTTCTGCATTCTTCTTGAGAAGCAAATCTTTACAATCAGGGTTCATCGGATGTTTTGCATGGATAAATACAGAAGCTTTGCCACCATTTTTATATTTCTTTACGACTTCCAACAAACCATCCGCATTCAACATGTATTCATCAGCCAAGGTAGTCTGCACCGCAGAATCTATAATAATCGACTCTGGCAGTTCCGAGAAACATACAGATATCACAGTTTCACTATCACCATTTCGTGCCGCTTGAATATTCAGGTCAGACTTATCGATCTTAATTATTCCACCGCCATCATTGAAAAAAATATCCAACGCCTCAAGAATTGTAGATTTACCTATATCATTTCTGCCAACTAACACTGTAAGATTATCAAAGCGAATTATTGTTTCTTCCTTATAACTCCTAAAATTTTTTATCTTGATAGACTCAATCTTCATAACACGATTTTCTCCTGTTCTGGTATATTTTTTTGCTTTTTACTCGCCGTCACTTTCTCTCAAATCTTCTCCAGATTCATGTATTTACTATACGGACAGCATTTCGATAATATCTATAATTTGTCTTTGCTTCAAAGACATCTGACACTGTTTTTGTGCATTTGGTGGGAATTTGCTCATTCATAACAATCTATTAACTTTGAAGTTCAGACCTAATACTTTTTAATACATTTTCATCATTAGAAAAAACTTCTTTATAACAGTTTTTAGCAATTGCTAAATTCAGCTTTTTAACCTCATTTTCATCAGTCATATCCAAGCATATATTTTTTGCCTTGCCATACTTACTTCCCTTCGATGTTACGCACAATTTAATTGCGATTTTAGGCGAAATAGGATAATAAAATTCATTTTTTTCTAAAAATTCCATACCCGTAAGATTAACAACTGGAGTATCTGTTGTTACAAACGGAACATTCGTTTTGTTATCATACCGTTCAATCCATGTATGCATTTTAGTAGACACATTAACAGACATTGTCTCTACAAAAAAAATCATTAATGAGTTAGCATAAAAGTTTGAATTAGTATCTTTAATAGCTGGATACTGCAACTTTAGAGTTTCAAAATTTTTCACTTGAGTTTCATAAATTACTGGAGACCTCTGATGCTGCATAAAGAAAAATCTATGGAACTCATGCTTTAAATCTTCATCTTCTATATGCTCCATCGCTTTTAAAGTATCTACCATTAATTCAACATCACTTTTCTCTCTGCTACCCCAAAGAGCATTCATCACTTCATCATGCAATTCATCCAGTGCTACTTGTACAAGAGAATCTTTATAAAATGATAAATCTCCGGATATCATTTTATCCAAAAATTGATGTTTATTGTCTATATCTTCATATTGCCCCATTAATGTTTCTATAAAATCTCTCTCGGCATTGGCATCTCCCAGCAGTTCAGGATTTAATCCTAACGGCACAAGCTTATCTTTCTGAATATACGCTATAAGCTGTGAAACTACGCTTACATCAGCCTTAGAAAATCCTGTCATATCATAAAAGTATTTTCCAAACCCTACATTTTCCAAAAGTGCATATTCTATTTCTGGTTGATTACCTAAAACTTTTTTTCTATAAACATAAACTCTTCCAAATCTATCCTCACTTTCATTCCAGCGCTTTAAATAACCACGCCATACATAATGTTGCTTTTTTGTCGCCAATACAATCCCTCCCGCTTGATGTGATATCCATAGAGACACAATTTTAATATCAAACATTATTGTATCTTTTCTATTTTATCAACTTATTTGTAATTTTCTTTTACAGATATATTTTATTATATAATTGTATATTATCAATCTTTTTTGTAATTTTATCAATTATAATTGTCACTCTACACCTATGGTTAATTTAATCTTCCAAAACTGTAAAAATGGCTATGCCAGTATGATGTATTGATGTTTGCATACTTAATCGGATCGCCGCAGTGTATCATCACACCGTTTCCGCAGTAGATACCTACATGACTGACAGGACCCGGTGAATTATAAGTGCCTGTAAAAAAGATAATGTCCCCTGCCTTTGCATCTGCCGCCGAAACAGGAATACACTGGTCATAAATGCCCTGTGCTGTGGTTCGTGGCAAATCATGGACACCACTGTTGGTAAACACCCAGCACACGAATCCGGAACAGTCAAAACTCGTTGACGGGGACGAACCGCCCCATACATAAGGATAGCCCAAGTATTTTGCGGCTTCCTCCATAAGTGCCTGCACCGTTGCATCATCATAAGAATCCGGCGGTATTGCATTTCCTCCGCCACTTCCGCTTCCCAGTGCTTCTCCGTACAGTGTTCCTTCCCCGGCTTCAAAGTAAAATAACGGGTTATAATACTCCCCGTTATACAGACACTCGATATGAAGATGGCTTCCCGTACTGCTTCCGGTATTTCCTGTTGTTCCGATGACCGTCCCATGTGTGACAACCTGTCCTGTGCTGACACTTAACGTGTCCATATGTGCGTACTTGGTTATATAACCATCTTTTTCAATCACCACATAATTCCCGTAAGAAGCATCATAGGTGGCTGTTGTAACAGTACCATCCATAGATGCAAGAACCTGAGTACCTGTCGGTACTGCAATGTCCACACCACGGTGGAACTGCTCCTCTCCGGTAACCGGATTGATACGATAGCCATAATAGCTGCTCACATAGTTGTACCAGTACAAATCAAGTGGTGTATAAAACTGCTGGACAAGACCATGTGTTTCATTATAAAGAGCATATATTTCCTTCTGCTCCTCATTCATGTGTCCTGCCACAACCACATTCAAATCCACAGCTGTCAGTGTTACATCAAGTATGGTTACGGTATATTCTTCTTCCTCCTCATACTCATATTCTTCCTCTGTTTCTTCTCCTGTTACCGGGTCTGTCACGGTTCTGGTTCCTGTCTTTGTTACTGTCCGAGTCCTTGTTTCCGTTGTCGGCGTTAAGGTCAGCTCATACATCTCGTCAAACAGGCTTTCCACCTCGCTCTGTACCTCTGCCGCCGTAAATTCCGTATGAACTGCCGACAAATAACTAATCAAAGCAAACGGGTCATGCCCGATAGCATCCAGATTGTAGCGGTATTCGTCATAATCCGGATAATCTGTTTCTATGGCATTAATTTCTTTCTGCAATTCCATTTCCAGTTCAGAAAAAGCTAAATCTGCTGCATCAATCTCTGCCGGAACACTCATGTAACTGCCTGCCATCGTGGTACTCATACCCTCCGAAAACATTGCACCACAGGAGGATATGCAGGTCATAATCATAATCAGCAGTAAAGCAAAAACGCCTATGGTAACAAGCAGTCCAGCGTGTTTTGCTGCAAGTTCCTGCACTTTTTTTGCAACTGTTGTTGTAAAACTGGCTGTCTTTGCTGCCGCTTCCTTTGTATTCTTTGCTGCCTGTCCAGCCCTCCTTGCTTTTGCATACTCACGCTTAATCCGCTGTTTCTGCAAACGCCTCTGCATTTGCTTCTTTAAGGTCTTTTCCTGCATTTGGGGATTTTCCTCAAGAAATTTCTGATAACGGAAATTGACCTCTTTCTGAAATTGCTTCTTCTCCAGCTTTTTCACTTTCTCATGCTGGCGCTGTAATCGGCTCTTATGGTGCCGTTTTACAAAATGATACACATCCTCGGCTTTCTGCTCCGTCTTGTGTGCGCCCTCTACTCCGGAATTTTGTTTTTCCACCTCAGCTACCTTGCCATGCGTAAAGTTGGAAACCTCTGCACCCGCCCTGCCTGTTATTACTTTCACGGGATTGTCCGGCTTAAACTGCTTTTCCTTTTTATCCGCAGTCAGAACATATTTCGCTCTGCCTGTCTTTTCATCATAAACACGCTCAAGGGAATACTCTGTTTTCTTCGGAATCTTCTTTCTTGCCGCTTCTGTTTTTCTCCCGGCTTTTTCTGCCTTTTTCTGAAGCCTGTCTAACTTTTCGCTTCCTTCAAACTCTGTCCTTTCACTCTCCGTAAAAGTGCTGTCCTTTGTCTGAAAGTCATGCTCAAAATCAGAAGTCCTGTTTCTCTGCCTGTCCTGATATTCCCGCCTGCGATATTTCCTCTTTTTTTCGGATTGGTGGTAAGTATTCCTGCGGTGGTAATCATCCTGTGGCTGGCTTTTCTCCTGCCCAGAAACATTCTCCTCAGTAAAAGCATTATTTTCCTGTGAAAAATCACTTTTCTGATTATTACTTGTATCCGTATTCCCGGACTGCTGGTCACTCTGTCCAAAGGTATCCTCTTTCCGGTACTGACCTGTCTTTCGCTTATTTTGTCCAGACTTTTGTTTCTGTTCCGACCTCTGGACATCATGTCCAGAAGTTCTATTTTCATCTCTCGGCTGATTTGTGCCGGAACATTTTTCTTTTCCCTTATGAGTGGTATTAGCTCCCTTTGCAGAACTTCCATTCACAAAAGTACTTTCATCCTTTGCAAATACAGCCGCCTGCTTCTTCTTTCTCTCTGCCACTAATTATTTTCCTCCTGCCTTACACTTTCCTCCGGTTTGGTATTCATAATCGCATAGGTCTTGGTATCTGTCGGATATTTATCCACGAATGGAATTACCACGTTGTCAAACAGGATAAGACCGGAACCCGGCTCTGAATTAGTCACATGGGCAAGCTGCTTTTCCGACAACCCCAGCTTATCTGCAAGGATTGTCTGATCCTTTGCGTTCTGATTTAACAGATACACAAAATCAGAGTTACCAAGAATACCCTCGATTTCCTCCGATTTTAGGAAGTCACCCACATTCTGCGTCAGACCTGTGGGAATACCGCCCCACTTTCTGAAACGCTTCCAGATTTCCACAGAATAAATGGCTGTCTGCCTTTCCTTTAAGAGCAGGTGGAACTCATCACAGTAATAGCGGGTAGCAATCTTTCTTTCCCTGTTCTGCGATACCCTGTTCCATACCGCATCCTGCACGATTAACATTCCAAGCTCTTTTAACTGGTTTCCCAAGTCCCTGATGTCAAAACACATAATGCGGTTCTTACTGTCTACATTGGTACGGTGGTTAAAATAATTCTGAGAACCATGCACATACAGCACAAGGCTATTGGCAATACGTTCTGCCTTGCTGTTCTTATGCTCCAGAAGGGCATTATACAAATCTTCAAGGATTGGCATGTTCTCCGGCACCGGATTTTCAAAATAAGCATCGTAGATATGACGGATACACTCGTCAATGATACCCTTCTCATCATTTTCCAGACCGTCCTTTCCTCCGGCAATCAGATCACAGAGGGTAATGATAAAATCACTCTTTAATTTCAGTGCTTCTTTATCATTCTTATGACTTAACTGGATATCCATCGGGTTTAAGTAATCCTTTGAATTGGTGGCAAGTCTTACCACCTGTCCATGCAAGGCTCCCACAAGGGCAAAATACTCTCCCTCCGGATCACAGATAATCACATCATCCCTTGTCATCAAAAAGCAGGATAAAATCTCACGCTTTGCACTGAACGATTTACCCGAACCAGGTGTACCAAGTATGACTCCATTCGGTGTACGAAGCCTTTTTCTGTCTGCCATAATCATGTTGTTTGACAAGGCATTCAGTCCATAATAAATTGCCGGGGCAGGCATGAATAACTCCTGCGTACAGAACGGCACCAAAATAGCGGTACTCTTTGTGGTAAGCACCCTCTCAATACCCGTATCATTACAGCCAATCGGTGCAGATGCCATAAGGCCCTGCTCCTGCAAATACTGCATACATCTCAAATTGCAGTTTGCCTGCTGGATAATGCCAGATACTCTCTGAATCAGATTTTCAAGCTCCCTCTTGTTTCTGCCGTAACAGGTAATGAGAAAAGTCATCTTGATAATCTTCTGGTTGCTTGTATTCAGGTCATCCAAAAGCTCCAGCGTGTCCTTCTCGTAAGTGATAATGTCCGTTGGCAGAATATCCATGTCATAGCCGGAACGTACCGCTTTTTTCTGCTCCTCAATCTTCATTTTCTGGATATTGGTCAGAGCCGCCTTTAACATCTTGATTGCCTTTACCGGGTCCATTGTCTGCATGTGCATGGTAACGGTTAAGTTATCATCAATGTCAAGGAGCTTCTTTAACAGCTCGTCATTGAACCTCGGTGCAATAATGTCCAGATAGTGGACGCAGCCGTACAGCTTTCCCGCCTTAAAACGGCTCGGATAACGGAAATCAAAGCCCGGCGGTGCAATATAATCCTTTACACCCTTTCCCGACTCTGACAGTTCCTGAAATGAAAAACGGAAAGGTTCCATTGTATCCTGGTTGAAATATTCATGCAGGATACGCAGTCTTTCCTTTCCGTCGAGGCTTCTTGCGTGTGTGCCAAGATTCAAAAAATTTTTAATCACATCAGCTTCAATATTATTCAGCTTTGATTTTGCTTCTTTAAAGCCCTTGCACTCCGTACCAAAAATAAGGTACTTTGATTTAATTATGCCGTTGTTGCCCTTTGCAGCCTGCTTCTTTAACATCTCCGAATATTCCTCCCGGATATCATCAAAATCATCTCCCTGCAAAGGAATGTCAAACTGGTCTATTAAAGTCTGTTCGTTTACCTGTCTGTTAAACAGAAATAGCTGGAACTTAATAGACGGGTCAAAATAATTGATAAATTTACTGTACTCCTCCAGAATCTCTCCCTGATCCTCTATCTCAAGAAGGTCATAGTTGATATCGAAAAACTCCACCATTTTCGTGTAATAGGTGGAAGTCACCTGACAGATGCCGTCACGGAACATCTTTTTAAAAGTAATCGTATTCTGTGCCGTGGTTGGCTTTTCCTGCTTTTTGTCATTTCCTGCAAGAGTACGTTTCAGCTCTGCAAGCCTTCTCTTTTCTGAAAAATTCAAGCCCGCTTTTACAGGTTTACCTTGTTGTTTTGCCTGCGGCTTTTTCTTCAAGATAACGCACCTCCTTCTCTATTTTCTCCCGTTTCTCCAACTGCCTGTAAATGTTTTCGGATTTATAGGGACGTATTCCCGGTGTCAGTATTTTCTGCCGTATCATAAAGTACAGAATCTTCTCAGCCGGAAAGCCGTCCTTTTCATACATTGCCAGAAAGAAAAATGGCAGCATGACTGCCACCATGAGCAGTGCGGATGCCTGTGTGCCGATTGCCCCTTTTGTGAAAATATAAAGGGGGATACCCACTGCACCCGCACCACCAAAGCAGATTAACTGGCGTTTTGTCAGATTCATCGCCACCTTTGTCTTGATGCCGCTTAAATCTTTTGGCACTGCTACTGATATTGCCATAATCATTTTCCTTTCCCACTAATGTGCATTAAGTATTGATTTTGCAAGGGAGCCTGTCTTAAATAAGCTGAAGCACAAAATGACTGTGTAGGCTGCCACTGACCATAATGCCGTATGAAGGTTGGAAGCAACCGCCACACTTGACACCAGTACAGAGTAAATGCCTACGCACACCATGATGAAAAATCCCTGAAATGCCAGAGCACACAGTCCCTTGATGTAATTGTTGCCGATACTGCCCCATTCCCGGTTGCTTAGTGTCGCAAACGGAACCGGAGCCACTGAAATATAAAGGTATATCTCTATCATTCGTCCGTACAGAACGACGGTGATTAAAACGGACATGATTTTCATACATAAGCTGACAATCATGGTTTCAATTCCAAGCCCTATCAGTTCGCCTATTCCCATAGTGGAAAGCTGATCATTAAACATGGTCTGTAACGTGGATGACACATCAAGGCTCGTAGAGCCGGTAATGACACCCGATGCACTGGTCACGATATGGTTTCCCACATCAAAGATTGCCATTGTAATGTCAAACGTCTTGCTGAGCAACATTACTGCAACACATGCTTTGATGAGGTAGCGGAAGAAAAACTCACTCCCCATCTCGTGCATGTTGTTTTTATCCATTACCATCGTAATCAGCTCATAGCAGAGTATGGCGCTGATAATCATTCCTGCTATGGGAATCATGACATTATCTGAAAGGTTTCGGATCATGGAAAAAATGCCTGCGTTCCATGAGCTGGGTGTCTGCCCGACTTCCCCTGCGATAGAACCTACCTTCGTATTTACGTCGGTTAACATCGTTTCAAGGTTGTCAAGCACCCACCCCTGCAGCATTTCCTTTATAAATTCAGTGATTTTGTCAATGATTGTTCCCATGAATTATGAGAACAGACTTGTAAGCTGTGGAATCACCGTCTGAGCCACAATAACGATACCTCCGCCTGCCATGAGCTGCTTGATACCCTGTGATTTTGCTTATGTGTGATAAAGAAGTAATAGAAGTGTAAAAAATTTTGCCTTTCCTATCCGATACTTGTCTTTGGTATCGGATAGGGCGGGCGGTCATTCGGGCAAGTCCACCTTGCCGACGAAAGAATAGTAAATCTCAATATCCTGTCTGCGTGTGCCGTTTTCATCGTAGCTGCACTCATGCACAACGATTTTCTCTACAAACTCACGCAAGAGGGTGTGGGTCAGTTCTTCAAAGTTCATGTGCTTGCGGACAATGTTCATAAACTTTTCTGCGTTTACGGTAGCTTCCTGTGCTTTGGAAAGCTCCGCCTGTATTCTGGCAACACGCTCTTTCAATTCCTGCTGTTCGGCTTCATAGTCTGCCGAAAGCTCCGTGAAACGCTCGTCAGAAATGCGACCGCTTACGCTGTCCTCATACAGCCGCTTGAAAATAGCGGAAAGTTCACCGATACGCTTTTCGGCAGCTTCCAGTTCCTTTTTCTTGGCGGCGTTCCGGCGTTTGCCGCCGTCCTCGTTCTGCTCGATCAGCAGCTTCATAAACCGGGCTTCATGCTTTGCCGCATAGCTCGTCACTTTCCGTAGATTGGAGAGAACGCCCGCAGTCAAAAGGTCGGTGCGGATAAAATGTGCGGTGCAGTCATGGGTGCGCTTCTTGTAGTTCCCGCAGATATAGCAGTCCTGTTTCCGCTTATCGGTCTGGTAACGCTGCTGATACATGACGCTGCCGCAGTCCGCGCAAAAGAGCATACCAGAGAACAAGCCCACTTCATCATAGCGGTTCGGACGCTTGCGCTGTTTGCGTAATTCCTGCACACGCTCCCATGTCTGGGTGTCGATGATAGGCTCATGGTGGTTCTCGAAAATTGCCTGTTTCTCAATGGGATTTTCTATGCTGTGCTTGGTCTTGTAGGACGGTTTCTCCGTCTTGAAGTTCACCAAACAGCCCATGTACTCCCGGTTTTCAAGGATATGCACCACGGTATTTGTCGCCCATTTGCACTCATAGCCGGGGTGATAGCGGCGTGTGCTGCCCGTCCTGCGGTATTCCAGCGTTCCCGGCGTTGGGATTTCCTGCTCGGTCAGCATACGGGCTATCTTGGTCGGACCGTTCCCGGCAAGGCACAGACGGTATATCTGCTTGACTACGGGTGCGGCTTCCTCGTCAATGATGAAATTTTCGTCCTCGTCCATGAGGTAGCCGTACACGGGTTTGCTCGTAACAGGCTTGCCGCTCATGCCTTTTGACCGTTTTACGGCTTTGATTTTCTTGCTCGTATCTCTCACCAGCCATTCGTTGAAAATGTTCCGCAAAGGGGCAAAATCATTGTCGCCCTGTGCGCTGTCCACTCCATCGTTTATGGCGATAAAGCGGACGCCTTTTTGTGGGAAAATCATCTCGGTATACATTCCCACCTGCAGGTAGTTTCGCCCTAACCGTGACATATCCTTTACGATAACAGTAGCCACTTTCCCGGCTTCAATATCCGCAAGCATGGATTGAAAGCCCGGTCTTTGGAAGTTCGCACCAGAATAACCATCGTCCGTGTACCAGCGCAGATTGGAAAAACCGTTCTGCTTTGCGTAGGTTTCAAGAATACGCTTCTGGTTGGAAATGGAATTGCTTTCGCCTTGCAGCTCGTCCTCATGGGATAGTCTTGGATAAAGGGCAGTGATTTTCTGGGTGGTCTGTCTTAACATAAAATCCTCCGTTTCCGACAGCCAGCCCCACTATTCCGTATTTCGATTATACCACATGGGGCGGCTGTCTGTATAGCGGCTTCTGCTTCTTTACCGCCTGTCAAAATGACGATTTTTTACTGTGCGGCTTGTAGCGTTAGGGCGAAAGCTGGGCTTTGTGTCCTGCGGCGGCTTCCGCCTCCAGCACTTTCATCATCTTATCGGCTGCGGTGTCGGTGGTATCTTTTTTGAAAAAGCCGGAAACGATAAGGACGGTGTTGCCCATGCGGATCTCTGTCACGCAGTCCGGGCGGCGTTCCGGGGTGGTGTTCTGCTTGTTCTCTGCCATAGGCAACTCCTTTCATTTCATCAATTCTTTTAGTCTGTTCAGCTTGGCTTGCGCCGTTTCACGGCGGAAGTTCTCTCCCGTAAAGAGGATAGGGGCGCACATTTCCAAAAGGCGGTCATAAATCCGGGCATGGGCGGTGTCCAGCGGATTTTGCAGGCTGTCCAATGTCAGATTGGTGGTAACGATTAAGGGCTTGCGGCTGCGGTAGCGGCTGTCAATCACATTGTAGACCTGTTCTAAACCGTACTCTGTGCCGCGCTCCATTCCAAAATCATCAATGATAAGCAGAGGAAAACGGCAAAGACGCTCGATATACTCGTTGCGCCCCTCAAAGCTGGCGGTCAGGTCATTCAAAATCGCAGAGAAGTTCGTCATGCGGACAGCGACTTCCTGCTCCATGAGGGCATTAGCGATACAACCGGCAAAATAGCTTTTTCCTGTGCCGACCTTGCCCCATAGCAGATAGCCGATATTTTCCTCGCGCATGATTTCCCAATGCTCCACATAGAAGTGTGCAATCTCCATTTGCGGGCATTTCCCGTTGTCGTTGGCGAAAGTCCATTCCTGCATGGTAGGATTGGTAAATCCCCGGCGTTTCAAGTCCTCCACGGTGTCAAGGTGCTTTCTGCGCTGTTCGGCGGCTTCACGCTCCAAACGCTGGGCTTTCTGGCAGTCACATTCTGCCGGGTGGCGGTCACGCCCAAACAAGGCGGCTTGCTTTTCCGGGAAGTAGGCTTCTTTCGGAGTGTGACACTTGCCGCAGTAAAGCAGTCCGTCCTCGCCCATGTAGTCCTCCGGCTGTGGGGTAACAGCCGTCATATTCAAAACTCGTTCTGTAAACAGATTACTCATAAGCTCTCGCCCTCCTTGCAGGTGTATTCGGGTATGCCCTGTTTCGGGGCAGCCTTTGCGGTATCGTCTGCCGCCCATCTGCGAATAGTGGCGGCGTGGTTTTTATATTTCTTGCCCGTGGACGCGATATAGCCGGAAAGCCGCTCAATATAGTACGCCCATTTTTCGGGCAGCTCCGCTTGCAGTTCGGAAAGCTCCGTATCAGTCAGAAATACATTCTCATATCTGCCATAGCTGCGGGCGAGGGCTTGTCCCTTTAACTCTTCCTCTTTTTCTAACTCTATATCTATCTCTTTCTTTATCTCTATCTCTGGTGGACGAATGTCGGACAAATGTCCGCCATTTGTCCGCGGCGGCAAAAGTGCCTTATTTTCAAGCCTTGCGGCGCGTTTCCGTTCCGCTTCGGTAGAGGATTGACCGATCATCAGCTCGATGTCGGTCATATAAAGCAGCCCGCAGTCAAGCTGCTCCACAAGCCCTAACTGCTGGAAGATGGCTAATGCCCGTTCCACCGTCCCGTTTTGGTGACGGGTCAGCGTGGCTATCATCTGGGCGGTATAGGGGATATGCTCGTCAAGCTGCAATCTGCCGCCATTTTTCAGCGATTTTAAGTACAGCTTCAAGAGGATATTGGAATACAAAATCCCGTCTTTCATGTCCTCCAACAGCACAATGGAATCGCTGTCGAAGAAGTTTTCTTTCAGTTTGAGGTAGTAATATTTGCGGTTATCTGCCATTGGCGGTGTCCTCCCTGTGTTTCCATCTCTTAGAGAAATACCGGGGGCAGAGGACGATAATCGCCCGGAAGCTCTGCTTGCAGCCGTGTGTGCAGCCCCGGCAAAGGTCATTGTAGGTAATACGGTTTCGGTGGTTGAGGAAAAAGCTCCATTCCAACCGCCGCTTTTTGCTCATACGTGGCATTTCTCGCTCCTTTCTGCCGTTTCCGCTGGTATAAGCGGATAGGTCGGTAAAAATGTAGTTTCTCGGTGTCATTTTCGGGGATTTCCTGCGCTGTGCGCCCCGTTTCAAAGGTGGGCAGTATTGCGGATAGGGTGCAGGGCATATCCCTGTTTTGGTATCGTTTCGGGGCGGTTTTTAACGCTCATGTTCGTGCTTTTTCTCTCTGTCTTTCTCGCCTTGCAGGATTTGAGAAAGATTGCTTTTCACGGTATGCAGCTCCTTGACACGGGCTTTTTTCTCCCGGTATTCGTTGTAATGGGCGTTCTTTTCGGCGGTAAGCTGCTCGATTTCCGCTTGCAGGGCTTTATGGCTTGGCAGCTTGGAAACGCCATGCGCCCGGAAATAACGGGTGGCTGCGTCCGCTATGATAAAATCGCTTTCGTGCCGTTCCCGATAGGTGCTGCGGGCTTTCTCCGTTTTCTGTGCTTTCAGACCGTCACGGGCAGGCTTGGTCTTGGCATAGGCAAGCACCTGTGTCTGAAGCTCCTTTTTCTCCCGGATAGCAGCGTCCAGGGCTTTCAGCTTGGCGGTGCTGTCCTGTAAATCCGCATTGGCAGATACCAGGGCTGCGTCCAGCTCCTCCGGCGAATAGCCGTACTGCCCGTAGGCGGCAACGGTAGCCGCCATTTGTTTCAGATTGTGGACTGCCGCCCAGCGGTCATAGCCCGCGCCCTTTCCCTCCGCTCGCTTCGCTGCCCGGTCAACCATGCGCTGAATACCGTCCTTTTCCGGGGTGGTTTGGACAGCTTTTTTGCCCTGCAAACGCTCCCTTATGTTGCGGGGGTATTCGGGTACGGTTGCGGTCTGCTCGGCGGCTCTGTGGGCGTTCTGTTCCAAAAGGGCAAGAACGGCAGCGCGGTCAAAATCATCTCCCAGCTTGCGGGCGGTAATGGGCTTTGTCCTGTCCGGCGTGAGGTAGGATAGCCGCCCTCGGCTCTCCTTGACAGTCACGCCCTGTTGCAAGAGAACGGCGGCGAACTCGCCATAGCTTGTGGCAGAGGACAGCGCGGTGCGTATGGCCTGCCGCAATTTTTCCTTGTCTGTTTCAAACTTCGTGGGCTTGGCTGGCTGCTCCTCGGCTGGCAAGGCGGCAACTTCCTTGTCCAGCTTTGCCTGCCCTTTCCGCTGCGCCCAATACTCACGCTCGGTAATGCGGTTTTTGCTGCCATGCAAAAGGTCGATTTGATAGAGATTTTCCCGGTGGCACAGCTCCATGACTTCGGCTTTGAAGTATTCCATCGCCGCGTCTGTGCAGCGGTGTTTGCACCCGGCGCGGGTGTCTGCCGGTCTGTCCATGTAAGGCAGGAACGGAACTTCCTCTATCCGCAGAGAATTGATAACGATATGCACATGGATATTGCCGCTGTGGTTGTGTCCGTCCGGGTGGGTGCAGACAATGGCTTGGTGTCCGGGAAACTGCTTCCGGCAAAATTCCTCGCCCAACGCCTGCGCCCGGTCTACGGTCAAACCGTTGTCCACCGCGTCCCGTGGGTCAAAGCTGATAATGTAGTGGTGGCTTTTTACATCTTCCCGCTTCTGGTTCTTCCCATAGCGGAGATTGGAGCGCATACAGGCAACGGCAAAATCCTCGTCGCCGCAGTTCAGCGTGGCTATTCGATAGTCCTCTCTGAGCATGAGCCGCCCGTTTTCATCAAGGGTGGGCTTCATGGTAAACTCGTCATGTTCAAAGGTGAGGTACTGCTCGGCTGCGCCATAATCCGCATTTTTAGAGCTGATATGTTTGAATGTTGCCAACAGCGTCACCTACCTTTCGCAGGACTTCAAACTTCAAGGCAGCAAGGTCAGAAATGGCGGCGCGGACTTCAACGGACAGGGCGTTGTATGGTGTGCCGTACTCGTTGAGGGCGCGGGCAATCTGATTGAGGTTGCCACCGATTTTTCCGTATTCGGCGGTCAGCCTGCCAACGGCGGACAACAGTTCATCATTGACCGGGGAAACGGTAACGATGGGACGAATGGTCGCCCGTGTAATGGCTTGCCGGATAAATTCGGATTGGCTCATGTCATAGTGTTTCAGCCGCTCGGTAAAGTCGGCGTATTCTTCCTCGGTCATGCGGGTTTTGACCACATGGCAGCGGTGGGGTGTGTTATATTTTTTCTTCAAGCGTTGACCTCCTTTCTCGCCCGACAGGGCGCATGAGCAGGGTTTGGGGAAGGCACTCCCCAACAAGATTTACCAAAGGGGGCAAAACCGCAGATATGCGGATTTTGGCACCGTGGTAGAATCTTGCTCTAAAAAACTACCGCTTTCCTCGGCGGCTCTGGTTTGCGGATATACTGGCTTGCTCCACCAATATAGCGATTGCGGTGGCGTGTTCTGCCCGCTGTTCACCACTACAACGGTGAAAAGGGGGCGTTTTGGCAAACGCAGCGGAAATTTTTTTGTTTTCCCTGTCTGCTCCCTACAACAATCCGGCGGTGTGGTTTGCCAAAGATTTTTGAAAATGGGCGCAAAAAAAGCAGTAAACCTTTTCAAGATTTACTGCTTATCTGCCGCTGTGATGGGTGGCGGTATTAAATTGTCAGCCGTTTTTCAAATGGAATTTATCTGCAATCGCTTTCTTTCTGCTTTCCAATTCCTTTTCTGTAATCTTCCATAATCCTAACGCAATGATCTGCTATCTTTTGCATTCCGAGTTCTTCAAAAAAGGCAATTTGTATTTTCATCAGTTCTTCACAAACAGTCAACTTCTGCTCATCCATATTGCTAATAGCAAGCCATGGGAACGCTTTATATTTCTTAGTGTCCCCAATGAGAAAATTGTACCCTATCAACTCATTTTCACGGAAAACGAAATAGAATTGTGGGCCTGAACCTGGAACTGACTTTTCCATAATTTGCTGCATTGTTCTCACGCCGCCGTATGCCGGAAAAAAACCTATTCGCTCAAGAGCATTTAATATGTCAATCCTTTTATCTGTGGGTATGTCTCTATAATTGATAATCTGTTCCATTTGCTCTACCCTCATTGAAGTTTAATTTGTCAGGCTCTAATTATACAACTTTTCTGTTTAGCGGTCAAAGCGGAACTTCAACAGGCTTTCTATCAGTTGCCTGACGATATGCTCCTGCATATCCGTGTTAATCTGTCCGTCCATTTTCGCACAAGAGCGGATATATCCCGCATAATGGGATAGGACGGCGGCAACAGCTTCCGGGTCGCCCTCGCTTGCCTTAACGATTGTCTCATAGGGAAGTAGCTGGCTCATAGGACAAACCCTCCAACTCTGCCCGTAGCCGCCGTAAAATCATCTGAATACGCCGCCCGGTTGTGTTGCCAGCCCGTCCATATCTCCGTCCAATCTCCCTATGCGTCAATCGTTGGAAGTAGTACAAGAAAATGATTTCCTGTTCCATCTGTGATAGTGCGGACAGGGCTGCGGCAAGCTCTGGACTTTCCAAAAGCACCATCTGACCACAGACGAAAAGCGGATAGCTGGTCATGCCGGATTGCTCCGCAAAGTATTTATCTGTGGTACTGAATGGATAGTGTTTTTCTTCTATCAGATATTCAAGCGAGATTTCCCGCTTGCGGCGGCTCCGTATGCTCCGGGCTGCGTCTATGGCAGCGTGGCGAATAACAGTCTTGCAAAAGGCATCGTGTGTATGCCGGATATGTTCTTGATACTTTTCGTGTTCGGTCATGGAAAATCCCCCTTTCTGAATAATGGCAGAGGGCGGCAGCATCTTGTGCTGTCGCCCTCTTGATTACCGAACAGCAAAGACGGGCGGGGCTGTCAACGGCGGCGCATTTGCGCCGTTCATCTTGACCGTTGACAGGCTCGGCTGGGTTTGCTATCTGCTCACGGCAATTCACTCTCATTGATAGGAATTGCCTCAAGTTCCGTATTCAAATTGTTCCAATAAGAGCCGATATCCGCACTTGTGAAATACTTAAAACCGCCTGCTGCTGACTTCAATTCGCCGTTTTTAACCCCATAGCAGGCGTAAATCAAATCGTAGCTTGTTCCATCTGAGAGGTTAAATCTAAAGCTGGTCACATCTGCTCCGGCAGTTTCCTCAGTCGTTTTGTCTTTTAGGGATAAGCCCTTGAACTTATCATACAGGGTCTTTATATCATTTTCAGCAACAACTACTTTCTTTTCTGCTGATGCAGGCACTCCGTCATAGTGGTACATTTCAACGTTTTCGACATCTTCAACCTCAAATGGGAAGTTGATTTTGACAGGCTCATAAGCAATGTTTATAGGTAACAGAAAGAGAGCTGTAAAAATTGCAATGATACAAAGAGCGATGGAAACGAGAACAGCAATCGTTATCTTTTTTCTGCCTCTCTGCTTTTCTTTTGCCTCATGGCGCATAATAACGCTTTCGCTTTCTTCGTGAAGAACATCTTCGCTCGTGTGAGAAAGCAATTTCTGATAAATTGCGTTACAGTCAGCACAGGCGTTCAAATGCTCTTTTACCATCTCTGCGCTTGCTTCGCTGCAAGCACCGTCAACATACAGCGGAAGAATATCTCGAACAATATCGCATTGTTTACTCATGCTTTTCATCCATCCTTTCTTGAATTTTTAGCTTTGCACGATGATAAGTAACTCTCGCCCATGATTCTGTTTTTCCAAAAATTGCAGCGATTTGTGAAAAAGATAGTTCCCCGAATACGCGAAGCTGAAAGACTTCTTTGTATGGTTCTTCCAAACGGTGAAGAACGAGGTGTATGCGGAACGCCATGTCAGAATCTGCAACTGAGTTCTCAACATTTTCATTTGATGGCAAGTCATTGATTTCACTCACATCAGCTACTCGCTGACGGCTTCGCATTTCATCATGGTAAAGGTTTTTTGCTATGGAGCAGAGCCATGTCAATTCATCTGACTTACCTTTGAATTGTGATGTTGTAGAAACAGCCTTATAGAATGTGTTCTGCGTGATTTCCTCTGCTATCTCACGATTTTTGGCAAGAGAAATAGTATACGAGTATACCTGTAAATAGTAGGCTTTATAGAGCTTTTCATAGTCCATACTTGTCATCACCTCCTTCAGCTTCATAGGTTAGACGGAGAAATCGGAATTTCGTTACAAAGAAGTTTGAAATTTTTATACCTTTACGCTACTCTTGCTTTGTGCGGACTATTGGTAGACGCGCATTAACGGCAAGTAAAGAGATTGCTGTGTCAGCTTGATATGTTCAAATGCTAATTAAGTATAGCATACAGCTATGAATTTTTCTATTGCGTTCCCCTGACTTCGGAATAGTGGCAGGGCTGGCTATCCTTGTTTTGCTTTGTGCTTCTCTACCGTACATGAGCATTTGCACCCGGATTATCGTTTCCGTAACCCTCCAGAAGATTGATCACACCCCATACTGCCACACCTGCACCGATTGCGGTTACTACTGTTTTAAGTCCTGTTACTGCTGTTGTAAAAAATGCCATTCAATTTACCTCTTTCTTTTCTTAGATTATTTTTGCTTCTGGACATTGTGTCCAAAGGTTCATGTTTCTTTATTCAGTTGTATTTGAGGAATGCTCCTCCTGCCCGTTTACCTCCCCACAGTCAAAGGCTTCATCCACCTGTGTATTTGGAGTGACTTTCATGTGATGCAGATGCTTCACATATTTCTCAATACCAAAGGCATTTTTCTGGTCATAATCGGACAGCTCCCTGTATCTTTTGTGCTTCGTTATATCAAATTTGTCTGAGAAAAAAGGTCTCACGCCCCTAAGCTGCATGATACATTTTCCGCCGTCCATGACCGCAATCTCATCCTGACTCATAAGCTCTTTTCCGGTTTTCTGGTAATTCAGACCGTAGGACTGGCTTGTACCTCTTGTATCCGAGGTATTGTAAAGGTCAATCGTTTCCTTACCCAGAACTTCTGCCAGCTCTTTGAGCGTAGTCTTTTCCTTCCCACCGAGGAATAGTGTGGTATCACAGTTGCCTTCAATCGTGTCAGCGTTGTCCTTATAAATCGCCTTGAGCTGGGACTTTGACTGCAAAATAATAGAAGCTGATATTTCACGGCTACGGATTGTAGCAATCAGCTTCTCAAACTGTGGAATCTGCCCGATGTTCGCAAACTCATCAAGGAGCATACGCACATGAACCGGGAGTCTCCCGTTATATACATCATCTGCCTTGTCACAAAGCAGGTTAAAGAGTTGGGAATACATAATCGACACCACGAAATTAAATGTGGCATCCGTATCGGAAATAATGACAAATAACGCTGTCTTTTTCTCGCCAATCGTATCAAGCTCCAGTTCGTCATATTCCATCAGGTCCCGCAGCTCCTTGATATCGAAGGGAGCAAGCCGGGCACCGCAGGAAATGAGAATGGATTTTAAGGTTTTGCCCGCCGCCATCTTGAATTTGCGGTACTGCTTGACGGCAAAGTGGTCCGGCTCCCGTTCCTCCAACTGAGAAAAGAGCAGGTCCACCGGGCTTTGATAAGTTTCGTCATCCTCTCTGGCTTCACTGGCATTGATAAGGTCCAGAAGTGTGATGAAGTTCTTTTCTTCCTCCGTGGCCTCATACCAGATGTAGCCGATCAGTGCGGAATAATAGAGGCGTTCTGCTTTGACCCAGAAATCTTCCGAAGATTTTTCTCCTTCGCCCTTCGTGTTCATAATCAGTGCGTTCACCAGCTTTAAGATATCCTTCTCTGACCGAATGTAGGCCAGTGGGTTGTATTTCATGGATTTTCGGAAGTTTATCAGGTTGAGGCATTTGATACGGTATTTCTTCCGTTCCAGGAAAGTGCCGATCTCCGGCAGCAAGGTTCCTTTCGGATCGGTGCAGACATAGGACGAATGGGCTTGCAGCAGAGACGGCTTGCAGAAGAACCGCGTCTTGCCGCTGCCGGAACCGCCGATCACCAGAATGTTTTTGTTTCTGGCATACTTCGGCTGCTTTGGGCGGCTCGCCATCGTGATCCGCTCCGTCTGCGTCATAGGGATGTTCTGGAAAAAGTCCTTGTCCATGTAGGGAGCGATATCCGCCGCAGTCCCCCAGCGGGCAGAGCCGTATTCGATTCCGTGGCGGTACTTCTTAGCGTTTTTGCCTTTCAGGTAGACCGCCATGCGGAGAATCACCGCACCGGCTATGCCGATCAGCAGGTCCGTGGGATGAAAACTGAGCCACGGGGAGGAAAGTGCTGCCGTGAAGCCGTCCCCGATGGAAAGCAGCTTGCCGGAGAGGTTAGCACCGGGCGCAAGCCGGAAAGCCTGTGCCAGCTTATCGAAGGGATACACGAACAGAAGATACGGAAGGTTCAGCAAAAACATTTTTTTCATATTCATCTCTGCACACTCCGATCTTTGACCTTTACTTTCTCCCGGTCAATGGTGCGGTGTTCCGCTTTCTCTGCCGCCTGTTCCTTCGCCTGGGTCAGCCGCTCCCGGATGGAGGGCTTTTCTTCACAGCTCATTTTTCGACTGGCAAACTCCTGAAATGCCGCTGTGATGGCATCTGCGTCCCTGCTTTTGAAAAAGACCAGGTAACGGGGCTGCTCTGCGGCGGTGTCTTTCTTCAAGGCAAAATCTACATGGTATTTCTTCGCCACATGGGAGAAAGCCTTGATATTCTTGTCACTGATTTCAATATTGGCAAGACCGGCGTTCTGGCTGGCAAGCTGTTTAAGGCTCTGCCTGCCGCGGTAGATTTTGGGCTTCTGGCTTTTCTGGATTTCCTCCAGGAACTTTTTGACGGCCTTTTCAAAGACCTGCTCACTTAGCTTGGCTCCGTCAACAATGAGCGTCACGGCGCCCCGCGTTACTTCCTCCTGCATTTAGCCTCGCCCCCTTTGCCCGTCCCCGTACATATCGTGCTGCACCAGGGAAGAATAGTAGCTGTTGATGGTGGTTGGGGCGTTATACAGCGCCGCCAGAAGGTATTTCTTGATATTGCGGACATAGGTGGTGTTGTCCTTCATGCAGTCCATAACATACTGAACATGGGAGCTGTCCAGCTTCATAAACCTGGACTTTACCACCTCCGCCGGATAATCGTCTCCGGCAATGCGAATGACTTTGCGGGCAGAACATACGGTATCCACGATCAGGTCAACGATTTCGTCAAGCTGCTCACGGTCGATATGGCTGTCCTGCACCAGATAGCTGTACTCGATGTTGTCCAAAATCACTTCACGATAACATTCTCTGGCTCCCATCCGATCCATTCCCATCCTTGCCCCTGCGGGGGTAGGGGGATTTGATGGGATAGGATTTGATATCTCCGTACTTGATAAATCAGTCTTTGTTTGATTAGTATTTAATTGTGCGGGGTTTTCCGTACACGGTTCCACCGTATCCGGGATACCCATATCCGGGTTTTCCGTATATGGCTTTGCCGTACCCGGTAAAGACGTACCTAGGCTTGACGGCGGCTCGCACTGAGGCATTTCGTAAATGACATACTCGGTATCCGTGATCTTGCCTTTTTCATCCCGAAGCTGGGTGCGCCGGATATACCCGTGGGTCTCCAGCTCCTTCAATGCCGCACCGATGCTGTCCACACCTTCCCGGCAGATCGCCGCAAGCCCTCTGGTGGTGTAATTCCACTCGTCAGGGAGCGACAACATCATGGACAGCAGCCCTTTGGATTTCAGAGTCAGCGTTCGATCTTTCAAGTGATGGTTCGACATGACCGTATAATCACGGGTCTTTTCAATACGAAAAACAGCCATCTTCGCACCTCCTTCCTGTGAAAATAAAAAGTGTTGATTTTGAGCGGTTTACCCGTCTGTATGCCTCCGTTTTCTCCCGCATGGGAAAACATCCACGCCCTGTTCAGAACGCAAGCCACAGAGGGAAAAACAGAAGATATCCCACTGATTTTGATACAGTTTTCAGTCGGCTACCTCTCACGGTCTTTATGGTCATAGTGGAGGTCGCCGGAAAGCACCTTCGCATGGTTGCGGATTTTGATATGACCCTTTTCCTGATTCTCCAAAGCCTTGCTGTATCCGGCGTCAGTCAGGAACAGGCGCATTTTCTCACCCTTCCAGCCAACAGGCGAGTCATGGGTAAGAACATCAAAGACGATCATGTGTCTGGTTGCCGGGTCGAAACGCTCCAAAGCCATAATGTCATGGCCGGATAACTTCTGCGCCCCGGATTGCTGTCTGGCCTCTGCCAGCATTTCCCCGATGGTGCGGGCTTTCTCCGGCAGACGGTATTCGGCCTGCACCTTGCGGATCAAATCCATGCACTCCTGATCCGACAGTGGGCGGAGCTTGTCCAGAAGGCTTTCTGCCGTTTCTTTTACTGCCGGGTTCGGCGCATAGCGCCATGTCATGTAAATCTCATTCAGGGCAGCGTTCTGATTGGTACTTTCAATCTGAAACACCATCCTCATTTCTGCTTCTGTCAGTTTCATTGCCAGCCTCCTTCAAAAATGGGTATAAAAAAACGCCATAGGTTTTTTGAGCCTACGGCGTTTCTTGCGATATTCACAATTCCAAACTTTCCAGCCACTCGTCAAAAGATTTCTTGGAAACGCGGATCGCATTGCCTATGCGGACGATCCTGAACTCCTCCTGCTTGACGAGCTGATATGCGGTTGTGCGGCCAATGTTGAGCATGGCCGCAATCTGTTCCACGGTATATGTGCGCGGTTCCGGCAGTGACTTTTTCTCTTTCTTGTCCATAGTAACCTCCATGTATTTGCCTTGTCATTTTGACTAAGGGAGTGAAGAATGGCAGTAGCAATCGGCTTTGGCTGGGTGTCCTCTTGCTAAGAATTTGCTAATAGGACCACCCAACGGACACATAAAACTGCGTCAGAATAGGTGTTTTGCACCATAAAGTTCGTTTACTACAAGTCACTCTGCGTAAGGGATGATATTGGAAGTTACATCCGAACCGTGTATCACATGGTAAGCCATACTCCTAAGCGTGGGGTCGGAGGTTCAAATCCTCTCATGGACGCCAGCAAACAACGCTGCAAGCCTTTATTCATAAGGGTTTGCAGCTTTTTTGTTAAGCCGCAAACTTTTGTTGAAACCATCTACCAGGGTTGGAGAGTTACTTTTTTGTTTATGCGTTACAAAGAATTTCTTGCTAATTGGAAACGAACCAAAATGGAGCGCTTGCTAAGAAAAATTGCCTTCTTGCTAATTTGAGATTTTACCCTGCCTTTTGAGCGGTAAGCAATGCTGCGAGGGTACTTGCAAGCTCCGGAGATTTTTGAAGCTGTTCTACCAATGCTGCCAGGTCTAAGGTTTGTGCCTGAGGCTGTTCCGGCTCCTGGGGAGGTTTTACATTCCGCAGATCAGGATTAGCATAAAAGGCACTCTCAAACTTCTGGGCATTGATCTTACGGTCCTCGTCAAGGATGTGGGCGTACACTTTTGTAATCATATCAATTTCAGCATGGCCCGTATCTCCCTGTGTGGCTTTCAGATCGCCGTGGTTGAGTTTCAGCTTATAAGTAACTCTGTCAGTTTTGTGGATTATCGGAAGTACCACTCCAACAAGCGGAGCTATCATTTCATCCGCCGCACCAGCGACAGATTGTGCAAGGAATACGGCCTGTCCGTGATCGTGCCGGGGCAGGACAAAGGAAAGAGCTACATTGAGCATACCGCAGAGAAAGCGGGAACCAGCTATAAGGCGAAATTGAAAGCCGCCATTGACCGGCTCATTCCCCAGGTGTCCGATTTTGAGGAACTGCTGAAACGGTTGGAGGTGGAGGGATACGAGATCAAGCGGGGCAAGTATATTTCCTGCAGACCCACGGGGCAGGAACGCTTTACTCGTTTGAAAACTCTGGGTATGGATTACACGGAGGAAGCCGTCACCTCCAGGATTGCCGGAGGCCCCCGTCCGTCTAAGCAGCCGATGTTAGGCGATCAGAAGATCAGTCTGCTGATAAAGCATGTCTCCGCCTATCGGGAAAACAGACCAAACGACTATGATGGAGTACGGCACGACTATACACGAAAGAAGGGGCTTGTATGGCAGGATGTATTTCTGCCGGAGTTCGCTCCATCCGAATGGAAAGACCGGGGTGTACTGTGGAACGCCGTAGAAGAAAACGAAAAGACCAAGGACAGCCGACTTGCCCGTGAGTTTGTTCCTGCTCTGCCCGTTGAGCTGACACCGGTACAATGGCAGGAACTTTTAACCGATTTCATTCAGAGCAGTTTTGTTGCCGAGGGGATGTGCGCTGACGTTGCTATCCACGATCCGCATCCGCCCGGTCATAACCCTCACGCCCATATTATGCTGACGGTGTGCCCCCTTGATAAACAGGGCAACTGGCAGTACAAGACAGAAAAGGAATATCTCTGTGTCAGAAACGGTGAAGAACGGGGCTTTACCGCCGCCGAGTTCAAGGCGGCACAGGCTGACGGATGGGAGAAGCAATATCCGTACAAGGTCGGGCGAAAAAAGGTGTATATGCCGCCATCCGAAGCGGAGAAACACGGATATGAACGAGCCAACAAGCACCCGAAAAGCACCAAGTTCGGCAGACAGAATCCCATTGCCGAGCGTTGGAACAGCGAGGAACAGCTTGTAGAGTGGCGCAAGGCTTGGGCAGACGTGACCAACCGATATTTGGAGCAATACGGACACGACGAGCGCATCGACCACCGCAGCCATGCAGACCGGGGCTTGACCGAACAGCCCACCATTCACGAAGGTGTGGTTGCCCGTGCGTTAGAGAAAAAGGGCATCATTTCTGACCGCTGCGAAATCAACCGACAGATCAAGGCAGACAATGCGCTGCTCCGTGAGCTGAAAGCAACGGTCAAGAAGCTGATGCAGGCAGTCAAGAATACCGTTCCTGCCATAGCGGAAGCAATGGAAAAGATACGCAGCAGTATGCTGATTTTCAGCTATCAGCTTCGTTATATCGGCATTGGCAAGAACAGTATGGGCAAGCGTGTCAAGGCCGTCAAACCGGAGCTTGAACGCTATGCGGGTTTGGTAAACCAGATCAAGGCGAAATTAAAGGAACGGAAGAATCTGCTTGCGGAGAAAAAGGAAACGCCGTTCTATCAGATACCCAAGCTGCATGACCTTACCCACCGTATTACCGAGCTGACCGAAGAAATCGAGGAACTGAAAACCGAAAAGGACTTTCTGCTTCGTTCTTTGGACTGCGCTGACGATGCGGGTATTTCTGATGTGAAGAAAGAAATCGCCACATTGGAGAGTGCGCTGAAGAAGCTGTCCGAGCAGGAAGAAAAATATTCTGCTGAGTTGGATGCCGCCTTGAAGCAGTATACCGAGCTGAAAAAGCAAGCCGCTGGCATGGATGCCGCCGAGCTGATGGATGCACGGCTTGCCGTTCGTGAGGAAAAGGAACGTTCTGCCGTTGACAAAGTGAAATCTGCCTATGGTGAGAAGTACGATCCGATGCTGATGCACGACAGCAAGCGTGACGTGGCAAACCTTCTCCATGAGGAAGCGGAAGCACGCTCTGTGCGGGAGTTTATGCGTCGGAAACAGCGACAGCAGGCACAACAGAAGCAGACCAAAAAGAAAAGCAGAGACAGTTGGGAGCGTTAAAATTTCAGCGGGAGTGCATTTTGAACGATGCACTCTCGCTGTTGTAACACGAAGATAATGTGAATTTTTTGTAACATTCACCGAAACCCTATTGACGCAAAAGATTCCGTATGCTATAATCTATAAAAATTTAATACTTCAAACCGTTGAAGCGGAGATAACGGCAATGATGCCTTTACAGAGAACCTGTGGTGCTGAGAGTCAGGTAAGAAACAAGTTGTCAAATGGACCGCTGAGGGCGCAGTCAAATGAGATTTCTCAAAGTATTCTGCGACGTTGTAGGCAGACGTCATTTGCCGGGGATATGTTGGTATCCTGCTAAGCGCATAGGGTCATTCCTATGAATCAAGGTGGCACCGCGGATAAGTGTTTCTATTCGTCCTTGACAGAGTGTATATCTCTGTCAAGGACGTTTTTGTTTTATAAGACTCCTTTGACTGAGATAGAAGCTCAAAGGAGTCTTTTCTTTGTTTCAGGAGGTTGCGATATGCTATATACAAAACGTTGGTGGCGCCCCAAGCGCCGAATATTGAAATGAACCATCCCAGTAAATAACCAACTTTACTATACCTATTTGGAGGAACTGATTATGAAAATTCAGCCAACCTATGCCCAAGTTGAAAAAATCGCAGCAACAGGATGTTATAATGTATTGCCGGTTAGCCTTGAAATTCTTTCCGACTTCACAACACCCATTGAAACAATGAAAATACTGAAAAATGTATCCACGCATTGCTATATGCTGGAATCTGCTCAGGCAAATGAAACATGGGGACGTTATACCTTCCTCGGATTTGACCCGAAAATGGAGATCATTTGTATCGATGGAGAAATGAAGATCGGCAGTCTCAAGGTTAAGACAGATAATCCATCTAATTATCTCCGCCAGATTCTTGCCGATTATAGAAGTCCCCGTTTCGATTATCTCCCTTCCTTTACAGGCGGTCTTGTCGGATACTTTTCATATGATTATCTCACCTACAGCGAGCCGACAGTCAAATGTGATGTGGAAGATAGCGAAGCATTTAAGGATGTTGATCTGATGCTCTTTGATAAAGTTATCGCATTCGACCATCTCCGACAGAAAATCATTCTCATTGTAAATATACCGCTGGATGAGCCGGAAACCGGTTACAACAAAGCAGTTATGGAACTCCGTCAGCTCGCAGAGCTTCTACGCCACGGCGAAAAGAAGAATGAACCGGGCGGCAAGCTGCTTGGAGAAGTTACTCCGTTGTTTGACAAAGAGCAATTCTGCGGCATGGTCGAAAAAGCAAAGCACCATATCCGTGAGGGGGATATCTTCCAGATTGTGCTGTCCAACCGACTGAGCGCACCTTTTGAGGGAAGTCTACTGAATACTTACCGTGTGCTTCGTACAATCAATCCATCACCATATATGTTTTATTTTTCAGGAACAGACGTAGAGGTTGCAGGTGCGTCTCCCGAAACGCTGGTAAAGCTGGAAAATGGTGTTCTGCATACTTTCCCGCTTGCAGGAACAAGACCGAGAGGTAAAACCGAGGAAGAAGACAAAGCGCTTGAAGCAGAACTGCTTGTTGACGAAAAAGAACTTGCTGAACACAATATGCTGGTCGATTTAGGGCGAAATGATCTCGGAAAAATAAGCAAGTTCGGTACAGTACAGGTCGAAAGGCTCCATTCCATCGAACGATTCTCTCATGTTATGCACATCGGCTCTACGGTACGAGGTGAGATCAGCGAAAATCATGATGCACTGGATGCTATTGAAGCGGTATTGCCTGCAGGCACACTTTCCGGTGCACCGAAAATCAGGGCTTGCCAGTTGATTGGAGCGCTTGAAAACAGCAAGCGTGGTATCTACGGTGGTGCCATTGGCTATATCGACTTCACGGGGAATATGGATACCTGTATTGCCATCCGCATTGCTTATAAGAAGAACGGTAAGGTGTTTGTGAGAAGCGGTGCAGGAATCGTTGCGGATTCTGTACCCGAAAAGGAATTTGAAGAATGTCTGAACAAAGCCAAATCTTCACTGAAAGCATTGGAACTTGCACAGGAGGCAGAATTATGATTTTACTGATTGATAACTACGACAGCTTTTCCTATAACCTCTTTCAGCTCGTTGGAGAGATCGAGCCAGATATCAAGGTCATTCGTAACGACGAAATGACGGTGGACGAAATAAAAAGCTTGAAGCCTGACCGTATTATTCTTTCCCCCGGCCCGGGCAGACCGGAGGACGCAGGTATCATCATTGATGTTATAAAAACGATCCATGATATTCCGATACTTGGCGTTTGTCTTGGTCATCAGGCGATATGCGCCGCTTTCGGTGCAACTGTTACCTATGCAAAGGAACTGATGCATGGGAAGCAGTCGGATGTGAAGTTTGATACGGATTGCCCGCTGTTCAAAGATTGCCCTAAAGTTGCACCAGTCGCACGGTATCATTCCCTTGCGGCAGATGCCGAGACCATCCCCGAAAAACTGAAGATAACCGCATTTACCACAGACGGCGAGGTAATGGCGGTACAGCATAAGGAGTATCCCATTTTCGGCGTACAGTTCCATCCCGAATCCATTATGACACCGGATGGAAAGCAGATGCTTAGAAATTTTATAAAGGAGATTTGAGCCATGATTAAAGAAGCCATCGTAAAGATTGTAAATAAAGAAGACCTCACTTATGATGAGGCATATACCGTTATGAACGAAATCATGAGCGGCGAAACAACAGCAACACAGAATGCTGCTTTTCTTGCTGCTTTGTCCACAAAGAGTGCCAGAGCTGAGACCACGGATGAAATTGCAGGCTGTGCCGCTGCCATGAGAGCGCACGCAACAAAGGTCGAGACCGGTATGGAGCTTTTCGAGATCGTTGGAACAGGCGGTGACAATGCTCACAGCTTCAATATTTCTACCACTTCCGCTCTTGTTGCAGCTGCAAGCGGTATGAAGGTGGCAAAGCACGGCAACCGTGCCGCATCCTCACAGTGCGGAACGGCAGACTGCTTAGAAGCACTTGGCGTAAACATTCATCAAAGCCCTGCACGGTGTATCGAGCTTTTGAATGAGGTCGGTATGTGTTTCTTCTTCGCACAGAAATACCACACTTCTATGAAATACGTTGGTGCTATCCGCAAGGAACTTGGTTTTCGTACCGTGTTCAATATACTCGGTCCTCTGACAAATCCGGGTACACCATCCATGCAGCTTCTTGGTGTGTATGATGATTATCTTGTTGAACCGCTGGCACAGGTTCTGATCAATCTCGGCATTAAACGTGGCATGGTTGTGTACGGTCAGGATAAGCTGGATGAGATTTCTATGAGCGCACCGACCACGATTTGCGAAATTCGTGACGGTTGGTTCAAATCCTCGGTGATCACACCGGAAGATTTCGGTTTTGAACGTTGTACCAAAGAAGACCTGAAAGGTGGCACACCCGAAGAAAATGCAAAAATCACCCTTGCTATCTTAAATGGCGAAAAAGGTCATAAGAGAAATGCTGTGCTGATGAATGCCGGTGCAGCACTCTACATTGGCGGTAAGGCTGACAGCATAAAGGAGGGTATTGCATTTGCGGCAGACATAATTGACTCCGGCAAGGCACTTGAAACACTGAACAAGCTTGTTGAGGTCAGTAATCGTCCGGAGGTGGAAGCATGACAATCTTAAATCAGCTTGCCGACTACGCCAGAGAACGTACAGGGCAAGCTAAATTGAAAATATCGCTTGATGAAATCAAACGGCAGGCTTTATCCCTCCCGAAAGGAAACTTTGCTTTTGAAAACGCACTCAAAAAGCCGGGAATATCCTTTATCTGCGAGTGCAAAAAGGCATCTCCATCCAAAGGCTTGATTGCTCCCCATTTTCCGTATCTGCAAATTGCAAAGGAGTATGAAGCGGCAGGAGCAGACTGTATCTCCGTACTGACCGAGCCAAAATGGTTTTTAGGGCGTGATAAATATCTGAAAGAGATTGCAAACACCGTCAGTATCCCTTGTCTTCGCAAGGATTTTACGGTGGATGAATATATGATCTACGAAGCAAAAGTGCTGGGCGCATCGGCAGTGCTGCTGATCTGTTCTATTTTAAGTGAGGAACAAATCAAATCCTATATCAACATTTGCGATGAACTTGGATTGTCTGCATTGGTTGAAGCACATGATGCAAACGAAGTGCAGACTGCACTTCATGCAGGAGCACGTGTCATTGGTGTCAACAACCGTAATCTCAAAGATTTTTCAGTAGATACGGATAATAGCCGCAGGCTCAGAGCGTTGATTCCCCATAATGTGCTTTTTGTTTCCGAAAGTGGAGTCAGCAGCACCGAAGATGTAGCAAAGCTACGTGAAATCGGTGCGGATGCTGTTTTGATTGGAGAAACGCTTATGCGGGCATCCGACAAAAAAGTCAAGCTTGATGAACTGCGAGGTGCGGTATGACGAAGATGAAACTTTGCGGACTTTCCCGACCTTGTGATATAGAAGCTGCAAACGAACTAAAGCCTGATTATATCGGATTCGTTTTTGCATCGAAAAGCAAGCGTTATGTAACATACGAAAAAGCGACAGAGTTGAAAAAACGGCTTTTGCCCGAAATTCAAGCAGTTGGAGTTTTTGTAAATGAACATCCGCAAGAGGTCGCAAAGCGATTGGAGAACGGCATGATCGATATAGCACAGCTTCACGGCGATGAGGACGAAGCTTATATTAAACAACTGCGGCTGCTCACAGATAAGCCGATCATCAAAGCTTTTCGCATTGAAACTGCGCAAGACATAAAAATTGCAAACCAAAGTACGGCGGATTATATTCTGCTTGATTCCGGTGCAGGTACGGGGACGATATTTGATTGGGGACTCGTAAACAGTATCGGAAGACCGTATTTCCTTGCCGGAGGTCTTGACGCCTGCAATGTAGCAGATGCGGTCAAAACACTCCATCCATTTGCAGTGGATGTCAGTTCAGGAATTGAAACCAATGGAGTAAAAGATAAAATAAAAATGGCGGCATTTGTTGCCGCTGTCAGAAAGGAAGACAGATTATGACAAACCCAAACGGACGCTTCGGTATTCACGGCGGTCAATACATTCCCGAAACGCTGATGAATGCAGTCATCGAACTGGAAGAAGCATATAATCATTATAAAAATGATCCCGAATTTAACAGAGAGCTTACCGAACTTTTCAATGAATACGCAGGCAGACCATCAAGACTGTACTTTGCTGAGAAAATGACGAAAGACCTCGGCGGAGCGAAAATTTATCTGAAACGGGAAGATCTCAATCACACAGGAGCGCATAAAATCAACAACGTACTTGGTCAGGCGCTTCTTGCAAAGAAGATGGGCAAAACTCGATTGATTGCTGAAACAGGAGCCGGACAGCATGGTGTCGCCACGGCAACTGCCGCTGCTCTGATGGGCATGGAATGTGTTGTCTTTATGGGAGAAGAAGATACCATTCGTCAGGCGCTGAATGTGTACCGTATGAGATTGCTTGGTGCTGAAGTTATTCCCGTCAAAACAGGCACAGCTACCCTCAAAGATGCTGTATCCGAGGCTATGCGTGAATGGACTTCCCGTATCAGTGATACACATTATTGTCTCGGTTCTGTTATGGGACCGCATCCGTTCCCGACCATTGTCCGTGATTTTCAGGCAGTTATCTCCAAAGAAATCAAGGAACAGATGCTTGTAAACGAAGGCAGGCTGCCCGATGCTGTGGTTGCCTGTGTGGGTGGTGGTTCCAATGCTATTGGCAGCTTCTATCATTTCATCGAAGATGAAGATGTAAAACTGATCGGATGCGAGGCGGCAGGCAGAGGTGTTGACACCTTTGAAACAGCAGCAACCATTGCCACGGGCAGAGTCGGAATTTTCCACGGAATGAAGTCATATTTCTGTCAGGATAAGGACGGACAGATCGCTCCTGTTTACTCTATTTCCGCAGGACTGGATTACCCCGGCGTTGGTCCTGAACATGCTCATCTGCACGATATTGGCAGAGCGGAATATGTACCTGTCACGGATGACGAAGCAGTAAATGCCTTTGAATATCTGGCAAAGACTGAGGGAATTATTCCTGCTATTGAATCAGCTCACGCTGTTGCACACGCAATGAAGATCGCACCGACAATGGAAAAAGACAAAATCATCGTCATCACCATATCCGGCAGAGGCGACAAGGACTGTGCCGCTATTGCCCGTTACAGAGGGGAGGATATCCATGAGTAATATTCATAAAGCATTTGAAAACGGAAAGGCGTTTATCGCCTTTATCACCTGCGGAGACCCCGATTTGGAAACTACTGCTAAAGCAGTACGTGCCGCTGTAGAAAACGGTGCAGACCTTATTGAACTTGGCATTCCGTTCTCTGACCCTACCGCAGAGGGACCCGTGATTCAGGGAGCAAACCTAAGAGCATTGACCGGTGGTGTTACAACCGATAAGATATTTGCCTTTGTGAAAGAACTTCGCCGTGATGTGAAAATCCCTATGGTTTTTATGACCTACGCAAATGTTGTGTTCTCCTACAGTGCAGAAAAATTTATATCAACCTGTCGTGAGATTGGAATAGATGGACTGATTCTGCCCGATCTTCCGTTTGAAGAAAAGGAAGAATTTCAGCCGCTGTGCAAGCAATATGGAGTTGATCTGATTTCCCTGATTGCACCAACCTCAGAAAACCGTATTGCTATGATTGCAAAGGAAGCGGAGGGCTTCGTCTATATTGTTTCCAGCCTTGGTGTGACGGGTACAAGAAGCGAAATTAAGACAGACCTTGGAGCTATTGTCAAGGTGGTTAGAGAAAATACCGATGTGCCTTGTGCGATCGGGTTCGGCATTTCAACACCTGAGCAGGCAAAGAAAATGGCGGAGATTTCTGACGGTGCCATCGTTGGTTCGGCAATTATCAAGCTACTTGACAAACACGGCAAGGACGCACCGAAGTATGTGGGAGAATATGTGAAGTCGATGAAAAACTCTATAATATAAACTTCAAAAAATAATTAGGGCAGTTTTACGAGGAAAACTGCCCTAATCATTTTTGAATATCTGATTGAACAATTTGTAACCTTTGCAGAGAAACCCCTTGACAAATTCCGTCTTGATTCTGTATGCTGTTAGATTCGCCAACCTGTTCATCATCTCTGGACAGTCTTTCATACAGGGCAGTAATCTTGATAGGTTCTTTCTTCGTCACGACTTCAACCTCCCTTCATTTTGTCGTTTGTGACGCTTCCTTTTTCTATCTTCCTGAATTATAGCCCTTTCGCTAAAGCTCATGGGAATCTCACCCCTGCATGGTTCTCATCCAGCCGTACCCTTTGCCAGCGGTGCTACATCATCACACGGACTAAGGCTGTACGGAAGTATCATTATTACGATAGAAAGGTCATGGCGACAGCTCTGCGGTAAGCTGCTTATGGAACGCTGGCAGGAATCGCTATCCGGTTTCATCCCTCCTTTGGTGGGTTACGGCGTGCCAGCCCAACGGTTCTCTTTCTATCGAAACGTATTCGGCTGCTTTATGCTGCGTTGATTAGACGCTTTCTTTTTCAAGGAACAATCCGGCTTTAGCAGCCAGTTAAAATGCACTGGTGATAATGCACTTTAATAGACTGGCAAGCTCTGTCTGGGAAGCATGGGTTTGTCCACGCTTCCACAGGCGAGAGTTATTTTTAGTTTGGTTCCCTGATTTCAAAAGATAAAATCTTTGCAATCAGACGTGTTTCCATCCGGTGGCGTAGGGTTTCATCTACAACCATGTGGGTATTCCCATATTCGTCTTTCATGGGACGCATGGAACGGCTGGCAATAAAACCGCTGTAATGGCGTACAATCTGGTTGACTGCTTCAATAGTTCTTTCTATGTATTGTAAAAAACCACATTGAGGGTCAGACTTTTCTAGTGTAGGCGGATGGCTTTTTTTAACGGTTTACCGAATGTAGATATATGCTTCCTCCTGTAAGCCGCTGTCTGTATCAAGTAGTGAACTTTAAAAATCATCTGTATTTGAGGATTTGAAATGGGAAATGTATACTACTATTCGCTCGGCATCACAGGGGATGAGCTTTGGAGCGACCCGAACGACAGTGACCGCCTTATGGTGCTGTATGCCGGCATACAGCGGGAACAAATTGCAAAAAGCTATAAAATCCAACATACTCCAGGCGGGCGGGCTTTTGTCCGTGTGAGCAATGGGCGGCGCATCTATCTTGATGAGGCGCTCAACACCCGAATCAGGTAAGCTGCCTGCGGCTGACAAAGAGGAATGTTCGCAATCCCCACGGCTGGGAAGTGAAGTTCATAGTCATAGTGCATAGCTGTGAACGCACATCCGCAGCTGGCGGACACAGTGAATGGATTGGGGAATATTTTTGAAAAGCATAAAAGAGTGCGGAGATTGACCATATAGGTCTTTCTCCGCACCCTTTCATTTTACCCGTATTTCGCAGACTTTAATTCTAACAGGAGTCAGTTAAGAAACAAAGTAAATGATGAAATTAAAGAATATGTTTGTAAGAGTTTTGGTGTGTGGAACCACAATTGTGCAGGAAGATGTCCTGTGTAGCTCAGTGACTTAACGCTGAAATATCTCCAGCAGCTGTCTGATATTCTTCTTTCCAAACGATACCTGTTCTCCATCATTAACAATCAAGCAGGGGACACTCATGACCTGATACTTTTCCCGAAGGTCCGGGAAGTGATTCAGGTCATAGACTTGGGCGGTGATGTGCGGATTTTCTGCGGCGATCCGCTGGGCCGCCGTTACCAGCTCTGGGCACATGGTACAGGAGAGGGAGACCAGGATCTCTAATTTGATAGGTTTCTGGATTGACTGGATCGCTGCTCTTGTATCTTCGTCCAGAGCTTGCCCCGGCCCGGCGGCGTTGTAGAGGCCCAGGACGAAGGAGGTGAACTCGTGGCCGCCGGGGA
>ENA-ORVC01000455-ORVC01000455.1-human-gut-metagenome-genome-assembly--contig:-NODE-455-length-44269-cov-26.545619_pt1 | contig 44269 bp, 27 predicted proteins | sample MGYA00242092_ERZ509234 | MGnify/ENA primary metagenome ERZ509234 (study PRJEB26280, sample SAMEA2338800) | human gut metagenome | biome: human gut; feature: human-associated habitat; material: faeces... | reverse complement strand
CAGACAAAGGAAAATGAGAAAAGTTGGTGTTTTAAGGGGTGGGAAACTTTAGTAATATGATTTTTTATCTATTTTTCATGTAGGCTGGTCATATTTTATAGTTATATGATTTTGACCGTTGTTTACGCATGCTGATTGTTTCTATATGTTAAAAATATTCTTTGCGGAAGCCATGTTTTTTTGTCGTTTTCCGGTTATTGTGTGTTCTGTCTATGCTGTGCTTTGTAACATGAAATATCTAGGGACGCACGTTTTTCTGTTGCCTTTTTTGAGTAAAAACCGCATGCCTTTTATGCTTTTATGGCTGTCGTTGTCAGGCTCATGTCCATGCCTGCGTGGTTGTTTTTTTACGTTTTGTTCATGCTTATTCCTGCATGCAATAATGACCACTCTTTATTTTGAATGACAAAACTCTATGGTTTTTGCATAAAAAAGCGGTCACTTTTGCATCAAAAGTGGCCGGTTTACGACACGTAAACCGGCCACTAACGGTTCGAAATATAACAGCTGTTGTTTGGTTAATAATTTTCTTGCAGAATAACGTTTGATGTTTAAAATGTAACAGAAACAGGTGTAAATGGTTATAATTTTTACGCCAGTTTTTAGGTGCTGCCCGAAAAAGCCTTTTATCCGCCTGTGCAGTGATTACGCAACAGCATTGAATTGCTGCATCAGTCAGGTTAGAGTTGAAAGTAAGGGGTGTAATATAATAAGGTGTACGGGGCAATCGTCTGACGGGGCATGACCGATAGGGCATAAAAAATACTCTATATTCGCCCTTCAGGATATCCTTATGGCGTATATAGAGTATTTTTCTGTCGGCCGCTTGCAGGCCTTATTTTTATTGTGAAGCCTTAACCATCTTTGTCTGACGGCAGACTTTTCTGCCTTTTTTAAATTTGCTTGGCTGTTCCCCTTGTCAATACTTATACAGCTTGACGTGCAGAATCTTATATTCGCCTACAGATATGCGGGCGTGGCGTCCCTGATGGCTTTGGTCACCGTTTTCTCTTCTCAGATATTTCAGCGTTCCGTCTTTGTTTATTGCCACCTCATCCACGTAGCCTATGCCTGCACGCATTCCTTTAAATTTAGGCTGCGCTCCGTTCTGAGAGTCCGTGTTTTGGCCCTTCTGGGCAAATCCGTCTTCGCCAAGTATCTTTTTTTCTTCTTGTTCCTTCTCGCTGTTGGTCGCAAATTCTACAACGATGCCGTTGCCGGCTATGATGTAGTCCATGTCTGCCAGCTTTATTATAATGCCTCCGCCTTCGGGCCATTCAGAGCCGTCGGTGGCGCGAGGGTCCCATGGCAGTGTGAAGTTGTGGCGGCATGTCAGCGTGATGTCGCCGTCTACGATGACGCGTTCGCGGTCGTTGCCGTCAAAGAGCAGTCCGTGTGTCAGGCCCTTGCCCTGATATTTCAGCAGCAGAGGCGACAGCTCTTCCAGCATGGCGTAGCTCTCCTTTATGCTCTTGTGGTCGTCGGCAGAGCCGTGGTCTATGTCGAACGGTGAGAAGCCTATGGCGTCGTGCTCGCCAAAGGCGTACAGCGCACGCACACCACTGTTGCGGCAGAAGCGCGACTCGGGTATGAACAGCGGATTTTCGGGCTGCTTGTACTGGTCGGCCCAGCTCTTGAAGCCTGTGTCGTAGATGTCAGGAGCAAGGATGTCTATGCTGGGTGCGGCGCAGTGCCACAGGTCTACAAGGTGTGCAAGCGGCCCAGCCGACGGATATTCGCCCGGCTTGCGTCCGCGGCTGTTGAGCGCAGCGTTTACATAGAGGGGCATGTCGCAGATGCGGCGGGCCTCGAGAGCCAGCTGTTCAACATATTTTGCATGATAGTAGGCCATGAACACTTCGTCGGCATATATGTCCGTGCCAAACACCTGTGCCCATGTGGCGCCCTTCTTCAGCCTGTTGTTTATAGCGTTGTGGCTGTCTTTTGTCCATTTCTCTGAGCCTGTGAGCATTTTCAGCAGGTGAGGGTGCAGCTTTTTCCCGTTGCTCCTTATATATTTTATAAGGTCTTCGGGCACGGCAGAGCTGAAAGCCTTTTGTGCCTTGTCCGAGTAGTCGCGTGCGTCCTCGAGCATGCCGATTTCGTTTTCAATCTGCATCATTATCACCGTGTTTCGGCTGCTGTCGGCCTCAGATATGAATTTCATCAATTTGCTGAAGGCGTTTTTGTCTGCCTGCAGTATGTTGTCTGAGAATGCGCTGGCAATTTCAAGAGGCTTTCCGCGGCGTGTCATTGCACGCGGATATTTCCTGGTGTTTTCTTTGAACCATAGCGGTGCATAGCAGCTCATGGAGTTTTTCCATGCTCCAAACCACAGGAAGATTACTTTCAGGTCGTTTTTGCGTGCCTGTTCTATGACTGTCTTCGGCAGCGAGAAGTCAAACTTGCCTTCCTCCGGTTCGATGAGGTCCCATTGTGCCGGCACAAGCACCGTGTTGAGTCCGCGTTCCTTGCATGTGCGCATCACGCTTATTATGTCTGCCTCGCACGTAGCGGCCGAGTTGCTCAGCTCTCCGCACAGCAGGAGCATGGGCTTTCCGCCTACTGTTATTTGTGTGGCAGTGCCCTGTTTCTGCAGCTTTGCCTGTGCATGGGCTTCGCTGCCGCAGAACATGCCCATCATGGCCGACAGGGCTGCGGTGCCTGCCAGATAAGTTATTTTGTTCATTGTATGTGCTTGCTATTTTGTTATTTCCTGTTTTGAGAATGTCTGAAAATATTTAAGGCACGTGTCGCGCCATTCTTCGGCGTTCTCTACCTGTTCGGCCATTCTTTGGCTTACTTCCATAAAGCGCTGTCTGTCTACATACGGCTCCATCTTGCTCCAAGTCTCGGCAAATCTCTTTGCCTCGGCCACGCCGCGGTTGTAGTGGGCGCAGAGGCTCTGCCATAGCGTCGTGCCGTCTTTCATCTTGTGATTCCAGCTTACGTGGTGGAACCACAGCAGATATTCCTCGGGACAGGTGTTGATGTCGTTGTATATGCTGTCGAACGGATGGCGATACTGGCTTACGGCCTTTGTGCCGTTCATTGTGCGGTCGAAGCCGATGCCGGTGCTGTCGGCCTTATGATAGTATACGGGGCACCATTCTATCGGATATTTTGGATAGAAGCCCTGTGGCTCAGGACCATAGTGGTGGTCGGCCTTGAATATGTGGTGCAGTCCGAGCGGCATCATATAGTCTACACAGGCTTCGCGGCTGCTCATCATAACTTCCTTCATCGGGTTGATGAAAGCTGTGTTGTGTGTGAAAGTCTGTTTGAGCCATTCGTCTGCAATCTGTTCTGACGACAGGGTAGGGTCCCATGCCAGTCGGCCAAAGGCATACCAGTTGGCCTGTGAGAAATGGTGGCCGCACCAGTTGGCGTCATCGCCCGTGTTGGCCACTCCTGCAATGCCGATAAGCTGTTTGGGGCTTACAAAGCTGAAAAACTCTTTCCACATCGGTGCCAGGTATACAAGGTGGCGGCTCTGTCCGAGATATTCCTGCGTAATCTGCAGCTCTGCCATCATCGGTGTATGCTTAATCTGGTCGAACAGAGGAGCATAAGGCTCGCGCGGCTGGAAGTCGAGCGGACCGTTCTTTGTTTGCAGAATAACGTTGCTGTTGAACTTTCCGTCGAGGTCTTTAAACTCTGTAACAGCCTGCATTACGCGGTCTTCGCCCTCATGATTGCCGTAAACGAAGCTGCGCCATATGACCAGTCCGCCGTGCGGGGCAAGAGCTTCTGCAAGCATGTTGGCTCCCTCGGCATGTGTGCGGTGATAGTCGCCGGGGCCGGGCTGTCCTTCTGAGTTTGCCTTTACGAGGAAACCTCCGAAGTCGGGTATCTCCTTATATATTTCGTTTACCTTGTTTTTCCACCATGTGCGCACGCCTTCGTTTAGTGGGTCGGCTGTCTTCAGTCCGCCCTCAGCCATTGGCGACGCAAAGTTCACCGAGAGATAAACCTTTATTCCGTAGTCGCGGAACATATCTGCCAGCACCTTTACCTTTTTTATATATAAGGTGTTGAGCATCTTGGGCGAAGCGTTCACGTTGTTTATCACCGAGCCGTTGATGCCTATCGACGCGTTTGCACGGCAATAGGTTGTGAGGCGTTCTTTCAGGGCAAGGCTCATCGTGCCTTTGTCGCCGTTGATTTCGTCCCACTTCCATATGCTCAGGCCCGCATATCCTCGCTCTACAGACCTGTCAAGATTGTCCCAATGGTTGAGTATGCGGTATTTTACGGCAGGATTTTCCTTTATGTTGATGTTGTCAACAGGCATACCGCTGTCCTGCAGGCGCAGCAGTTCGTAGGCTCCGTAGAGCAGTCCGCAGCTGTTTTTCGCCTTTATTGTTATGTGGCCGTTGCTCTTGTCGGTTGTTATCTCGAAGCCTTCTTCGCCGGTTGCCGTCTTGTCCTTTATCAGGCTTACCGGTTTTCCGTGCCAGTATGTGGCAAGTTCTCTTGTGGCTATTTTAGCCGTGTTCGACTTGTCTTTAGTCGTGATTTCACACAGGTCGCTGTTGCGCTGGCTTCTCAGCCAAAGGCGTGAGCCGTCTTCTGCATATGCAACGCATGTGATTGCCGCCATTAGCAGGGCGGTTAAAAATGTCTTTTTCATGATTCCTGTTTTTGCTCTGTATTTTCGTTATGCTCTTTTTTAGCGTATTCAGTAGGCGACATGCCGTAGCGTTTCCTGAACACGGTAGAGAAGTGGGTCTGGTTGTTGAAGCCTACGGCATAGGCCACCTGCGTGACGTTTATCTTCTGCTCTCTTATCAGTCGTGCAGCCTGTTCAAGTCTCAGATTACGGATAAACTCGCCGGTTGATATTCCGGTTATTTCCTTCATCTTGCGGTGCAGCTGTGCGCGGCTTATGCCAACGTCTTCAGCAAGACTCTCAACGTTGAAGTCTGGGTCGGATATATGCTCGTTTATCGACTTCATGATGCGGTTCATCAGCTGGTCGTTGTTGCCCTTCACCTCTATCTGTTCAATCTTGTCCTTCTGTTCCTGGGCGCCCGAATATTTTCCGCGCAGTCTTCTTACGTTGCTGATAAGATTGTCTGTAAGTATGTGCAGCTCAGACATGTTGAACGGCTTTGCCAGGAAGGCGTCTGCGCCTTTCTTGAAGCTTTCGAGCCTGTCGGCAACGTCAGATTTTGAAGTTAGCAATATCACCGGGATGTCGTTTATGCGGCTGTTGGTCTTTATCTTCTTCAGCAGCGTTACTCCGTCCATCTCCGGCATCATGATGTCTGAGACAACGATGTCGTAATGTTCTTTCAGCAGGGCGTCAAGGGCTTCCACGCCGTTGGGGAACGTGTCTACCTTGTACCATTCGCTCATCTCATTCTTTATGTACTGCCTCATTTCCGCGTCGTCGTCCACCACCATCATCCTGCAGTTGGTGTATGTGGGCTTCTTTGACAGCATGCTGTTTGAGTTGTCGTCTTCAGGCGAAATTATCTCTTCGGGCTTCAGATGGCTGTTGCCTTTGGGTATACTTATCGTTATCTGTGCGCCCTGCACGTTGTCTGTGCGGTTGGCTGCCTTAATCGTGCCTCCGTGCATTTCGGTTAGCGTGCGGCTCAGGTTGAGTCCTATGCCGGTGCCTTCAAGGCTGATGCCGCGGCTGTTTGGATCCTGATAGAAACGCTCAAACAGCTTGTCGGTGTTCTTGTTCTTGAAACCCATGCCTGTGTCGAGCACGTCTATTGTTACATGCTGTTCGTCTTCTTTCAGACGTATGGTTATGCTTCCGCCGTCGGGCGTGAACTTGAAGGCGTTCGACAACAGGTTAGATATAATCTTGTCGAAGTTTATCTTGTCTATCCACGCATAGCATGAGCCTGCCTCATGTTCGAAGTTGAATATGATGTTGTGCTGGTCAGCATTATATCTGAACCTTGCGCAAACATCATTTATATATGTTGCCATTTCCGTCTTTTCGCAGTGCAGGTGCATCTGTTTCTTGTCAATCTTTCTGATATCAAGAATCTGGTTGACAAGCAGCAGAAGCCGCTGTGCGTTGCGGTCGATGGTCTTTATGTCGTTCTGGCTTTCGGCATCGGTCAGTCTCGACTTCAGCTTGTTGAGAGGGCCGAGGATAAGTGTCAGCGGCGACCTGATGTCGTGGGTCGCATTGATGAGGAATCGCATCTTGGTCTCCTCTAATTCTTCGTTCTTGCGGCGCTTGTAGTTTCTTGCGTATAGGTAGATGCCTGTGGCTATTACCATTATGTATATAATCCATGCCAGCGTTGACGCATACCAGGGCGACAGCACTTTTATGGTTACTTTCTTGGTGCTCTTAGATACAGCACCGTTGGCTGTAGCCCTTACCTCAATCTCGTATTTTCCCGGTTTTAGTTTGTTGAATGATATTGCGTTTGTGCCTTCCGGTATGGAAATCCAGTTCTCATTGTCGTTAATCTTATATTGGAATGTGATTTCATCAGTATATTTGAAATTGAGCAATGAGAACTCCAAAGAAAATGTATTTTCATCATACGGTACAACAAATTTATCAGAAAAACAGCTCATCTCCTTGCCGTCGAGGATAAAGTTTGTCAGATAAATCTGCCCAAGCTCCATCTTTGTGTTCTTGATGTCTTTCGGGTAAAATACGGTTATGCCGTCGTCGATGCCGAATACAATTCTGTCATCGCTGAAATGTGCTGCGGCTCCACCGATGTATTCCTTCGTGGCAAGTCCGTTTCCGCGTATATGGCTGATAAATGTCTTTTGTTTATGGTTATATTGCCAAATGCCCATGGCGGTGCTCATCCATATGTCGTTGTTATGGTCGAACACTATGCTGTATATAAAATTGTTCTGGAGCTGCTTTGGCGAGTTTGGAAATGTGTAAAGTGTATGTTTCTTCTTGTTGTAAACATATAATCCAGTATTTGTGCCAAGTAAAATTTTACCGTCTGCCGTTTCGTTGACAGACAGGCATTGTATATTCTTGAAACGTTTGTCTTTTATAACATTAAAGTTAAACGATTTAGTATCCATTACGGATATTCCATTTGTCGTTCCAATCCATAGAAGTCCATCTCTGTCAATATACAGCGTTTTTATCCAGTCGTTGCACAGCACACCTTTACCCTTGTCTTTATCTCTCATGCTGAATTGTATTGTCGAACAGTTTTGAGTGTTATAGACACAGAGACCTTTACTGTAGTTGCATATATAGAGGGTGCCTTTTCCGTCGTCTGTGATATAGTTTAGTCCCCATCCGTCGTATTTTGCTTTCTGATGATATTCTCCGGTATAAGGGTTATATGAGTAAAGTGTGGTTTCGCTGCATAGCCAATAGTTTCCTTGCTTGTCCTTGTATATGGTGTTTGCTCCTGCCGGCGATGTTGGATGAGATGTTATGTTGCCATTTTTATCAAATTTATAAACACCGGTTTTCTGTATTGTTACAAAGATGTCGCCATTGTGTCCGGGGGCAATGGACGATACGCTGCTTCCTAACAAGTAGTTGTGTTGTGAGAAAGTCCAGCTGTTAAAGGCATCTTTCTTTTGTGAAATCATGTAAATACCTTTCTTATAGCAGCTTATCCATATGTTTTTGTCTTTGTCTTCATACATGTTGTTTACATTTGCTGTAGACAAGTCAAATGTCGAATTTTTATCTTTATACGAAATAAGTTTACGGCTGTTTCGGGGTATTATCATCATACCTTTGCCTGATGTACCGATCAGGATATTTCCATTGCTGTCTAATATTGCTTTTCGGATAGAGACAGTCCTGTTAAGTTCACTCATATCGAAACCGGCATCATGTATGGTTCCGTCTTTATATCGATATTCAAGTATGCCATACATGCATACGATATAAAAACTTTTAGCGCCATTCTTTATAAAGCTAATAGCAGGACCATGGCTAAGTTTAAAATCTTTGAATTGTACAGGAACTTTTTCTTTGTTCAGAATAATTCTTGTTATTATTGGCAGATGACTGTTTTGCCATATGTTACCCATGTCATCTTCGAATATTCTGCTTTTATAGTCGTCATTATGACTTTTCCAAAAAGAATTATCCTTAATGATTTTATCTGTGCCTTTGGATATTTTATATAATCCGTATCCGGCAGTGGCAATGAGAATGTCGCCATTGCTCATTTCGAGAATTGTTTCTATTCTTGGTGTGTTGCCGTCTGGACAATGATATCTTTTAAAATCGTTGGTCTTGTAGTTGTATTTCATCAAGCCTTTCTCGCTTCCAATCCAAAATTGCCCTTTTTTATCAACTAAGAAAGATGTTATGTCATTGCTGATTATAGACGTACTGTCGTTGATGTCTGTGAGGTAATGTGTAAATCTGTAACCGTCGAATTTGTTAAGCCCATATTCTGTTCCTATCCATATAAATCCATATTTATCCTGAATTATACATGTTGTCTTGTTACTGGCCAGGCGTTCAGACGTATAAAGGTGTGAACCGCTGTCGGCTATTGCCAACAACGATACACACAAATATATAATAAAGTAAATAGCAAGTTTAAAGTTTTTCATATCCGTTTGTTGTATAACTACAAAAATAACGAAAAAATCTTAACCGCCAAATTGTTTTATGTTTTATTTGCCTTTATTATGATTACATCGTCCTGAACTTCTCAGATTCTTTCATGTGCAGATATGAATTTTTGTATCCGCCCATGTCTATAACGATTTTTTCAAATACGATGCCCGGATCGTTGGGCGTTATCTTTATTTCATGCATGTTGTCGCTTGTCTTCCCGAGCGGCAGTGTTATTACGCTCTCAACAACTCTGCGGGCAACAGTGGGGTAGTAGACCGTATAGATGTTCTCCGGACTTTCGTTCAGATCCTTGTTGAAGTTTATTGTTTTAGCTTCGCTGCCGTCAATACTGATGTTATAGGTCAGTCCGCCTTTATTGAGGAAGTCGAGAGTTGATTTCACTACGACATATACCTTAACATCGCCAGTGTATTTACCGTCTGTAACGAATTTGTATGTCAGTCCGGCGCCTTCAACCTCCTTGTTGTATGGTCTTAATGATATTCCGCTCAGAGTCCTGCCCATAAATGGGATTACAGTCCACTTGGCATCTTTGGCATCAGCCTTGCTGTAAAAATGTTCTGCCTCTATGGCTGCATAGCCGTTGCTTGCTTTGTGTATGAAGCCGCCTTCGGCGTCATTCTCTGCTATTCTGAACACTTCGGGCAACATGTCTTTCTCAAAATCGTCGTTCCAGCTGGTGTAGCCAATGTGCTTCTGGATCATCATGCCGTTCCACTTTCCGCCGGCAATCTCATGATTATATTGCGCGCACAATACAGAGTCGCGTCTGAAGGCTTCTTCCACTTTGTCGGCCCATATATTTGCATCAGGGTCGTTGTTCTTGTATAGCTTGTGGTTCATGGCCTGTGCGTAATACATCTGGTAAAGGTTGCCCATGGCCTGTATGGGGAACAGGATTATCTCGCGGTATGTGTCCTTATATTCATCTTTCAGTGTGATAAACTGTCGCAGTGCTTCTGCTTCCAGTTTCATATAGTCGTTGACAACCTTTTCCCATTCGCCGGTTTCAAGGTTATATGTGTTGCGGTCAAGCATTTCTGCCGTGATTCTTCCGTTGTACTTGCAGCAGAGGTTAAGCAGGCGTGCGGCTTCTTCTGCCTGTTCGTCGCCAAACTGCTGTTTACAGAAGTCGAGGGTGTGGTCGGTTATGTTGGTTTCGTTATATCTCTTTGGATTCCATGCCATGTCGAGGAACAGGCTGATAGGATATTCCATCGGTTTTAAGTCGCCAACGTTTAATATCCAGATGCGGTCTATGCCGTATTCAGAAGCCAGCGAGAGCTGTTCCCACATATTCTGTGTGGGTGTTACGTTTATCCATTTTGAATTTCTCGGTGCGCCAACGTAATCAACGTGGTAATACAGACCCCAGCCTCCGGCACGTTTTGCTTCTTTTGCGTTTGGCACGCGTCTTACGTTGCCCCAGTTGTCGTCACACAGCAGTATGGTAACGTCGTCCGGCACCTTCATGCCTTTGTCGTAATAGTCCATAACCTCTTTATACAATGCCCACATCTGTGGGGTCTTGTCTGCCCGCTGCTTCGTAACGTCACTGATTATCTGTCTTTGATTGCGTATTATCTTTTCGAGCAGTGCTACGTCAGACTCCTCGCTCATTGCCTCGTCACCGTCGCCTCTCATGCCGATGGTTACAATGTCTTCTGTACCCTGTCGTCTTTCAATTCCTTCCTTAAAGAATTTGTCAAGTACTTCCTGATTTGTGTTATAGTTCCACTTTCCGTATTTGTCACGGTTACGTGCCCATTCCTGATGGTTGCGTGCCATGGGCTCATGGTGCGATGTGCCTATAATCACTCCCATCTCGTCTGCAGTCTTGCTGTTAAGCTCATCGTCAGCGTAGAATGCCCATCCCCACATGGCCGGCCATAGCAGGTTACCTTTCAGACGGAGTATAAGTTCGAACACTTTTGCATAGAACTCGTGGTTGCCGTATTCTGTGCCAAAGGTGTTCTTCACCCATGTTGTGAGGCATGGAGCTTCATCGTTGAGAAAAATTCCACGGTATCTTACGGCCGGTTCACCGTCCGTATAGACACCTTTTTTTATATATATATGTTTGTGCTGTTCGATAGGAGTGTCTGCCCAATAGTACCATGGCGAGACGCCAATCTGTTTTGACAGTTCATAAATTCCGTATATCGTACCTCTTCTGTCGCTGCCGGCAATCACCAGCTGGCCGTTGTCGATGGTGATGACATACATCTCTCTCTTTCCCTTCAGCTGCTTCATGTCGTTCTTGCGCTGTTTCATTATTTTGTCTATGGCAGCAGAGTGGCCTATTGTGCCTACAATGATTTTTGCGTTGTTGCTGTTTGTGCTGATCTTTACGTCTGCTCCGCAAACTTTGTTGATGTCAGTTGACATGTTGCGTACAGCCGTCATCACACCCTTACAGTCGTTTTGGTCAACAAATATAGTCACTTCATTGTTCTGGTTCAGCAGCATGTCGCCTGCCGAAAAACTGATAAAGCTATTTGCACTAAAAGCTTTTAATGATGCAAAAAAGATAAAGAATACAAATGCTGTAACTACTTTATTTTTCATATTACTAAGGTTTTTATGCAAAAATACTTACGTAAATATAAAAAACCTAATTTATTTGTTGTAAATAGTTGCCGATGATACGAATTGAAACGCAATGGTAACGAAAATAATCCCCATTTAGAAAACAATGGAGTATTTTTGCAATTGATAAATAATTTTGATTTTGTATAAGCCTGACTGATGTCTGCTTTTTCATCAAGGCTGTGACACCGACGGCTTGTTTCTTTAATATTTAATAACATGAAAAAGTTTTTTATTGTTGCTCTGTTGAGCATTGCAATGAGTGCCAATGCCGGTAATGATGTTAAGGATAACCGGTGGACCGGCACATGGGCAGCGGCACCTCAGCTTGCTGCCGGAAAGGATATGCCTGCCGAGACCGACTTGTCGGGCATGTCGTTGCGTCAGATTGTGCGTGTTTCGGTTGGTGGAGATGTCTTGAGGCTTCAACTTTCAAACGAATACAGCAAGACGCCTGTTGAAATCAAGTCGGTTTACATCGCAGATGCAGAAGATTCGTGTGTTATCGACAAGAGTTCGGCAAAGTATCTTACTTTTGGCAAGAAACGCAATGTTACCATTGAAGCCGGCAAGGCTGTAATGTCTGATGCCGTTAAGTTTGACCTTAAACCGCTGCAGCGCCTCGCCATAACAATAAATTATGGCAGCACGCCTTCAGAAGCCACATCACATCTCGGTTCGCGTACAACGTCATATATTATTAAAGGTGTGTCAAAGCCCGGCAGCGATTTCTCAAAAGGAATAAAGGTAGACCACTGGTACAATATTTCAGCAATAGATATTTGCGGAAATGAAAATAGTGCAGTGGCCGTGTTGGGTAACTCGATAACAGACGGTAGAGGAAGTACTACAAATATGCAGAACCGTTGGACAGACATCCTGGCTACAAACCTGCAGGCCGGCGGAAAGAACCTGGCTGTGCTTAACCTCGGAATTGGCGGTAACTGCGTGTTGAACGGCGGACTCGGTACGCCTGCCATGCAGCGCTATGACAGGGATATCCTGGCACAGAGAGGCGTTTCGGCTGTGGTGATTTTTGAGGGTGTCAACGACTTGGGTTCTATCAACGGCAACAGTGAGGCTATGGCAGCCAAGCTTATTGAGGCTTATCAGCAGCTTGCCAAGAAGGCACGCGAACGTGGATATAAGGTGTATGGAGCAACGATAACTCCTTTTGCCGGACATTCTTATTTTACATTCTTCCGTGAGGCTGCACGACAGGCAGTGAACGAGTGGATAAGAACGAGCGGAACGTTTGATGACGTGATAGACTTTGACAAGCTTATGCGCGATCCTTCAGAGCCTTCAAAGCTCAAGGCAGATTTGCAGGACGACTGGCTGCATCCTAATGCCGCCGGATATAAGGTTATGGGTGAGTATGCCGCAAAAATAATAAAATAGCATAATTGGTTTACCTTAGTTACAAAACAAATTTAAATTAAAAAAGATGAGTTCAAACACGATGGAAAACGCAGCCTCGAGAGGCTTTTACAAGCTGTCGTGGCTTCAGCGAATAGGTTTCGGATCAGGTGATTTGGCCCAAAACCTTATTTATCAGACCATATCGATGTATCTGCTTATGTTTTATACAAACGTATATGGCCTCGACCCTTCTGCTGCTGCATTTATGTTCCTGATTGTCAGGGTGGTGGATGTTATCTGGGACCCTGTTGTAGGAACCTATGTCGATAAGCATAATCCAAGGTTTGGCAAGTACAGGTCTTACCTTTTGCTGGCCGGCGTGCCGCTTACGGGCTTCGCCATATTATGTTTCTGGGATGGCTTCTCCGGGTCTTTGCTTTATGCATACATCACTTATGTGGGCATGTCTATGCTCTACACTCTGATAAATGTGCCTTATGGTGCGCTTAATGCGTCGCTGACCCGCGATACGGAAGAGATAACCGTGCTTACGTCTGTAAGAATGTTTCTTGCCAACGTCGGCGGACTTGCCGTTGCATATGGCATACCTATGATTGTGGCAACATTATCGCCCGACGGCAAGATAAATACCGTTGAATCAGCCAATGCCTGGTTCGTAACAATGGCCATCTATGCAGTGGCCGGTCTTGTGTTGCTGCTGTTCTGCTTCACTCAGACAAAGGAACGTGTGGTTATGGATAAGAGTGAGACCGACGACGTTAAGGTGAGCGACCTTTGGGTTGAGTTCCGCCGCAACCGTCCGTTGCGCATTCTTGCCTTCTTCTTTGTAACGGCTTTCGCCATGATGGCAATAGGCAACTCTGCCGGTTCTTATTACATGATTTACAACATACACTCTTCAGCCGACCAGCTGGCTTACTTCATGGCTCTTGGTTCAGTTCCGGCATTTATTTTCATGCCTATGGTTCCGGCCATCAAGCGCAAGGTTGGCAAGCGTGGCATGTTCAACATCTTCTTGTCTGTTGCCATTCTCGGTATGATACTTATTTATATTATCTCAATGGTGCCGTCGCTCCGTTCACAGATATGGCTGGTGTATCTTGCACAGTTTATCAAGTCTACCGGAGTTATCGTTGCCACGGGATATATGTGGGCGCTCGTTCCTGAGGTTATTTCTTATGGCGAATACACTCATGGCAAGCGTATTTCAGGCATCGTAAACGCCCTTACCGGTATATTCTATAAAGCCGGTATGGCTCTCGGAGGCGTTGTTCCCGGCCTTATTCTGGCTTTTGTCGGTTTCGACAAGAACAATGCTGTTTCGCAGACAGCTTTTGCGGAGCAGGGTATTCTTTGGCTTGTAGCTGTCATTCCGGCTTTGCTGTTAGGTCTTTCAATGTTCATAATTTCAAAATATGAGCTTACAGACGAGGTTATTGACAAGATAAACATGGAAATAGAAAAACGTTCAACTGAAAAAGCTTAATATAAAAATGAAACGAAATGTAGTATTTTTGCTGGCATGTATGTTCGCTATGGCAGGTGCATTGCCCGTTTCTGCCGGAAACACCAAGACTCTTAAAGATGTATTGGGACGTTACTTCTTGGTCGGAGCGGCCATGAATGTTGACCAGATATGGAACAGGACGCCGGATGAAACAAACGTCGTTAAGAATAACTTTAACTCTATTGTGGCAGAAAACTGTATGAAAGGGGAGGAGATTCATCCTGAAGAAAACCGTTTCTTCTGGGACGATGCCGACCGTTTTGTAAAGTTTGGTCAAGACAATGGTCTCGCCATTATCGGCCATTGCCTTGTATGGCATTCTCAGCCTCCTGTATGGATGTTTACTGACGAGCGCGGCGACACGGTTTCACGCGATGTACTCATCGACCGTATGCACCGTCATATTTCAGCAGTTGTAGGCCGTTACAAGGGACGTATTTTGGGATGGGATGTCGTAAACGAGATTTTTAACGATGACGGCACCTTCCGTAATTCTCCATATTATCGCATAATAGGTCCTGAATTTGTTGAACTTGCATTTAAGTTTGCCCACGAGGCCGATCCTAATGCGGAACTCTATATCAACGACTATTCGCTGGCAAAGCCAGCAAAGCGCGATGCTGTTTGCCGTATTGTCAGAGAGCTGAAGTCGAAAGGCTACCGCGTTGACGGTATCGGAATGCAGTCGCACAACGGACTCGAATATCCCGACCTTGATGAATACGAGAAGTCGATAGATGCCTTTGCTGCCTGTGGCGTTAAGGTGATGATTACTGAGCTTGATGTAAATGTCCTGCCAAATCCTGAAAAGTTTGGCGGAGCTGAGATAAGCCAGAACTTCAAGTATGCTGATGCACTGAATCCGTATAAGAACGGACTTCCCGAGGCAGTTGAAAAAGAGTTTGAAAAGCGTTATCTCGACATTTTCAATATTTACTATCGTCATCGCGGACAGATTTCGCGCGTCACTCTGTGGGGTGTTACAGACACACGTTCATGGCTTAACGATTTCCCCGTTCCCGGACGTGTAAACTATCCGCTGCTCTTCGACCGCAGCAATAAGCCTAAGCCGGTGGTCGACAAGATTATAAAGATCTTTGAGAAATAAGTTCAATAAATTAAATAGAAACAACTTTTAAAATTAATAATCATGAAAAAAGCAAGATATCTTTTCCCGTCTGATTATATGGCAGACCCGTCTGTACATGTGTTTAACGACAAACTGTATATTTATCCGTCTCACGACTGGGATTCAGGTGCTGCGTTTGATGACGACGGCGGTCATTTCGAAATGAAAGACTATCATGCGCTCACGCTCACTGATATTGAGAACGAAGAGGCTACCGACTGTGGCAAGATTCTCGACCTGCAGGATATTCCATGGGCAGGCAGACAGCTGTGGGACAATGATGTCGTTGAGAAAGACGGTAAGTATTATCTTATCTTCAGCGCAAAGGACAAGAACGATGTGTTCCACCTCGGAGTGGCTGTTGCTGACAGACCGGAAGGTCCGTTTAAGCCGCAGGCCGACCACATTCGCGGATCTTACTCGATAGACCCTTGTGTCTTCAAGGATGATGACGGCTCTATTTATGTATATTTCGGCGGACTTTGGGGCGGACAGCTTCAGCGCTATAAGGACAACAAGGCCATGGGCAAGGAGTATCTGCCCGAAGGAGATGAGCCTGCATTGCCGTCAAGAGTGGTTAAGATGACCGATGACGTGCTGCAGTTTGCCGAAGAGCCGAAACCCGTGCTTGTGGTTGACGAAAACGGCAAGCCGCTTGCTGCCTCTGATCCTCACCGCTTCTTTGAGGCTTCATGGATGCACAAGTTCAATGGTAAGTATTACTTCTCTTATTCAACCGGCGACAGCCACCTGCTGTGTTATGCCGTTGGAGATAATCCTTATGGCCCGTTTACATACAAGGGAGTGGTTCTTGAGCCGGTGGTAGGCTGGACAACTCACCATTCTATTGTTGAATATAAAGGCAAATGGTATCTGTTCCATCACGACTGTGTGCCCTCTAACGACGTTACATGGCTAAGAAGTCTGAAGGTGCTTGAGCTTGATGTCAACGAAGAAGGCGAAATAAAGACTGCAAAAAGCGAATAATCAGGTGTCTGACTAAGCCTGATTTGTATTAGATTATATCAATTATTCTGGCAGGGCCGCAGTGTTGCGGTCCTGTTTTTATATATGTACGGTTTTGCCTTAGTTACGTTTCGTTTGCAGTGCCGGTTATGCTGCAATGCCTTCTTTTTGGCTTTTACATACAGGATATGCTGCGGTTGATGTATACAAAAATAGATAGGCGCGCTAAAAATAGGTTGTAATAAATAATGGTAAAAATAAGTCTTTTTGATAACGAACGGCCGCATAAATCATAAGATTTGCGGCCGTTCTCGTTTGCTATTATAAAAAAGTGTATTATGCGTTAAAGCTCTTTCAGCTGTAAAATAGTCAATAGAGTTCTCTCTTTGAGTTCTTTTTTCTCCATCTCTGTAAGAGGGGGAATGTTAAATCTGTTGCCTGACAGAATCCTGTCAGCCATTGTTTTAATGTTCTGTTTTTTTGCCATCTTATATTATTTTATAATATGACGGCAAGCAGTTTGTTTTGTACTCTTTATACAGCCTCATTTCTTGCTGCTAAAAAACGCAATCTTAGCAGACTTCTGTGCATGAGGTTACGCACCGACTGATAGTTTATGCCCATAATCTGGCAGATATCGTCATATTTGCGCTGCTCAATATAGTAGAGCTTTATTATCTGCTGCTGTCTGGGCGACAGGCATTTTACATATTCTGTAAGGGTGTTGTTCTTTTTCTGCTCTTCTTCGATGCGTTCCATGTCGTATGTCTCGCTGTCGAAGAGCGGCTTGACGTTGTTATCGTTAATCTCGTTGTCGCAGACATGAGTGTTGTGTCTGAACTCGTCGTTGATTCTGTTCCTTAATGATACATACAGATACGACTCAATGTTGATCACTGATTCAAGTTCACCGCGTTTGGTGTACAACTTGACAAAGACGTCCTGTATACAGTCTTTAATCATTTCGCGGTCGGAGGTGAATTTGGTTCCGAATGCGAAAAGGTTATCAATTGTTTTGTCGTAAAGTTCGGTAAAGTTAATCATAGGTTTTCTCGTTCTTTTGCTGCAAAATTAGTGATGAACGGCTTAAAAGAATGGGAAAAATTGATTTATAAATACGAAAAACAGGTATTGACGTGTAAAATCAACACCTGTTATCAGTAAATTCTATGATTTCTTATAATCTTTCCAGCCAGTAGGCTGTGTCTTTGGCTTTACCGCTTATTGTGTATGTGCCTGAAATTTTTTCGCTCTTCTTCACAGTTTTTACCAGTCCGCTTTTCGTGTCGACGGCATGCAGTGTGTATTTTCCGTTCTCAACGTTGAGCGTAATGTCGCCTTCGCCATGGGCATATATCACATATCCAACGGCGGGGTTGCCTATCACCTGAGTGGCTGAGTTGCCTTCGCCGCTGATGTAGCTCATCTTTGTCAGGTCGGTCAGCAGTTTGTCGCTGCCTATGGCCACGTTTGGACAAGAGCCTCCGGCCATGAGGATGGCCCAACCGTACTGCGGATATTGCTGCGAGAAGAATGTTACGGCCTTTTCGGGATACTTTGTGCGGTATTCCTTCACGGCATTATATGCCTCGGCAAATCCAGTCTTGCCTACCTTCATCTTGCGCATGAACTGTCGCGGAGCAAGGTTCTTGCCTGCCTCTGGCGCCCAAAGTCCCTTGGTGTTGTAGTGCCAGTATCTTATGTCGATGATGTCTACCACCTTCGACAGCTCCGGATCGGCAAGTATGGCGTCCTGGGCGTCCTTCGTGCAGCTCAGCGCCACCATAGGATGCAGACCTATCTCTTTTTCCCATTCGGCTATTGTCTCGAGCCAGAAGCGTGTGAAGTGCAGCGGACCTGTATATTCCTCGCTCAGCAGCTGCACCACGTTGCCCTTGTCCTTGAGGTTGTCGAGACACTGACGGATGTACTGCTTGTGCAGCGGTCGCAGTATGGGGTTGTTGATGTCGTAGAACTGCTCGGCCATGAATATGCGCTTGTCGCCTGTGAAAGGCACAGGTTCGGGAAAGTCGGTGCCGTTGACATTGTTCACCGGACGCCACGGACAGTCTACCCAGTGGGCTCCTGCCTCGAGTATGTTGTGCTGAAAATAGTTCTGGTTGAACAGCAGTATGCCTTTTTCTGCACCTTTTTCTGCAAACTCGTTGAGTCGCATCCAGTACCATTGGTTAGGCTTTGTAAGGTCGTAGCAGCTCAGCCCGTCCCATGCGGTGCCTTGTCCTGTACGGCTGAAAGCCTGCTCGTAGAACGGAGCCCAAACGTCGCCGTCGGCACGGCGCACGCGCTCATGGTCAGTGCGGCGCAGGTCATACCACAGTCCGTAGTGGTGGTCTAAGATGCAGAAGTTGTTTTTGTCGAGATATGTCACCACAGAGTCTATGCGGTCGGTCCAGCCGGTGCCCTCGCGTCCCGGCACGAAGCGGGTTATGGCAGGGCGTGCGCCTTTCTTCACGAAGTTGTCCTTTACGCGTCCGGCCCACCATGGTATCTGGTAGTTGTTGCCCGTTATCAGCTTGCCGTCGGCTGTGATGTGGCCGTTCTCTATTGCAAATTTCATGGCTTTGCCGCCATTTTCAGCCACGTCATACTTGCTTCCTTTCACGCTCTCAATGTCTTTCACGCCTTTGGCCGATGTGCTTGCTGTGTAGGGCACAGAGTCTATCCACATCTCCATAGTCAGTCTTGGCTGTGTCAGTGACACCTGTGCCATGATCTGCGCCTGTGCAATCTCAGGACTGCTCGATGCGTTGGTGTTTCTGGGCAGTATGTATCCGTTTATGGCTTCTTTGCCCATGCGCTTCTCGAGCTGTGCGTAGAAGAGGCTGCGCGGCTGCACGTGGTCGTTGCTGCTTGTCCATTCGGCGTTGCCTGTCAGCGTGCCCCAGCATCCGTGTGCGCTGTTGCGGTTGTCGCTGTCGGGCGAATAGCAGTAGAGAGTTGAGCCTGTACACTGCCACATCATGCTGTTGGCCGTGTTCCAGCCCGTTCCAAACTGGAACTGCTCAAGATTCTTGAAGCTTATGTCGTTGCCGTCGATGTTCACAATGTCAAACAGCAGTCCGGCTGCCCATGAGCCAATGCTTCCGCTGAAGCCCAAAGAGTTTTCGCCCTCACACTGTACAAAGGCGTTGGGGCCTGCAGCACAGAAGCCTGCCGCAAAGTCGTGTATGCCCTGGCGCGACACGCAGCGCTGTATCAGGGTCTGCTGTCCGCGTGTTATGAACACGCATCTGCGCCATCCTCCTGTCTCCGACACGGGCTCGCCTGCAATGCAGTCTTCAACCGTTATGCGGCTTGTCTGCTTCTGCAAATTTACTGCGCTGCCTGCGAAGTGCCTGAATTCCACACGTCTTACCCAGCAGTCGCGCGCATTGTCGGCCCAAATCGCGTCCCAGCAGTGGTCCTCGTCCTTAGGGTTCCATGAGTTGTGTTCCGACATGAGAGTAAGGTTCTCAACGCCACATTCGCTTATCTCCGCGCTGTTATATCCCGTAACAACGAAGCCCCCGCCGTATTTCTTGTCGAGCGTGGTGGTTATCGGCGCGTCGAGCGTTATGCTGTTGCCGTTTACGGCGCCGACGGTTCTGTCCCATGTTATGTCGATGTCGGTGGGTTTCCATCCGGTGTAGTCGAGTCCTCCGCCGAAGTCGTTGCAGCAGAGCGACGCTATCCATTCCTTTGTCGACGGCCTTACGATTCTTATACGGCTGCCTTTCTGCATCTTGGCGGCAGATGCCAGCGTCAGCGTAGTGGCTCCGGCCATTGTCTTTTCGCCTGCAACGGCAATGGTGTCGCCTCCAGTCATCTTCATTCCGCCCTCGATATAGAGCAGTGCACCTCTGTCATAGCCCTGCTTTATTATGGTGGTCTTGTCGCGTCCGGCACCTCTTATCACCACTCCCGATGCGCTTATGCGCAGCGGTTTGCTTATTTTGAAAGTGCCTTCGCCCAGCAGTACGGCTCCGCGGTGGCCGTTCTTGTCGGGTTTCAGTGCCGACACGTAGTTGATGGCGCGCTGCAGTTTCTCGTAGCAGTCGGCCCCGTCGCTGCCCACGAAGACAGCGTTTCTTACATCCGGAATGGCTATTTCAGACGCATGATATCCGCATGCCGAATAGTCCATCGGAATGTAAACCTCTTTTTTTGCCTTGCCTGCCATGGCCTTAACTGTGCACAATCCGGCTATCAGCAGAATGGCAAGGCAGCGGCTTGTTAGATTTTTTTTCATATCAGATTGACAAATTGTTTGTTTCAGTAATTACCTATACTTACAAAACGACGCGTATGTTTTTTTATTGTACTTATTATTCTGCGCCAATTTTTTTCTTTTTAATCTAAATCGGTCATAAGGACTAGGCAGGATTTTTTCGTTTAATATGATGTGGATGGCCGACGACTTTTTCGCAGGTATGGCTGCTTACATCAAGAACAGACGGACCGCAATCCGGCAGAAAAAGTAACATACCCGGCAGAAAGCATCAGTCTGTTTGTAAAATCAGACAGTATTCGGTCTGCCGGGCTATTCGCGTTTAGGCTTATAGCAGGCCTCATTATCCAGTCGCGGCTGCCATTGTTGGGCCCTATCAGTGGGTTATGGCTGAGGTTGATTGTTTCTGTGTGATAACATACTGATATTCAATGCGTTGCAAAATGCCGTCTTTTGGCTCCTAAAAGATGCCCTTTTACAACGCAAAAGGTGCCCTTTCGCAGTGCAAAAGGACACCTTTTATATTTTCATCAGCCACGGCCTCTCTTTATATGTTGCAGAAACTGTCATGCCGGTCCGTCTTTCAGGCCTTCCGTGCAGTCTCTGTGGCCGCTGAGTCAGAGGTTATTTCATGTGTTCAAGGTCGACAAACTTGCCTCTCACTTTGCGCTCGGCTATCATCTTTATCAGTTTCTTATGGCGTTCAGGTGCAATCCATTTGCGTGCAAATATGTTAGGAATGGCCACGCCGATGGCTATGCAGAGAATAATCAGCGACGCCCTTATACCGTTATGTATGGCGATGGTAAGTTCGCCGACCACTCCGTGCATTTCTATCAGTGCAAAGAGAGCCCTGTACATGAGCACGCCCGGCACCATCGGGATGACGCTTGGGATAGACAGGCAGTGGTGAGGCGTGTGGAATATGTGAACGGCTTTTATGCAGATGATGCTTATGAGCGACGAGCCTATGAGCGAGCCAAGGATGAGGCCCCAGTCGAGTCCCACGTTGCCGTTGCTCGGTCCGAGGTTCACGAAGTTACGCGTGCATACGGCTATTATGCCTCCTGTGGCCACCACCCAGAGCAGACGCCGCGGTATGTTGAATATCATAGAGAAGCCCATGGCCGATATGGCTGCCGCCACGGCATAGGCCAGATAGCTGTTGTGTGGCGTCATGCTGAGGTCTTTCACAAAGTTGTCTATGCCGCACACCTTGATGGCTATTACTATGCCGAATGACATGGCCGCCACTATCATGAGCGTGTTGACGGCCCGCGTTATGCCTATGCTGATGTGGCTGTCGAGCATGTCGCTCACAAAGTTGATCAGCGGTACGCCCGGAACGATGAACAGGGCACAGGCCATGAGCGGATGCCAAGGTGTGTCGCTGTGTGTGAAGGGTATCAGTGCCGACGGTATGTGCGACTCAATCACCGGCAGCGAGATGTATGCTGACAGGCATGCCAGCAGTGTGGAGAAAAATGCTGCAAAGGCAATGTTGACGTATTCGTTGGAGCCTGTCGAGTTGAGCCATGCTCTAAGGCGGAAGCCTGCTATGGCTGCTATCGAAGAATAGATAAACGCTGGCCAGTCGCAGCCGAACTGAACGCAGAAGCCGCCGCAGGCCAGACCGGCTCCTATGGCTGTGAGCCACGGGCTGTAGTTACGCTTCTTGTTCTTTATTCTTTCCAGCTCCTTCTCGTATTGGTCGAGGGTATAGTCCTCTTTGATGGCCCTCCACGACAGCTTGCTTATGGCAGATATGGCGTCCATGTTGATGCCGTGCCTGTCGCAGCGCTGAAATTTAGAGAAAGAATGGGTCTTGTCGCTGAGGTTTACCATCAGCATGTTGTAGGTGATGTGAATGTGCAGCTTCTTTTCCGGCAGGCCCAGATATGCCGCCGTGCGGTCCATGTTGCGTATTATGCGGCTGGTGTCTGCCGAACTTTCCATCAATAACTGACCGGTGCGCAGCAGCAGGTCGAGTTTACGGCGTAACACCTCCAGGGAGTCAGACTGCTGAGTTTCTTCCATAATCTTTTTGCCTTTATTTTAATGAAATTTGACGAATAGTCATACCTATGCTCATTTTCAGGGTGCAAAATTACAAAATATCTATGTAATTAAGGCAAAATAGTCTTTTCATAATATACATTTTGTTTTGTCAGTTGGTGTTTTTTGACTTTTGTTACAAGTATGTCATTCTGATTTTGCCGCATCATGGTTTTGCTTTGTGCTGATCGGTGCCGCTTAGGTTGTCTGCATGGGCAGAATTTGCGGTCAAGGGCCGTTGGCTTTCACTCGGTATAAAGTAAATTGCTTGCAGAACGCATGAATGTGTCGGTAGGGCAGGGAGTGGTGCAGGCTCACGGTGGGAGTCGGCGTGTCTGCGGCTCGTGTCTGATGTTTCTCCGTCAGCCTTGTGTTTGGACATAAAAAAGAGGCATGCCATTTGCGGCATGCCTCTTTTTATATAGATTAGCTATGTTTATTCGTCTGCCAGCGGGTCGAATGTTCCGGCTGAACCTCCGTGCTGACTGTCTTCCCAACCGATGGTCTGCTCCAGAGCCTTGTTGTTGTTCTGTGCTCCCTGTGTCAGTCCGAGGAAGTAGTAGCGAGGCAGGAAGTTCATGTAGAGCTTAACCTTGTTCTGGTCGTAAGAGTCGCCCTTCTTGTCCTTGCGAACGAGGTTGTCGCTGTACCATGTCTTCAGAGTTTCCAGCTGCGGGTTGAGCTCCTTGCGGAGGTCTACTGCTGCACAGCGTGTTCCGCCGTTCTTCAGCAGCGGGTCGCTGTCGGCTGTTGTTCCGCCAACACCATACTTGTCGGCTACGCGGAATTCCATGTTCTCACGGCGCTGTCCGTTGAGCTGCTTGAAGCCGAGCCATGTACATGTGTTGCCGCCCCATCCTGTCAGTGTCCATGTTGAAGGCGCACCCTCAACCTTTGTTGCACCACCATCATAGAGCATCCAGCGGCGAAGGTCGTCGAAACGCTTGCCCTCGTATGCAAACTCTATCTGGCGCTCATAGAGAATGGCCGACATACATGCAGCCTGGTCTGACTCAAGGTTGCTCTGCAGTCCGTAGTTGTTCTCGCCGGTGTAGCCTGCGCGGGCACGAACCTGCTTCAGATAGCTTACGGCGTCTGTCAGCTCGCCTGCACCGCATGCAACCTCAGCAAGGTTGAGCAGCACCTCTGCGTAGCGGAGCTCGATGTAAGGCTGAGCTGAATAAGCAAATCCGCCGTTGCTTGCTGTACCGGTGAAGGTGTACATAGAGTTTGTATTTACATCGTAGTCGTCAGAACGCTTGCGCACGTAAACGCCAGAGCAGTTTGTCAGCAGGTTGTCTGCACCATAGTCGTTTCCGCTCTCAGGGTCGCCCTGGTCGTCGAGGTCGGTATACCATACGTAGTTCCAGAGTTCATAGTTCTTTCCGTCGTCATACAGCGGGTTGTTAGGATCAGCCTCCTGAACACTGCTGTTGCCGTTGTAAGCCCAGCGGAAGCCGGGGAATGCGAATGTGCGGTAGAAGCGCGGGTCGCGGTTCATGAACGGATGTTCGCGGTCGTATGTCATAGACGAAGCCTCGAGCTTTGTGTAAGTGTCGGCAGAAGCCGGGCGCTTACCGTCAGCCATCGGGAACATGTCTACCAGCATTGCAGAAGCGTTCTTGCCAGAACCTGTTGTGTTCTTCGGACGGATGTAGCGCTCCCAGTTGCTGTTCTTCTGACCGTCGCCGGCCTGTACAGTGTTGTAGAGGGTTACGAACACAGCCTCAGGGTTCTTGTCGCTCTGGTTGAACTGCAGTGCGAAGTCTGAACCGTTTACGTTGTTTGTAGATGTGAACAGACCATAGCCGCAAGAGTTGATAGAGTCGAGCTCAGCCTTCATCTGTGTGTATGCGTTCTTCCAGCGTGTCTCGTCGTTGGCACGGTTGAACAGCGGGCTAGCCCACAGCAGCAGCACACGGCCTTTCAGCGCGAGGGCTGTTCCTGTTGTTACCATACCCCATTCGTCGCTCGACCAGCCGCCGTTCATAGTCTTGTCAGCAAGCATCTTGGCTGATTGGTCAAGGTCGCTGAGGATGAAGTCGATACAAGCCTTTGCTGAACGGCGAGGGTTAACCACACCTTCAACAGGGTCTTGAACCTCTGTTACGATAGGCACACCTCCGTAGTATTTCACGAGGTTATAGTAGCACCATGCACGGAAGAAGTAGAGCTGTCCGAGATATTCGTCCTTCTTCTCCTGTGAGAGGGCGCCGCCTGAGATGCCTTCAATGGCGTCGTTGATGTTGCGGATACGTCCCCATGCGTTGTTCTGAATGTTGTTCGGAGTACCGAAGAAATAGTCAGGAACAGATGTTCCGCTCATTACAGACAGCGGGTTCTGCGGGTCAACGAATGCTCCGAAGCCGCTGTACTCCTCAGTCGACTTTGCCTGAGTGTCGTTGCTTCCTGTAGAAGGATATTGCCATGTGGGGTCGCTGTTCACCGTAGGCAGACACCAGCTGTAAACGTCGTATACACGGCGCAGGCATCCCTCTTCTGTGTCGTAAATACCTGTATTTACGTTATCGTAGTTCTTCTTTTCCTCAAGGAAGTCATCACTACATGATGTGATGGTCATGCTTGCGATGAGGCCAAGTCCGAACACTTTTATTATATTTGTTTTCATTGATAAAATTCTATTAAACGGTTATATTTTCTTAGAATGTAAGATTTACTCCAACTGTAAACTGACGCAGTGTAGGATAAGAACCGTAGCTGCACATCGGATCCATGAAGTTGTCTGGATAAGGATTATAGAAGCTCAGCAGGTTCTGGCCTGTAACGTTTACGCGGGCTGACTGTATACCGATTTTCTTCACGAGGCTTGACGGAATAGTGTAGGCCAGTGTCAGACGGCTCAGTTTTACTCGTGTTCCGCTTATTCTCCAGAACGATGATGTTATTGCGTTTACGCTCTGGTAAGCGAGGTTAGGCAGGCTTCCGTTGCGGTTGGCAGCTACTACGAGGTTGCCGGCTGCATCGTATATGTCCTGATATGAGTACATGTTGTCAACATTCCAGAATGAAGGCATGTTGGTGAACTCGAGGTCGTCTACGCCTGAGCCTGACTTCAGTGCAGAAGCGTCAACGAAGCTGTATCCACCCCATGAAGCGCTCAGCTGGGCTGTGAGAGAGAATCCCTTGTAGTCGGCGCCGAGGTTCATTGTAACGCTGTAAGGATTGTTGCGGTTAGACAGACATACCTGGTCGTTGTCCTTGTCTACCACGCCGTCAGGTCCTGCGTATGTTCCGTCTTCCTGCTGCGGTCCGCGTACATCCTTATATATAAGCATACCCGGGCGAACCTCGTCTTTGCTCATTCCGAGGTAAGATGTGATGTTGTATTTGTCGAAATACTCCTCAATATCCTGGAATGAACGGAACATGCCGATGCACTGCATACCCCACAGACCGATGTCTGTACGTCCGCCGCGCTGTATCTGACGATAGATATAGTCTGTGGCGAAGTCCATGTTCAGCACCTTGTTGTCGCTGTAGCCTGTGTTGAGGCCGATACGGTATTTGAAGTCCTTGCCGATCTTGTCACGCCATGTAGCGCTCAACTCGTAGCCCCAGCTGTCCATCTCGCCAAGGTTTACTGCTGCCGACTGTGTACCGATTGTTCCCTCGATAGCCTGGCTGATGTTCATCAGCATGTCGCGGTTCCACTCGCGGTACATATCGTAAGTAACGCTCAGACGGTTGTCAAGTACGGTGAAGTCGAGACCGAAGTTGGCTTTGTAAACCTTATCCCAGTGAACATCCTTGTTTACGGCAGAGTTGTTCTTGTTGATGGTTATACGGTTCTCGCTTTCGTTTGCGATGCCTGTACCGAACACCGGACCACGGTTGGCGTCCTGGGCGTAAACCTGCATCCACTGCCATGCGGCTGTGTTGTCACGTCCTGTCATACCGAATGATCCGCGAACTTTCAGGAAGTCTACCCATGGAAGAGCCTCCTTGAACCATTTTTCTTCAGACATTACCCAACCTGCGCTGAATGACGGGAATACTCCCCAATAGTTTACCGGGGCGAATTTCGTTGAAGCGTCAGAACGGATAAGGAATTCTGCCAGATACTTGTTGGCGTATGCATAGTTGATACGTCCGATGTAAGAGAGAGTTCCTGACTCGCTGCGGGTGAAGGTTATAACCTTTGTCTCGCCCTCAGCTGAGTTTGACTGTCCTGTTGTGAAGGGGTAGGGGTCTGAAACCATGGCATAGAGATATTCGCTCTCAGCTTCTGATTTCTCTATTGAGAATAATGCTCCGATGCTGTGCTCGCCGAAGTCTCTGTTATATGACGCCGTAAAGTTCATCTGGTAGTTGTCTGTACGTGTCATAGAGCGGTTCAGCTGTGACGGGTCGCCGTTGGCTATTGTATGGGGCAGCAGGTTCGCCTCTGTGATAAACTGGCTGTAGTCCTGACCTTCTACCGGAGTATACAGGTGGCTTCCGCTTCCGGGGCGTGTCTGCATTGTGTACACTTTGTATTCAGAGCCATACTGGTTGGTCTTGTCTGTGTTGATGCTCTTTGAGTAAGAGAATCTCAGCTTCAGTCCCTTCAGTATCTTGCTCCATCCGAAGTCATAGTTGATGCTTCCCTGAATGTTGATGTTAGAGTTCATCGTGCGGCTGTAGTCGCCGTTGTTTCTCAGTTCAGAGAATGAGTAGTTCTGGTCATCGTCCACCTGAGTGTTGCTTATTCCGTATGCTGCGATTGGCAGGCCGTTGACATACTCCGGAATATAGCGCGGACGTGTGAGCAGGATGTTGTAGTCCTTTTCGTTAGAAGTACCGCCCACTTTGATGTAAGGTGTGTTCTTCTTTCCGTAGTCGCCTGATACACTGAGGTTTGCACCCAGCCACTGGCTTACCTTAACGTCTACTCCTGCACGGTAGTTCCAGCGGTTGTAGTCAAGGTTGCCGAGGTTACCGTCCTGGTCGAAGTAAGAAAGACTTGCAAAATAGCTTGCACGGTCAGTTGCTCCGCTGAGGTTTACGTTATGCTTCATCGTAACGCCAGTCTCCCAGTATTTGTCCAGCAGGTCGTAGTTGAGGCCCTTCATGGCGTTGAGCTCGTCTGCCTGATAGAGGTCTGTAAGATGGTTGAGCGATGTGTTCTTCGGGTCGGCTGCTGCAACAGCGTTGTAGAGACGGCCATACTCGTATGCGCTCAGCATCTTGGGATGTGATACGGCGTCTGTGAAACCGAATGTACCGCTGTATGAGATGCGCGGTGCGCCGAGCTTACCCTTCTTTGTGGTAACGAGGATAACACCGTTGGCCGCACGTGCACCGTAGACGGCTGCTGAAGCGTCCTTCAGCACAGAGATGCTCTCCACTTCTGCCGGGTCGAGGTTGTTGAATGCCTCTGCACCGAGGTTCTGTGTTGAGTTGCCCACCTTTACGTCGTTGGGATAGATGTATCCGTCGATGACGAACAGAGGCTGCTGTGCCACGCTACCTACGTCTCCGAGCGAGTTGGTGTCACGTATATACATTGTTGCGTTTTCGCCCGGGCGGGTGTCGCCGCCGCTTACGCTCAGACCGTTGACAAGTCCTGACAGACTGCTTGCCAGACCACCTGAGGTCATGTCCTGAATCTCGTCCATCGGAACAGTTGCAACAGAACCGGTCAGGTGAGCCTTCTTCTGCACACCGTAACCTACTACGACAACTTCTTCAAGATTCTGTGAGTCTTCCTGCATTTGTGTTCTTCCGCCGGGAGCAACGGTCTGTGTAAGATATCCGATGTAGGATATTGTCACCTTGCTGCCCTTGGGTGCAGAAATGGTGTAGTTACCATTTATGTCGGTTATCACACCGGTGCCCTCCTTGCCGCTTATGCGGACAGATGCGCCAATGATAGGGTCGCCGTTTTCGTCAACGACTGTACCCTTCACCGTCTGGCTTTGTGCCAGTGCCGGTGTGGCAGCACAAACCATGAGGCCGAAGCATAGAGCTTTTATGAATTTTCTTTTCATATCTTATGTTTTTCTTTTGTTATCGATTATTATTCTGCAGCCGGAAGCCAGCGCGGGTCGCCGGTTCTCTTAGACAGCTGTTCGCCTCCGTTGACAGTGAAGTCGCCGTTTGTCGGGTCTGCAAACTGCGGGTTGCTCTTTATTGCAGTGCCGCTCTTGTCGTAGTTCTCTTCATTGTCATAAGTGTCTGTGGCAGCATCCTGCAGATAAGTGTTGTTAAGGAATGTGTATGACGGGCTTGTGCTGAAGTTACCGCCGATGAAGCGGCGTGCTATTTCCTTGGCACAGTCAACGAATATTGTGTTTGTCAGTACGAATACTGATGTTGCCTTGCCGCTGAATCCGCTGTAGTTAGCCCACTGTCCTGATTTTGCGATGTTGTAGAATGTGCTGTTCTTGATGTTTACGCTGTTAGATGTGTATCCGGCACGGTCGCAGCGTCCTGAGTTGTTGTATTGTATGAAGTATTTTGCATCAGAGTCGCCGGCGTTCCAGAATGTAGAATTCTGTACGGTCAGATTGTTGATGAATCCTGACTTGAAGTAGATTATGGCATTGCTGTTTACGCCGCTTGATGCTGTAGATGTCAGTTTCACCACAGTGTTGTCAATGACACATGTCTCAATACAATATTTCTTGTTGTTGTCGTGTATAAACTGGGCGTTCACTCCTTCAAAGTTACAGCTTGTGATATGCAGCGTACCCATTATGTTGTAGTAGTCGCCGCTGCCTGTTGCGCCTTTTATGCTCTCGTCAGGTGTCTCGCTCAGTCCTATAGCCTCGTTTGCAGATGCGCTGCAGTCAAAGTTGAGGCTCTTCAGTTTCAGAGGAGCTGATGTGCGTATTGTTCCTTGTTCACCATAAGTGATTGTAGGTCTCTTCTGGTCGTTTGTACAGCGCAGCTGTATCTTGTTTCCGCCAAAGTCAAGAATATTAGAAACTGTATACTGTCCGCCTTCCTCAAGGTCGTATACGAGTTCCTCTTCGTTGCCTTCAGGTATAGGGTTGTTCTGGAAGTATTCGCAGAGGTCGCTTCCTGAAGGAATTGTTGCAAATGCAACGGCAAAGGTGTTGAAAGTCTTGATTACAGGGTCGCAGCCTGTGTTGTTTCTTTCCTCGTTGCCGAGAACTTCCAGAGACAGTTCGTAGTTGTTGTCCTCAACACGTGCCACGGCGAATGAAGTGCCGTCGTAGACAGAGTCTATCAATACTTCTCCTGCAGTAGTGTTAGTCAGGATGGCATGATAGCCGCCTGCACCATAGACTACCGGCCAGCTGATGGTCTGTTGTGTTCCATCTGCGCTTGCCGTGATTTGGATGTCGTCTGTTGAAGGAGCCTCAAGCTGTGTGTTGTATACACCGCTGTCGAAGCTTTCTTCGTCGAAACCATCCTGCGCACATGAAGCAAAGAGCAGCACGCCTGCCGCAAGCGACATCAGGGCGTATACCTTTCTTCGTAGTGAAAAATGATTTTTCTTCATAAGAATGTTTTTATTAATGTTATACAATATAATTAAATTTGTTTTTTCAAGTATGTCTTGCCCATGGCATCAGGGCATATTTTCTCCTTTACAATTCTTTGACGGATATAATAGAAAAATGTAACCAAAATATAATAAAAAATAAAAACAAAAGGTTGCATTAAACTATTTGTCGCTTTTGCTTCTGGTGTAAACGGCTGATTTATAACATGATACGTCTCGAATGGTGCATATTTGTCGCATGGCAGACATAGAAAATATATGTTTTTTTTATCCTTCATGTATGAGTCTTTCCGGTTGTGTTTTGATGTCCGCATTAGATATGGCATGCTTCTGTTTGTCCGTTTGCGCCCGTTTGGTGTGTCTGCGGGCATCTCGTCAAAAAGAACAGCAGTATGGTGCAGCTGCCGGAGTGGCAAGTCATAAAGAAAAACTGTGATTAGCAGAGTCAGGATTAATCATATCCCCCAAAAGCAAATAATCCTCCTAATGACAGGCGTGCTGTCTTTAGGAAGATTATTTGTGCGTTATGTATAAAAGATGTTTATTGGTTTACGTACGATTCGTACACAATCGTCATCAGGCTTATTTTCTGATGAACTTCTTTCCGTTCTGAATCAGTATGCCCTTTGCATCCTTGCTTACGCGCTGTCCGGCAAGGTTGTACACAGGAGCATCAGCGTCAAATGTGTTGTTTGTTATGTCGTTGATGCCGCTTGTGCCGGCTTCAAATTCAACATCGCTTACACCGATCTGTGCGCTGTGCAGGAACACCATGTAGGTCTGGTCAGCCTTCATAGGTATGTTCAGCCATCCCCAGATAGCCTGGCTGCCGCCTTTTGCACCCCAGATATACAGGTCGTCACCTTCTGTTCCCTTTGTAGGGAGGTTCATGTTGTAAGCCTTTGTGCCGTCTTCGTTTGTCACGCCGTTCTCATATCCGTCCAGAGTATAGTCTACGTTAGGTGTCAGAGCCTTCTGTGTCTCCTTGTCTACAACGAAGAGCTTGCGGTTACCTTTGTTGATCCATACACCGAGTACGAGAGTTCCTTCAGCCTTAGCCTTGAACTCATAGTAGAGTCCTGACACGGGCAGACCCTTGCTTCCGTCCGGCTCGTAGTATTCGTATGCAGGACGGTATGTGCCTGTAGGCTGGCCGTCTGTAATCACTTCTTCTGCCAGAAGCTTAACGTAGGGGTTACCTGTTCCCTGTACGTAAGGAAACTCGATGTCGCCCTGGTTGCCGGTCTTCCATTCTATGGCATTCCATTCTGATACGTTTGCGTCTTTGTCTATTTCTTTAGGAGTAGTGCCGCCTACTGCTGTCATTGTTACATTTGTAAGATCTACGGTAACAACAGATTTGCCGTTCTGAGTGTCGATAACAGCATTCTGGAATTCTTCAGCCATTACTACGTTCTTGTCGGCATCATAAGTTGCGGCAGCATAATAATCCTGAGCGTTTGCGCTCATTGCTGCAAGTGCAACTGCTACTAAAGTAAAAATTTTTTTCATAAGCTAATTTTATTAAGTTAATAGATTTTCTGATGTTTTTCTCTTTAAACGATTACTGATTTGCTTTGTAATCAAAAGCGAAAATGCTATTAACTGAATTTAACGTTCGTGCGTCCCGATTATGCGAAAATGGGCACAGGCGCTTTAATCCTAATCGGCTATCAGCGTTCAGAAACTAAAAGACGGGCTGAAAGCATGAAGACACAAAACAGATAAAACAATGTGCGGTCTAATGGCCAATTGTGCTTAAATGTCAATAAGCGCAGCTCAAATAACGTAGTGACTATCCGAATCTCGCAAATCCTTACCCCAATTCATTTCGTCGTTTTTTTTTATTAGCGCTAAACTGGCGGCCATTGTGATTCGGCAAAATTCTGATACAAAAAACTTATCTTAATAAACTCATCACTCGTCACAATAGCTTTTAATATGCTGATTTGCAGCTTGTTAAGTTGTGATGAGTTGCTTCGCGTACTCATCACGCAACAGACCGTTCACCTCGGATGTGATGAGTTGGAAATGCAACTCGTCACACTCTAAAGCCTTGACTGCAAGGCCCTTATGCAGCTTTGTGATGAGTGATGAGTTTTTTCTTAAAATCTTTTTCATATTTCTTTTCCTTTTTGCGTCGTTACATGGCCATGCAGCTTGTAAAAGCTGTCCTTTTACATCGTAAAACACCACGTTTCATCATCTAAAAGCATACCTTTTCCAATGCCGTTGATAGTGTTTCACTGAAATCTTTGGTATATGAATTACAAAAAAAAGGCTGTTTTTAGACGGCCTCTTTTTTGTAATGCGACTTATGTCGAAGTCTTATTTTACATCATTAAATACAACTAATCAGACAAATCCAATTCTTATTCTGTTATTCATTAACCTCCAAAAAGGTCTTAAATGAATCTATAATAGATATTAAAATATTTGATACGCCTATTATTAATAGGATTACAAATGCTATGAGTTTTGGATATGCAACAGTTATTAACATAAATATGATGATAGAAGTTATAATTGTATAACATATTAACCCTATTTGTGCTAAGATTCTCATATTATACTTCCTGTTACTTTTAGTGACAGCTAAAGCTATGAGTATTAATCCTGTAAATAATATTTCAATATCGATTTTATCATGTTTATTTAATATTCCCAACATTCCCCATATTGAGATAAATCCTCCTTGTAATATCCACCAAATTTTTGTGAAATATTTGGTAATGCTGTCTTTAAATTTAATAAACTGTTTCATTTTTTTGAATATATTTACCATTTGGATTATTATGTCTAATTGTCCTAAATGTCGAAGATGGCATATATGGAGCTTCTTTTACCATTTGTCCAATACTTATCATACTATCGTAAAATCTAAAAACCTCTTCTTCTGTATTTATACCTGCAGCCTTTAGAGATTTTTGAACGACTTGTGCACATTGATTGTTTATCAGACTATAACCATTTTTAGCATTCTTACGAAACTCAGTCTCTATTATATTATCTTGCGTTGAATTTGTAGGTAATATATATGCCTCTTTATATCCATAATTATTCACTGTATTGTCTAATATTTCCTTTTCATTGTTTGCTGTTCTATTGTATGAACTATTTAAAAAGTCTTGTGGGCTGTCAAATGATTTTTCTCCTAAATCATGGTAAGGCTTTCCTCCTGCTAATCCATATGTTTTATCATACACATTCGTCCCATTCATAGAGAAGTAGCTCCATTTACCATTATCGTTTTGAATTAATAAAGCTGAATGCCCTATAAGTCCACCAAGATTCAAAACAGCAATACTATCGCCATTAATATCAATAAATTTTTGTGGTGAATTTGCTGTATAACAATATGGAGTGAAATATGGATATTTTTCTGCAAATTTATCTACACTAATAAAATTGCATACTCTTGGGTCATAATACCTCGCACCATAGTAATACAGTCCCGTCTCCTCATCAAATTCCTTTGCGTTGAAGAGGTAAGGCGTATTCCAGATGTTATTCCGCTCTTCAATGAACACTTCGCCGAACGGCACGTACTCTATGTGCTGTACCACCTCTCCGTCCAGGTTGGTGATGTAGCTGCTGCTGCCCAGATGGTCGGTATGATAGTAGAACTGCAGGTTCTCGTAGGCGTCGCCTTCCTGGAAGTTGTCCTCCGGTGCGTTGGCCTGAGCCATGGCAGCTTCCATCGTGCCGTCGTCACAGCAGAATCCTTCACCGTCCACATAGTCGTCATTGTCCGTTCCGTTGTACGGCACCCCAAATGTAGCATAATTTTCTTTGATTGCCTGCAGTTGTTGACTATATTTAACATCATAGTCCACATTTACCGCGTCGGCCTCGCTGCCCGCATACTCTATGCGCCTCGGATCTGCGCCGTAGGATGCGAAGTCACCTATCTTGGATACAATGCGCTGGCTGCCTATGTAGATGTGCTTGGTGTAGCGTCCGCCTTGGTTTGCCACGAGATAAGGACTCACGTAGAGTGAGAACTTGGCCGTGCCGGTGCGTCCGCCGGCAAACTCTGAGTTCACATACACCTGCTCGCTCTCACCGCTGGTCTTCACCGTGCGCTCGCCGTCAGCGTCATACCAGTAGTTGGTCACGAATCCGTCATCGTCAGAGGCCAGCAGGCGGTTCTCTTCGTCCCATTTCAGCTTGCGCTCATGGGTTTTCTCGTCTGTTGTTCCATCTTTCTTCGTGCGTCCCGTGTTGACGTACACGAGGTTTCCGTTCGCGTCATACTCGTAGGCATGGCTGTTGCGGGTCTTCCGGCTCTCGTCCGGAGTGGCTTCCGTGCGGTAGTTCACGTCACTGACGTTGTCAAGCTGGAATTTCTTTCCGTCTTCCTGTCCGTAGGTGTACGTCAGGTCATAGCCCACGTTCAGTGTGCCGTCAAACTGCAGGTTGCCCTGCGTCAGGTGCTGGCTCTTCGAGGTGATGCGGTGCATGTTGTCGTAGCCCATTGCCAGCGTGTAGCTTGCAGTCTTGCTGTCTGCCCCCGTGTAGGTTCCGGTTGCGCTTGTCAGACGATATAGTGCGTCGTAGGTGTAGCTGTGGCTCATCTGTCCGCCGGCCTTGCCGCTCTGTGGCAGGGCAGCTCCGTTTGCCACGCTCAGCACGTTGCTCACTGCGTCATACGTGTAGGCGTTGTCCATGATGGTATTTCCTCCGGCATTCACTTTCAGGTTCTGCAGTCTGCGACGCTGCGGGTCGTAGGTGTAGAATGTCTCCGCTCCGTTGCAGTACTTCATGTACATTCGCTGGCCGAATTTGTCATATCCTATGCGGTTCACATAGTCATATCCGTACGATTTTTCTCCGTGTACGTTCGTAAGCTGTCCGCCCAGGTCATACGTATAGGTCACTTTCTCTTCGTCCGGGTAGATCATCTCCAGCAGTCGGTTGTGGCTGTCGTAGGTCCACTGGGTCACGTAGGTGGCGATGGCCTGGTTAGGCACGATCAGCGTACGTCGGGTCTTGGTCACTTCGCCCATCTTGCCGTAGAAGTATTCTATGGCACTTGTTCCGTCCTCACGCAGCATCAGCCTGCCGATGCGGTTTCTACATCTTTTGCTGTCCTTGCCAGCGGATGGCAGGCAGAGTCTTCCGCATTTCAGGGGTTAATTTTTATCAACCCCGCCAATTATATGGAATTTCTCTACAACTTTATTCTTGGAATTTATCGCTTATTTTATAAATATTTTATTTTCAGCTATAAAGATAAAAGATATCTGCAAGATTTCCAACTTTTTACTCACTTTCTTATCCCGTCTCGCGTAACTATAGTAAAAAACATTAAAGATGGATGCCATCCCAAACAAAGCCAATTTATTTATAGGTGTTTTTTATGATTTTATATGCAAAGAATCAAAGATTTAAGGACAACTCACAAAATATAGCTATCTAAAGAGTTTTTATACCTCACGAAATAAAAAATGAGGGTGCATCAAATATATTGCAATTTGATACACTCTCAAAATTCAGAGGTAGAGAATGCGCTCTTATTGTTAACAATCAATTAGGAAAAAGAATTTTCCTCTTAATGAATATGGAATGATAACAGTTTTATAAAGTATAACATAAAAAAGTATCCCTCCAATTATACTTATCGGTAATATGCTATATATTACATAGTTGTGTATTGTTTTATTGTATTTCGAATGTTTGTACTTTTCTAATATAGAATTGGTTTGCCTAATATACTTTATCAATGAATGCATAAGCATTGAAATAGCATATACTAAATATAACATTAAAGTCATATTATTTTTGTCACTCTCGAAAAATGCTATTACAATCCCCATAATGGGGAAACACAAAAAAAATTTAACAGAAGCTATAAATAATATACTATTTACTATGGCACAATCATTTTTTCTCTTGTACCATACATACATTCTATAATATATATAATCCATTTTCACCACTTTAGCAAAGTTCCGTTATTTTTATCAAAATTATCTTCGATATAATAATCTAAATGTTCACCTATAGAATTACCCGTAAATAATGTCACCATGACATCAGAACCGAAATATACGCCACCAGCAATCCATCCCCATCCTGGTATAAGACTAATTTTCATGTCGTTTAACTTAGCTGAGTCGAAAGAGATTGCCTGTGCAGCGCTCAGCAAAAGGCCTTTTAACTTAAACCATATTTCTTTCGGGAAATTAAGAACCTTATTAATGTTAATAGTCGACTTGCAATAAAGTGTTCTATCGATTTTCCTTTTTCCCGCCTAAAGATAGTCATAATTTATTTGAAATGCAACGTTTTTCATTGTCAATCGTCTTGTTCCTTGCTCTTTTTTAACAAAAAGTTTCTTTGCGTCTTATATTTATATAATGATTCTCGGTTTATGGCTTTGTAAAATTTTCAGTATTGGTCTTCACCGCCCATACCAAACCCGTAGTTGGTCACGGATCCGTCATCGCAATAGGTCGACGGTTCTACTCGTTCTATTTCAGTTTGCGTTCATTTTCATGGTGATTTCATATATAATAAAATGAATACTAAATTATTTATTACCATTATATTTATAAACTAACAATAATCATCGTAATGAATTGATGGCGTTGTCAAAAAGTAATTTATTTGATTTTTTTACATTCTTATAACCTACACATATATCTCTAATTATGACGTCTCTCCATAATAGTCCTACAGAATCTTGTCCCGCAATGTCTAATGTATCAGGACGTATGGTTATCAACTTGAATCCTATAGATTGATTTATATCTTCTGCTAAAGGTACGTTTTGAAACCTCAATGAATATATACTATCATTAACCGATTTTATATTTCTATGATTGGGCGTCATGTCTGGAGAACCGCAATAAATGCATGACGAATCAGAATAATTCAATTGCACCATGTTTTCTTCTATTGTAGAATATTCATACAATTCATATCCTTTCGGAACTTTAATCTTATATTTTACGCCTTCTATCTCACAATTCAACATTTTCAATTCAGTGAGGCTTCCGCAGGAAGTGAAAAACAATAATAATAAAATTATATATTTTACTTTCATATTAATTATTTTTTATAAGTTGCCAATAAAACAAAATATTTTCAATATAGATTTCATAAATATGAATTTTATTTCATAAAAGATCTCTACAATTCCCTAACAATGCAGATTGCCTGCAAATATAACTTGTCAATAATCTCTAATCCAAACCTGACATTACTTCCATCATTTAATAACTCTCCGTTAAATTTCATTTGACTATTCTTTTCCTTGGTAAGAATAGACCTTGTTCAAATAAATTTTTTGCTTTTTCAAATAAATAATTATACAAATTTGAAAATGATTCCGAATATGTTATTTCATAATTATCTTGTCGTTTTCCCACAATATACTCTTTAACAATTTTCTTTCCCTTCATATAAATTTCAAATGTAATCTAAGGATAGTCTGCAGCTACTGATACAGAAAAATATTTTTTAGAAATAATAATATCACCTTTAGACTCTATAAATACATTGCTGATTTTTTTTATAATTAACTTCGATTCTGCTTCTGATATCTTTTCTTTCAGGTGTGGAGACGATTCCTGTTCCATAACGCCTTCTCTGTCTTTATATACTGAAATGTTTATTGTATTTGCATCAAGTACAGTTGCAAAAATAGCCACTTTAGCAGAATCAATAAGTAAAGTTTCTTCAGGTTTAACGCGGTCGTCCGTCGCAGTAGAGTCAAGTAATATGGTATTATGGTTCACAAGATTACGCTGTCCGTCTTGCGGGCAGGCAAATAATATTAATGGATACAATAATAATAAATAGGCAGCAAAATTTCTCATGTAAATTTTTTATTAATTATGTCAAAGCATAAATTTATTTTATGCTTGGCTGTTTTTCATGTCGTTTAACTTAAGCTGAGTCGAGAGATATTTCCTGCGCAGCGCTCTGCAAAAGGCCTTTTAACTTAAACCATATTTCTTTTGGGAAATTAAAAACCTTATTAAAATTGATAGTCGGCTTGCAATAAAGTGTTCTATTGATTTTCTTTTTCCCGCCTAAAGATAGTCATAATTTATTTGAAATGCAACGTTTTTCATTATCAATTGTCTTGTTCCTTGCTCTTTTTTAACAAAAGGTTTCTTTATGCCTTACTTTTATATTCTGATTCTCGGTTTAAGATTCGGTAAAATGTTCTGTATTTGCCTTCACCATGCGCTTGCCGTCAGCGTCATATTTGTGGTTAGTTTTCTTCATTCCATTTCAGCTTGCGCTCTTGGGCTTTCTCGTTTGTTGTTCCGTCTTTCTTCGTGCATCCGGTGTTGACGTAGACGAGGTTGTTGTTGCCACATATTTCAATCTTGAACAATACCATCATCCTCTTGGATCTAAATACAGATTATTCTTTTTCACAATTTCATTAAGTGTGCTTTTGTTTATCGGACATTTTATATTTAAGTAATACTCATAAGAGAAATATAATTTCAGCTTCTTTGATTTACATGAAAAAACAATATAGCAAAGCTCTCTTAAACAAAGTCTGAGTATATTGGGTATGTTTATTCGTGAGATTCTCATCCCCTTTTTAAAATTAGGAAATGTTCCTGTAATGTTAACACCATATTTTTTCTCATACATTTCTATATCATTTATCATTTCATTTTGATTTACTTCTATATATGCGATAGTTAAATACTTGCAATCAAGTTCTGACATAATCATAAGAACAGTATTTATATATTGATTTTCGACTTTCAAATAATCCTTCGCAGAGAAAATCTTGCCATTAAAAGATTTTCCTATATCTGATATAGAAGTCCAGTCATCATACATATAAATACCATCTTTATTATACCCTGATGGAGGGTATTTTACGATTTCGTGAAAAATGTCTTCCATACAATAAGTTTTTTCTAAATTGGATGAGAGGCTTAAACTCTCATATAATTAAATTTAGTCACCAATACGTTTTAAATTCCTATCATAAGTACCCATTCTAGTTTATTTCTTCGTTCCATTTCAGCTTGCGCTCACGGGCTTTGTCATTCTTCATGCCGCACGGTGTTGACGTAGACGAGGTTGCCGCTGGCAGGAAGTGAAGCATTGTTAGTCACCGAAATGACATTACTTACAATATATTATTTTCTGTGGATAAATTTATATATCCAAAATAGTAAAACAGTAGTGAAAACTACATACAAAATTCCAATGCATGACAAAAATTGGAATAATTCAACAGCTTGTTTTACTTCATTTAAGTTAAAACTAACAGGTTTTTCTGCAGTGTAAGCATCGACGCGATACTTTACAATATCTAAGAAATTAATATAATTGAATGTTAAATACACAAACAGTATGAAATTTATTATTATCCATACGATTATACCTATACTATAAGTTTTTATATTTTTCATTAAAATAATTATTATGTTATAGATTATCCTTCTGTTTTAGCTTTAAACTCATTTAAGACTTTTTTAGGATCAATCGTTATGATTTTTCTATTTGCATCAAACCAAGATTTGATTTTTTCAAATATGATTGCTTCTGAATCTTCATCGAATTCCTTCGCGTTGAAGAGGTAAGGCGTATTCCAGATGTTGTTCTGCTTTTCAATGAGCACTTCGCCGTCCACATAGTCGGCATTGTCCGTTCCGTTGTACGGCACTCCAAATATATGAAAATAAACTGTAATTTTATTCTTTTAAAGCAAAAAAATGTACTTTTATCATAGAGGATTAGCTGTCGTAGCGATGTTATTGCAATATTGGAAAGAAAGTTAGTTTTGTCGTGCTGTCTGTTTATATATAATCAACGTGCCTTCCGTCCATTCTGGTTAATATAAACGAATGGGACGGAAGGCAGGCTGATGCAGAGTGCTGTTTAGTGCAATTCCTTAGCTTGCTTTTAAGTCTTATTTCGTGCCATAGCTTTATGTCGTGCTGTAGTTCCGGCTATGCTATTGCTGCTGCGCCTGACGCTTTTCGGCTCTGTATTCCTTTGGCGTCATGTCATATTTCTTGCGGAAGCACTTGCCGAAGTAGCCGGCGTCGCGGAAGCCCACAGAGTAGGCTATCTCTGTTATGCTGTCGTCGGTTGTCTCTATGAGGCGTGCAGCCTTGGTCAGCCTTATCTCCTTTACGAGGTTTACCGGGGCAAAGCCCGTCAGGCTCTTCAGTTTCTTGAAGAAGGCAGAGCGGCTAAGACCTATCGTGCCGGCTATGGTGTCGATGTTGAAGTCGTTAGAGTTGAGGTTCTCCTCAATAATCTCATGAATCTTGTGTACAAACTCGATGTCCTTCTTCACGAGGTGCTGTTCGTAAGAGTCGTTGGCAGCCTCGGCCGTGCTCTCCACGGTGGTCTGCACCACCATCTTGCGCTGGAAGATGCGCTGCTCCTCGAGCAGCTGGTTTATTCTGGCCATGAGGTGACTGCTGCTGAAGGGCTTTGTTATAAAGGCGTTGGCTCCGCTCTTTATTGATGTCAGCTTGTCTTCCTCGGTATTCTTTGCCGTGAGCACGATGACGGGTATGTGGCTGATGTTGAAGTCTTGTCTTACGTTGCGCAACAGCTCCATGCCGTCCATGCCCGGCATCATGAGGTCGGTTATTATTATGTCGGGGTGGTGCTGATAAATCTTCTTCAGTCCTTCTTCGCCGTCGTGCGCCGTAAACACGTTGTATTTGTTGCTTCGCAGCTGCAGCTGCAGCATGCGGCACATGTCGATGTTGTCCTCTATGAGCATTATCGTAGGCAGATCGTCCTGCGGTTCTTCCGCTTTCTGCTCCTGCGTGTCCTGTTCTGCTTCGGCCTCGTCAGCTGTCTTGCTGCCTGCAGTGTTGTCGTCGAAGTAGACCTCGATGTCTTTCTCGTCGAAGTGTTCGCGGCCAGTAGGCAGTTCAACAGAGAACACCACGCCCTTGCCTCCGTCGATGTTTTCGGCCCATATGCGTCCGTGGTGCATGTTGACATACTCTCTCGACAGCGAAAGGCCGATGCCCGTGCCGGCGTAGGCGTTGTCGTCAGACGTCTTGTTGCTTGCCTGCGAGAAGCGCTCGAATATCACCTCGAGCTGCGACTTGGGTATGCCCACGCCGTCGTCTTCAACCCTTATCGTACACATGTGCCTGTCGTAGTCGTGTTCGAGCGCTATGCATATCTTGCCTCCCTCGCCGGTGTACTTGAAGGCGTTGCTCAGCAGGTTGTTGAGCACTATGGCTATCTTTTCGGCGTCGCACCATGCCGTAACGTGTTCTTCAGCCTTGTCGAACACGAAGGCTATGTCGCGCTCTTCGGCATGCATCCTGAACTCCTGCATGAGCTGCTCTATCATGCTGTTGAGGTCGACATACGACACGTGCATCTTCATCTTGCCGTTCTGAATCTTGCGGAAGTCGAGTATCTGGTTTACCAGCTGCAGCATCTTGCGCGCGTTGCGGTCGATGAGGCTTATATACTCCTTGCCCGTAGGGCTCAGCTTCTCGGTGTTCTTCAGTTCCTCTATCGGGCCCTTTATGAGCGACAGCGGCGTGCGCAGCTCATGGCTGACGTTGGTGAAGAAGCGTATCTTCAGTTCGGCCAGACGGTCGTTGATATACACCTCGTTGCGCATCTTTATCATGTACATCACGAGACGCAGCGCACCGTAGAGAGCCAGCAGCGCCAGCAGGGTGTATATGGTGTAAGCCCACCATGTGGCCCACCACGGCGGACTGATGATTATCTCGATGACGCGTTCGGGCGAGTTGTTGTCGTTGACCTTAACCCTGAACTTATAGTGGCCCGGCGGCACGTTGGCATACGAGGCTATGCGGTTGGTGCCGCTGTTGTGCCATTCGTCTTCGTATCCGTCGAGTATGTAGGTGTAGGGTATAAGGCTGTTGTCGGCGTAGTATGGTGCCGAGAACTCAATGGTGAATGTCGACTGGTCGTGGTCGAGCACAATCTTGTCGGCATACTTCAGCGAGCCTTCGAATATCGGCGGGTTGAAGTCCCACAGCTCGCGGTTGACCACCTTGAAGTTGGTTATGAAGGTGGGGTATCGGGCGTCGTTGTCGTTTCTTACTGCCTCAGGGTCGAACGACAGCAGGCCCTGGCGGCTGCCTATCAGAATGGTGCCGTTGTGCAGGCATATCGACGTGTTGTCCTCGATGTTCACCTCGGGGAAGCCCGCAAACCTGTCGTAGCTCTTCAGGTAAGACGAGCCCTGCTTCATGCTTGCCAGTCCGTTCTCGGTGCATATCCACAGGCAGTGGCTCTTGTCTTCGACGATAGACGATATGACGTCGCCGCCCTGCTTCTCGTTTATCATGTATGTCTTCAGCACGGGCTGGCGGTTCTTCTCGTCGTAATATTCTATCTTGTTGAGGCCGCTGCCGAATATGCCCATCCAGATATATCCCTTGTGGTCTTTATACATCGTGAATATGTCGTTGTCGGTTATTCCCGACTTGTGGCTTTCGCGGTAGGTCTCAAACTTTATGTCAGACGGCTTGCTGAACTTTCCGTCGAACGACATCAGTCCGTCCGTTGTGCCCACCCACATGCGTCCGTTGCGGTCTTCGGTTATGGAGCGCACGTCGGTGTATAGCTCGTAGCGCGGATACTGCCTGAACCCGTTGCGCTTGTTTCTGAATATTATTCTGCCGCCGCGTTCCTCTATGAGGTTCAGTCCGCCGTAGAAGGTGCACACCCATATGCGCCCGCGGCTGTCCTGATAGGTGTAATACACGCGGTTGCTGCTCAGCGAGTTGCGGTCGCCCCGCTTGTTGGTATACCGTGTTATGCGCAGTCCCTGCGGCGCCATGGCGTCGGGTGTGGCCTTTATCAGTCCGGCGCCCTTGGTCGAGAACCAGTAGTTGCCCTTATTGTCTTCCATTATGTGGTAGACTGGGCCTATCTCGTTGTTGCCGAACTTTCGCTTTATGTTTCTGGTCTTCAGGTCCATGCAGAACAGCTCGCCCTTGCGCGTGCCTATCCAGAGGTCGCCGTTGCGTGCCTGATATACGGCGCGTATGCCGTTGTTGTCGCTGTCGTTGTCGGTTATGAGCATCTGCGGGAACATAAACCTGAAGTTGTATCGCGGGAAGCACACCTTGTAGACACCGCTGCTGGTGGACGACAGCCACAGGATGCCGTTTGCGTCGATGTCGATGTCAAAGAAGTGAGGCTCCGACGTGTAGTTGCTGAAGTCTTTCTGCCGGTTGATGTTCTGCACCATCCTTGTCTGATGGTTGTAGCGCCACACCTCGCCGTTGCGCATCAGTATGAACAGGCCGTTGGCGCCAGTGTCTCTGAACTTCATCTCGGCAAACAGGCTGTCTGTGGGCATGGTGAACGTCTGCGACGTGGCTGTCTTGGGGTCGTGGCATATAAGCAGGCCCCTGCCGGAGCACAGCCACAGCTTGTTATATTTGTCGGTGAACGACTGCGTGATGCCCGATGCCTGCGATGTTATGAGCCTCGGAGCCGAGCCTCTGGCAAAGGAGTAGAGCCCGTCTTTCGTGGTGAAGTACACCTTGCCGTCGATGATGTTTATGCTCGACACGGCAGACTGCATCCCTTTGAAGGCATATTGGTCGGTGTGACCGTTGGCGGTGTTGATGATATACAGGATGCCGCGTGCAGTTCCGATGCACAGATACTGCTTCTTTTTCTTGAAGCAAGTTATGTCTCTGTCCTTTATCCTGCCCAGCAGCGGGGCGCTGTTTTTCTTCGTAACGATGTTGAGCACCAGACTCCTGCTTATCCAGTAGACATAGCGGCTGTTTTCGCCCAGAATGTTGGTCTTCAGTTTCATTGTGGCAGGGTCGATGTTGCGCCGCGAGTCGAATATCTTTCTCACCTCAATCTTCTTCTCCTCGTTGACGTATGCCTCAAACACGTCCTTGTTGCGCGTCAGCAGCATTATGTGGCCGTTGTCCATGGCCTGTATCTTTATCACCTGCACGTTGCGCGACTGCTTTTTCAGTTCGTTGTATATGTCGTGGTAGGTTTCGTCATACTTGTTGAACATATACAGATGGTTGTCCGTGTTGCGTATCCACAGATATCCGTTCTTGTCGCCTATGATGTTGCGCACCTTGCGCGGCGGCATGTCCGACCTGTGGTTGGTGCGTGTTATGAAGGGCGTGAACGTTGTGCCGTCGAACGAGCACAGGCCGTGCCATGTGCCGAACCACACAAAGCCGTCGCCGTCTTTCTGCGCGCAGTACACTGTGTTGCTTGGCAGTCCGCTCTCCTTGGTGTAGTGCTCCACTATCATGTCGGGCTGGGCCGCGGCGACAGCGGGTAATAACGTTATCAGCAATATAAGGCGCAACAGGGATTTCATCCTAAAATCCGCAACTATCATCCAATACACGATTAAGGGTAGATTTATGAGT
>ENA-ORVC01000449-ORVC01000449.1-human-gut-metagenome-genome-assembly--contig:-NODE-449-length-44548-cov-11.206347_pt1 | contig 44548 bp, 52 predicted proteins | sample MGYA00242092_ERZ509234 | MGnify/ENA primary metagenome ERZ509234 (study PRJEB26280, sample SAMEA2338800) | human gut metagenome | biome: human gut; feature: human-associated habitat; material: faeces... | reverse complement strand
AGTTAATTCGGCAACAATGCTGGCATTTATAAAAGTTGTAAAGTCGTGTTAATAATCAAATCCAGTTTAAATCCCATATCGGCCTCCTTGTCTGCTTGTAGTTTTATTATCGCATAAAAGTTTGTAAATTCCAAGGGATTTGCCCGATTTTGTAGAACTATATGTGATTTCTGCCTGTAGGGGGGATCCGGCAGCATCACAGCCGTCCGCCGCCGAGATAAGGAATGATAATACAGTTTAAACTGTAAGCAACGGTTTCTTGTACGTTACGGTCATGGTAAAAACGTAGTAATACATCATAAAATCCCCCTGAATATAAGGGGAAGAGAGAAGTATTGTCAAGTGAATAGTGACGTAATTAAGGGCGTTCTGCATCGGCATAGCGCCCTTTTGGCTCTCATTTGACTCCAAAGTATGCTTCCCGGTCCGTGATGTTCTGGTGCTAGGTACGCTGTCTCTGTGTGGATTCCCGTATGATGAGCTCTGTGTTCAGCAGTACCTGCCGCGGTTTTGCTCCGGGAGTATTTAGCTTTTCAATCAGAAGCTCACATGCCATGTAGCCCATCTGATATTTTGGCTGGTTGATGGTTGTGATGGGAGGGGATGTGGCCTGGGATATGTTCACATTATCAAATCCCGTAACGATAATGTCCGCTGGTACGGAAAGTCCGGCCAGGCGGCATCCGCGTATGGCGGCTGCGGCAAGCACATCGGAGACGGCAAAGACAGCTGTGGGATGCTCCTTCTGAGACATAAGCTGGTGTGTGGATGAGAGGGCCATGTCAAAGTCCAGCTCAGGCAGCTGGATGATCCAGTCCTTGTTCAGGGGAATATGGGCGGCTTCCAGCGTCTGTAAATATCCGGCCTTCCTTTGGCGTGCGTATTTATACCGGTCCGGTCCACACAGAAAAGCAATCTTTGTGTGCCCTGTGGACAGGATATACTCCATCATTGTCTTGGCGGCTGCCACATCATCAATGCTGGTATAGGAGACCAGGTTCTGGTTTTCCGTATACTCACAGCACTGTACAAAGGGAATGGTATGATAAAGGCTGTTAAAATATCCTTGATCCATGGCGTTTAATATAATGGCGCCGCAGAGGTTAATGTTATTTAGCAGATTAAAAAAGGTTGATTCAGTAGATGAATTAAGATGCTGGACATTTACCAGGGTGTAGTAATCATGGCGCAGGGCCGCATCCTGTGCTCCCTTGATTACATCATTGTAAAATGGATTGGAGACGGACGGTATATTGATCAGAATGACCTTGCCGTCCTTTTTCGTGTTGGAAGCAATAAAGCTTTCAGGCAGTGGATAATCCAGAGAATGGATGGCTTCCATGATCTTTTTTGCGGTGCTGCCCTTGACTGCGGCTGTATTGTTGATAAAGCGTGATACGGTGGCTATAGAGACACCGGACATATCTGCTATCTGGGAAATGGTTGGTTTTGTTGACATGGCTGATACCTCACAATCTAATGATATATTTAGAATACACCAAAATAGAAGAAATGTACAGGGAAAATGTAAAAAATGTAAATTTTTACGAAGTATTGACAATAAAATGAAAAAAAGATATAGTAATAAATGAAAAAGACATAAAAAACGGAAGAAAATGAAAACATTTTACATAAAAATGTAAAACACATAAAAAAGGAGGAAAAATGAAGTTTGGTGTAAGTTCCTATGTCTGGGTATCCCCGTTTTCAAATCATACCATAGAACAATTAAAGCATGCCAAGGAGCTGGGATTTGACATCTATGAGATAGGCGTGGAAGATCCCTCGTCATTTGACCCTGCCTATGTGAAGCATGAAGCTGATAAGGCAGGTATACAGGTTAATATATGCGGAGCCTTTGGCCCGGAGCGGGATATCAGCTCAGACGCTTCCCGTTACAGGGACAAGGGGATGGAGTATATCAGGACGCTGATTGATATGGCATCGGTTTTTGGCTCCCCCTATGTGGCGGGACCTATGTATGCGGCAACCGGTAAGGCAGGGATGGCTTCAGAGGAAGAACGGACGCGGCAGAGATCCTATGCGGTGGATAATCTCAGGGCTCTTGCGGGCTATGCCGCCACAAAAGGAATCAGGCTGGCCCTTGAACCCCTGAACCGTTTTGAGACGGATTTTTTGAACACAGTTGACCAGGGGGTGGAACTTCTGGATGAGATTGGATGTGATAATGTAGGTTTTTTGCTGGACACATTTCATATGAACATTGAGGAGAAAAGTCTGGGGCAGGCGATCCGCAGAGCGGGCAGCAGGCTGTTTGACTTTCATGCATGTTCCAATGACCGGGGAACTCCGGGACAGGACCATCTTGACTGGGATGAAATCAGCAAGGCGCTGAGGGATATTGGTTATAACGGCGCGGTGGTGATTGAATCCTTTACCACAGACATAACAGAGATAGCAAAAGCAGTTTCTCTGTGGAGACCCCTGGCCGCCAGCCAGGATGCGCTGGCCTTAGAGGGGCTGAAGTTTCTGAAGGAGAATTTATAAATAGACATTTATAAATAAAAAACATTTAACTAAGGAGGGTGTCAAATGAAAAAAGGACTGTTGGCATTAATGGTGGTTTCGGGAATGACTCTGATGACTGCTTGTTCTGGTTCATCCCAGACAGAGACAACAACCGCAGCACAGACCGCGGCAAAGGAAGAAACATCTCAGACAGAGCGGGCCGGGTCCAAAGAAGTAGAGGAGTCCAAAGCGGAAAGTGCGGGGGGAAAGGTTTACGGTTATATTACGCCGGGGCCGGACACATGGTATCAGCGCAATGTGGAAGGATTTCAGATGGGAGCGGAGAAGGATGGCAACAAGGTAGTTATTTTAAATTCAGACTACGATGTCAGCAAAGAAGTCTCCAACATTGATTCCATGATTAACCAGGGCGTTGACGGGCTGTGTATCTTTTCCTTCAATGAAAGCGGAGCTAAAATAGCAGCAGAAAAATGCGCAAAGGCAGGTATACCGCTGGTGTCAACGGACAGTGTGGGAACAGCTCTGGATAACAATGGGAACGACATTGTTGCAGCTATTGACTTTGACTGGACAGAGATGGGCAACAATTACGGACAGTGGTTTGCGGATAACTGCCCGGGTGAAAATATCTTTGTGATCACAGGCAACTTTGAGTCAGTGCCCTGCCAGAGGATAAATGAAGCTATGCAGGCAAAGGTGGATGAACTGGGCAAAAATAAGATAATCGATATTCAGGAAGGGGAATATAATCCCAGCAAAGCTATTACGGTGGCACAGGATGCGATTGCTTCCGGCAAAGACTTTTCAGTTATCTTTGTTATGAATGAGGACATGGCAGCCGGTATTATCCAGATGCTGGATTCTCAGGGAGTGGCAGACCGGTATAAGGTGGTTTCACAGAACGGTTCTCCCGCGGGCCTTCCCCTTATTAAGAACGGCAAGCTGGATTATACCATCTCATCATCTCCTGGCTGGGAGGGACTTGTTTCCTATCAGGTATTGAATCAGTACGCAACCGGAGCCAGCACAGCAGTTCAGCAGCAGGTTGAACTTCCTATTATGCCTGTGGACCAGAGTAATATTGATGACAAGACCAAGGTAGTGCCATGGGAAGTGGATGAGTGTTACTGGGATTTGACAAAAGAGTATTTTCCAGAATTAATGCAATAGGAAACATTTGAGTGGGGGTTCATATGAATCCCCATTTATAGATAAAGGGAGGGAAAGGAATTGGGAAATATTTTATCCATAGACGGAATCTGCAAATCCTTTTCCGGCATACAGGTACTGAAGGATGTGAGCCTGGAGCTGGAGGCGGGGCAGATTATTTGCCTGGCAGGGGAAAACGGGGCCGGTGACCGTGTTATAATAAGACCAAGTTAGCAAGGAACCCAATGAAATCAAGGGTTTGCGGCTACTTAGGTCTTAATTTATTTTACCACAATCGAACTGCTTTTTCAATAAATCCAGTGTCGTTTTCCAAAGGGTGGGATATTTTTAGGACCAGGGCCGCAGCCGGGTGGTTTGGGACCTGCTTATACTTAGTCCTATTCCAAATATCCTTTTCTTTTACTTCTTCTTGAAGTGAAGCCCTCTTTCGGGGGAACAGCGCTGTTAAAATATAAATACAAAGAGGACTGAGTAAAGCGATTTTGTTAGCTGACCTTAGTCCTCTTTTGCATTTTAGGAGGAAAAGGGTATGCAGATGCTATTTATTATTTTTATCATCATGTTGATTTTAACAGGAATTGTCATCGTTGCATTAGCTGTAACGGCGAAGCAATCTGACGAAAGATTACGCATTATATGTAGTACCTCTCTTGAACGGAAGGAGAGGTGAAGGTAATGCGGGACTATACAACTGGAAATCCGATTGTGGATGCAAGTGCCGAAATCAATATTACCGGCAATATTACACCGCAGACGTGGTATAAGACAATCATAAAGGAAACAGGTAAACCGCATTTGACTGCCATTGTCATACTTGCAGATATCGTTTACTGGTATCGTCCAACTGAATTGAGGGACGAAAGTACCGGGCAGATTATAGCGATTCGTAAAAAGTTTAAAGCTGATCTACTTCAGCGGAGTTACCAACAGATTGCGGAGCAATTCGGATTGAGTAAAAAAGAAGCTACTAATGCAATTATATTTTTAGAGAAATTAGGTGTAATAAAAAGAGTTTTCCGGACAATCAATATGAATGGTCTTGTTGTAAACAACGTCCTATACATAGAGTTGATTGTTGAGAAGCTGAAAGAATTAACATATCCCCACTGTTTTGATACCCGTGTCCCTTCTACGGGAGACAGGGGAGAAGATATGGCAGATGAAAAGAGGGACGAACAGTGCTTTATCTTGAAAAATAGTGAGATAACTGGTTTTCAGCAGGGAGGTGTCCCCCAAAAAAGAGACAGGGTATCCCTTGAAAAAGAGGGACCTGCTACACTAGAAAAAGGTAGATGCCACTTTTCTGAAAGCACAGCACTATCCAGTAACAGGCAGACAAATACAGATATTACTACAGAGACTTCAACCATAGATTATACCAATCCTATCCAATCCCATCAGAATACACAGCAGGTATTTAAAGCAAAGATTGGATATGATGCGATTTGTATAGACCGTCCTTACGATGTAGACAGGCTGGACGAAATTGTGGGAATAGCAGTGGATGTGCTTACATCAACAAAAGATACAGTCAGAATCAATCAGGAGGAAAAGCCTGCAGCTATTGTTAAATCCGTATTCTGGAAATTAGATATGTTTTGTATCCAGTTTGTTTTAAACAGTCTGTCAGAGACGAAAACCAAAATTAGAAATATGCGGGCAGCTTTGCTAACTGTTCTGTATAATTCGGCATTTACATCAAGTAATGTGGTGATGAACCAGGCAGCAGTGAATGGTGACATCTACTCCGGATGCTTATAAGCAAAGGGGGTGATGGACAGTAATTAGGGTTAGACAACTACGCCAGGGTAAAGAGTTGACGCAGTGGGAATTGGCGGACAAGCTGAAAATCAGCTTGCGTACATATCAGCGAATTGAGTATGGGCAGCAAAAGCCGTCCTACAAAGTAATTCTGGAACTGCAAAAGATATTTCAGGAAAATATTGAATTTATCCTGCAGGAAATATAGCTGCTGAATAAGGAATGGAGGAGATATATGTTTGATATCAATCAATTAGAGACAATGGACATTGTATTTGCCAATGAAGCGCATGAGAGATTTTTCCGTGAAAAGGTTCGTGAACTTCCAAATTCGCGTAAAGACAATAAAGAAGTTGCCATGATTTATACTCTTGGAATATGTGACATGACAAGGGCTGCATTTACACAGATTGTGGATCAGAGAACAGAGCAGATCAATCCAATGGCATTATTTGCAGGATGGCAAACATCGGCCTCGATGAAAGTGACACGGCTGGCAATCAATCTTTATACAGGCTTTTCACAGACAGTGAACAGGGATGATTCAAAAGAGGGTTACAACTTCGGGGAAGTCAGCTCGGAATATACAGTCGAAGAAGTATTTGACTGCCCCTATGCAAGATATTTTATTGAATCGGTTAGACTGCGTTATGGTATATCGTGAAGAGGGGGAGACATTGAAGAATGAGAATGTACAAGACGGACGATATCATTGAGATACTGCAGGACAGCAAGGAATACGATAACAAATATGTAGGGTTTGAAGTGAATGAAAAAGGCAACCTTATCATCACATTAAAGGAACATGCTCCGGGCTGGAGGGATTCGGACGGATTCGGTGAAGCCGTTGAGGAACTTGAACTTTTGGAGAGCGCCGGCGAATATTAACGACAGAGAGGAAAAGTCAAAATGGATAGAGAAATTCTTGGAATTGATCATGGAAACAGGCAAATGAAAACAGCCAATACGGCATTTTTATCCACAGTAACACCACAGAGGGTAAAACCCAGTAATTTGAGTCAGATTCTGGAGTTCAATGGGGAGTATTACGCAATTGGCGGCAGCATGGAAGAGGTGAATACGAAAATTGACAAAACTGTGGACGATGATTACTATATCCTTACCCTGGCGGCGTTGGCTACTGAATTAAAATTCAGAGGTAAGACCCAGGCAGCAGTCCGATTGGCAACAGGATTACCACCGCGGTGGTATGAAACACAGATGAAAGCATTTCGTAAATATTTGGGCAGGGAAAGGGAAATGAACTATCGGTATCAGGGAGAAGAATTCCATGTTTATCTGGAAGGCGTGAGTGTATACATGCAGGGCTTTGCCGCTATCACCGATATACTGGCAGAGACGGAAGGAAAATCCTGTCTATTGGTAGATATTGGCGGAGGAACCGTTGACGGAGTTCCGATTGAGAATATGCGTCCCAGTGGTGCACAGCCTATTATAGATAATAATGGCACCATAAAATGTATCTCCAGCGTGAATGAGGTACTGATGGCCGAGTTCGGGGAGAAGGCAAAACCATATATCATCGAAAAGATCATGCAGACCGGTACATATGCCGGTGACGAGGCGTACCTGCAGGTAATCCGAAGGGAACTGGGCAGATATACAGAATATATTTATAACCTCATTAAGAAGCATGGATATAACCTCCATCTGGAAAAAATAATCTTTATGGGCGGTGGGGCTTCAATCATGCAGAATTTCGGGGATAACAAGGGGAAGGACGTGATAAGTATTCCCGATATCCATGCAAATGCGAGAGGGTATGAAGAAACCCTGAAAAGCATATGGAAGGCCAGACAGAGCATGGCCGGATAAGGAGGCTATACATGGATGATAAATATGCCACTACACTTCGGCTTTATAAAAATAATCCGGTACATTTCCAGGCACTCACCTGTCTGGAAGCGTATAACCGGGAACTGTTCAGTTCACAGAACGATTTTATAGCCGAGGCAGTGATCTATTATTCGGAACACCTAAAAAGGAAAACGGACTTTAAAGAACTGGAGGGTACGTTATCCAGTATAAAAGAACATGAGGATTACTTCCGTGAATTGACCAGACATGCTTTAGAGGAGGCATTGGAAACAATACAGACCGTATCAATGTACATGCAAACTGGTAATGATGTCAGTACGAAAGAGAAACAGGAACCCGAAACAAGGAATGAACAGCCAGCCGTTAAGGTGGATCAGGCAACAAAAAAAGATTTAAAACTGCTTGAATTTTATGGTTCATTTGGTGACTTTGAGGACGAAGGAGAAGATTGTTTATGACGATATTATGTGCTATTATTAAATTTGTAGGAAAATTGTTGCTTGCTTTTATATATGTGGCATTGAAAATAGCTTCATTCAGCATCAAGCTGGTGGGCTGCATGTTTCTGTTTATGTTCCACCTTTTTATGATTTTAGTGGACATGGGAACCCCATCTTAAAAGACAGGAGAAAAATATGGCTGTATGTAAAATTTGTGGTGGTGAAATGCTGGAACACGTAGGATGTAAAGTGGAAACGTGTATCTGCAAAGGAAAAAGCCATGTGCGTATCAAATTTGGCTACGAGAAAGACATGGAAACATATTATGATGATGGTGATATATGTCCGGATTGTTTTGCTCCATTTGGGAACTTCCACCATTATGGCTGTGATATGGAGGAATGCCCGGTATGTGGTGAGGCAATCTATGGCGATTGCTCATGTGATTTAGTATTTTATGATTTGGAGGATATGAATCATGGACACAATGGGGTCTGATAGTATGAGCACAGTCATATGGTTCATGATCGTTGCAGTTATCCTGTGCATATTTTTTCAGTGTGGTTTAAGAAAAAAAGTAATTTGAAACAAACAGAATAAAATAATGATTGGAGATCCGGTACATGAGTGAAATGGAGCCTATCCATATAAATGAATTTGAAAAGGTCCGGCAGATTATCAATTAGGCCAGACAGGAAGTAAATTATAAGGTTAATGAAACAATCATTAATCTTTATTGGGAAATCGGGAAATTTGTTTCGGTGAAGACAAAGCAGGAGGGGTGGGGCCGTTCTACTGTAAAGAAACTTTCGCAGTATATTCTATCAAAGGAACCAGGAATACATGGCTATTCGGGACAAAATATTTGGCGAATGAAACAATTCTTTGAAACTTACCAGAATAAGCCGGAACTCTCAACACTGTTGAGAGCAAATACTTGGTCAAATAACTTACATATTATGTCAAAGACGAAAAGTGATGAAGAGAAAGTATTCTATTTAAAGCTGGCTTCAAAAGAAAAGTATAAAGCCCGTGAATTGGAACGGCAGATTGACAGTGGGTATTTTGAACGAGTTTTGCTTTCTGACGGCAAAGCACCATCGGCAGTGGACTATACGGAAACAACTGGCATGATACGGGATTTATATATGCTGGAATTTCTGAATCTGCAGGAACCCTATAAAGAATTTGATCTAAAGCAGGCCATCTTAAAAAACATGAAACAGTTTCTTCTTGAATTTGGCCGGGATTTTATCTTTATGGGTGAGGAATATCATTTACAGGTTGGAAAAAATGATTATTTTGTGGATCTCCTCTTTTTCCATAGGGAATTGCAGTGCCTTGTTGCGATTGACTTGAAAATTGATGATTTTAAGCCGGAGTATTTAGGCAAAATGGAATTTTATCTGGAAGCCTTAGACCGCGATGTAAAAAAGCAGCATGAGAACCCGAGTGTTGGTATTATCCTTTGCAAGAGCAAAGACAAAGATGTTGTTGAATACGCATTGAGCCGTAATATGACTTCCACAATGATTTCAGAATACAGAACGAAGCTGATTAGCAAAGAAATATTGCAGAAAAAACTGGAAGAATTATATGATACGGTGGATAACAGCCAAAACTCTCAACATTGTTGAGAGTTTTAAAAATCTAAATTAAATAATGATATACCAATTTTGTGGGCTGATTCGTCAGCCTGCTTTTTTTGTCTATAAATTGAAAAATAGAGCGGGGTGGTGTAAAGAACATTCCTGGATGCTTTACCAGGAGACTACAGGGCAGTATTGTACCCCGCAATAACAGGGATAACATTTCATTTCCAGACCATACAAAGATAAGAAATAAAGGAGGCATACAAAGCGAATATAAGAGTTTTTATAAGCAAGTAAAAGGGAACGAGGGGGATAAATGCAAATATAGTACCAGACTTGATACATACGGATGTGGTTGCCAACATAACTGTGACTACTGCTATGCACGCTCGCTTCTTTCCTTTAGGGGATTTTGGAACCCTACAGAGCCAAGCATTGCGGATATTGCCAAAATAAAGAGAAAGATTCAGAAGATGCCACCGGGAACCATCATACGCATGGGGGGAATGACGGACTGTTTTCAGCCTTGCGAGGCTCAACATCATGTAACATACGAAACCATCCGTGAAATGAACCGGTGCGGTATTGGATATCTTATTGTAACTAAATCCCATTTGGTTGCACAGCCCGAATATCTGGATATTTTGGACAAGGAGCTGGCCCATATCCAGATCACAGTCACAACTTTAGATGATAATAGAGCATTGACATATGAAAAAGCAAGCATTCCGTCAAAACGGATAGAAGCATTACAGAAATTACAGTCTGATGGATACGATGTAGCAATTCGGCTGAGTCCTTTGATAGAGGATTTCATGGATTTTAATACGCTGAATACGCTGAAAATCAACCGTTGTGTAGTGGAATTTTTGCGGGTGAATAGTTGGATTAAAGGTTGGCTGCACGATGTCGATTTCAGCAAGTATAACCTGAAACAAGGTGGATACAGTCATTTGCCATTGGCTGAAAAGCAGAAGATCCTTAAAAAAATAAAGATACAGGAGATAACAGTCTGTGAGGATGTCACAGAGCATTATGAATATTGGCGGGATAATTTTAATCCTAATAGGAATGACTGCTGTAATTTGAGATTACTGAGCAAATCATAAAATCAGGGTTTGGAAATGAAATATCCTCTGTATATAGCCGCCAAATGGCAGAAAGGACATGTAAATGAACCGGATTCGTGATGAACCTAATTGATGGAGTGTGAGTTGATAAGGTGTTTTGAGCTGCATCAAGTTGCTTTCAATATTTTGTAGGAAAAGAGTGTGGGACTTTGGAGAGAAAAAGTTTTGAATATGGAGGGTTCCATTTTTACCCATTACGGACATTTAATGAGGCGGATGGAGACTTTTATGCGCGCGTCTTTAAGTCACGCGAGGATCGTGAACTTGGTTTTATATCATCTGACGAGCCATGGAGCAAGTACCCATATAATTATGAAGATTTTTATAAAGCTGCAGGTGGAAAGGTGTTTGATATTTTCTTTTGTGAGGAAAATGGGAAGCAATATGTACCATGTGCGGATGAATTACGGGTGTATTTGAATCCACCAATTAAGAATAAAAACAATAGGACAACACGCTAAGTGGTATAAATTAGTGAAAAAGGATACATAGGAACATGAAATGGGCTGACCAGACATCAGCCTGTTTTTATTTATGAAAACAATTGCAATAATTAATTCAAACCAGGAGGTAAGTGAATGAAAACAAAAATGAAGGATTATCTGATCACAAGGGGAATGAAAGTAAAAGCAGCCCTGAGCAATAACAAGGCGGAAGGATTTGTCGATACTGCCAGTGCGTCCGTAAGTGAGTAACAACAGCACAATGATGTTGCGAACGAGGACAGTTAGAAAATCTGCTTTAGCAAAGCGGGGATTGAGAAATATCCGGGGTTTATACCCACAATCCTCTCCAACCAACTGATCTGAAAGGGAAACCGGACAGGGAGTGTAGCATGTTGGCAACGCCATAAGTCAGCCGAACTATCACGGTTGTGACTGAAGGGCAAGGAGAAAGGCCAGATATGAGGATAAAGGCTTGATTGCTTTATGAATAGTCCGAGGGGGCATAGTCGGGCCTCTGGCACACGATAGTTTAGGTGCCAGGCGGTGCAGGAGCTGTGTAGATAGCAGGCACAGCAGTCCGTGATATTTGCACTGACCAGCCATAATAAATGGAAAAGGACGAATGTTCTATCCGACAATCTGGCAAGCTGTGTTTCTAATTGTCTAAACGGAGATTGCCTAAACCGGAACGCTTTTTTAAGCTATGCGTAATGCCGCAAGGTGAAATTTCAAGAACTGAAAACGCAAGGAAGATGACGCTGAATATCCGGCATGGCAACGGAGCCGCCATAGTAGTCTGAGCAGGGGAAAGCCATGTACATGGCGAAGGGCGGCAGTTTATCTCTTAATGCAAAGAAAGGAAAGGTGCGTGAGGCATTGAGAAATCCGATTGATGTATTAAACAGTCTAAGATCAAAAGCATGTAATGGAAATTATTGTTATGAACGTTTGTACCGTAACTTGTATAATGAGGGATTTTATCTTCTGGCGTATCAATATATTTATGCCAGTGAGGGACTTATGACCACAGGCGCAGATGGAAAAACCATAAACGGCATGGGTATGGACAGGATACAGAAGCTTATGGAGAGCATGAAAAACCACAGCTATCAGCCAGTCCCCGCACGCCGCACTTACATTGAAAAAAAAGGTGGAAGAAGATGCCTGTCGGGTATTCCGTCTCTTGACGATAAGATGGTGCAGGAAATCGTGCGCCTAATATTAGAAAGCATTTATGAACCAATATTTTCTGACGCTTCTCATGGATTTCGCCCAAACAGAAGCTGTCATACTGCCTTGCTTCAGATGCAAAGCACTTTCACAGGCGTAAAGTGGTTTATAAAGGGCGATGGCAGAGACTATTTTAAGAAGATTGACCACGCTGTACTGATAACCATTTTACGCAGACGTATCCATGATGAATATTTTATTGCATTGATATGGAAATTTTTGAAAGCAGGATATGTGGAGGACTGGACATTTCACAAGACCTATTCCGGCACCGCGCAAGGCACCTTGATCGGTCCAATTCTTTTATCTATTTATCTGAATGAACTGGACAGGTTTATGGAGAATTACATGCAGGAAGAACAAAAAATGCTGTATGACCCAATTCAGGGAAACCAGAAGGGATTGCTGAAGTATCATTACCATGAGCAGAGGGACAGCGGTTACAGGAGTCTGTTTTATGTGCGTTATGCGAATGAATGGTTATGTGGAGTAATCGGCAGCAAGAGGGACGCAGAAGAAATCCGGGCAGATATTGGGCGGTTCCTGGAAGAAACGTTGAAGCTGGAACTGTCAGAAGGAAAAGCCTTGATAACCAATGCCCATGATAAGGTTCATTTCCTTGGCTATGAAATTGTTGCGTCGGATGATGAAAGAGTGTGTGGAAATAGGAACGGCTACATGGGACTTGCCAGAAGAGGCAGAGTTAAATTGTATGTTCCCCGTGGGAAATGGCAGAAAAGACTCATAGATTACAAGGCTTTGGAAATCAAGTATCAGGACGGAAAAGAAATATTTAACCCTGTCCACCGAAGTTATCTCATCAACAAAGATGACTTAGAGATCGTGCGGCAATACAATGCTGAAGTCAGAGGGCTTTATAATTATTACAGGATCGCAGACAACGTGAGTGTCCTCGGCCACTTTAATTATGTGATGAAATTCAGCATGTTTAAAACCTTTGGGGCAAAATATAAGCTCCATATCAGCGAAGTCCGAAAGAAATACGGTTATAAGCAATTTGGGGTAAAGTACCGGACAAAACAAGGTGAAAAGATTCTGTATTACTATGAGGACGGCTTCAAGAATGTAAAAAAAGGGATTGCCAAACCAGAGATTGATCTTGTTCCAAAACGTGAGGCACTTGTATTGTGCGTACAGTGCCAGGAACGTTTACATGCTGGAGAATGAGACTGATAGATAAATGGAGAGCCGGATACATCGAGAGGTGTAAGTCCGGTTCGGGGGCGGGCATTTGGAAACCTGCCGCTGTGAAGCGGTAAGGCGCCAGGGGCCTAGCCTACTCAAAATTTTAATGGCTGTTGTAATTGGCGCTTTATTGCTGGCTGGACTGTATGCTTTGTTTGGTGATACGGTGTTACCTACTTTAACGCGCCGCATCACTGAAATGTTTAACTATGCCGGATAATGGCAGGGAAGTTCAGGCTATTGTATTTATACTTTTACTTTTAGCAGCATCGGCCATGGACATTAAAAAAAGAATGGTGCCTGATGCTTTATGTGTGATGATTGCACTGACCGCTGCGCTTTCTTTTCAGCCACGGAATTTATGGGGGATTTTAGTTTCACTTCCATTTTTACTGGCGGCGGTCTTTTGTGGAGGCATGGGAGGCGGAGATATCAAATTGATGGCGGCCGCAGGGATTGTTCTGGGGCTTCCCGCAGGGATAGCTGCAACTGTTTTAGGGCTGTCATTGGTCCTTGCATATTCCGCTGTAATGAAAATTTGTAAAAAGCTGCAGGTGACTGCAGTGCCGCTGGTGCCCTTTTTATCAGTAGGGTGTGCGGCGGGATATTTGATCAGATAGGAGGATTGAATGAAAAGAAAAGCATTTTACTGTATTTGCATAGCGGCTCCCATTACCTTTGTGGGCGCTGTCCTGGCACTTTGGAAGTGCCGCAGGAAAAGGAGATACATTGTGAGATAACCCCACGGCGGCAGGAATCCCCTGCCGCATGATAAGAGATATGGATTATTACGAAGGTATATTGTCTGTTTTTACCCAGAGATGTAAGGTCAAGGCACATATTAAATAAAGCGAGGTACTGATGCAATGAACGATAAACAACAATATTATAACGATTTTTATTCGGAATTAGAAAAGGCCATGGAGCCAAGTGGTGGAAAACTACAAGAAATGGATATGCCAAACAACAATGGTTTTAGGAAAGGCATCATAATCAAGTTTGACAATATTTCATTGGCACCAATCGTCTATCCGGACTTTTATTATCAAGACTGGAAAGGCGGGAAGCCTGTGAGCAGTATTGTCTTTGGTATAAGGTTTGAACTCATGAAGACATCACCCGGACTAACCCATTTTAATATAGGAAGCATGGACCGAAATACTGCTGTCACCCATCTGTATGCCGGAATTGTTAGTTACGAGAGCAATAAAGAGTGGCTGGAAGAGATTCCACACGAGCGTGTGGGGGACCTTGCGGTTTTTGCAAAATGGAGGTTTGACAATGCGGGACAGGATTTAGTGGCCTCTGCAAAGGTAACGGAACCACTACTTGCACATCTGCAGCTCACAAAAGAAGAGGCATTAAAAATTGCAAAAGCAAACACAGGTAGAAAAGCAAAGCTTGAGAGTGTGGGCGGTATCATAGCAAAAATGTTGTCGGACAGAGGAATAGACAAAGAAGTAGCTGAAGCCATCTCAATGAGGGGTCAGGCGGAACCATTTCAGGTGCTGACGACTGACAACGGCATTGATGGAGCGGCAGTAATTGCGTGCCCGGAAGTTTTAAAAGAAGTTCAAAAGCAAATGATGGAAGAGTATTATATTCTTCCATGTTCTATTAATGAAGTGCTGATTTTGCCAAAGTCTCAAACAGAAGATGTGGAAGGATTAAAAGAGATGGTGTCCAGCATTAACAAAGAGGAAATTGAACCGAAGGAAAGACTTTCGGATAACATTTATGAGTTTGACGGCCATAGCTTAAAACTCGCCGGAGCAGAATTAACACAGGAGTATAGCGTTTCAAAATCAAAACCACATCATAGAAGCAGATAGCTTTCGGAGGTAAAACAGAGTGAACTTACAAGACAAATCAGATTTAACCGGACAGTACAGGAACACTATAAAATTTCTCTCTCACCCAATCTGTGGGATTGCATACACAGCCATGCCTGGTTCAAAAGCTAAACTCGGTCCGGTTGAGTTAGAGGTGAATCATAGCAGAGAAGAAAGGGCGTAGCAATAAAATCAAAGAACACACGGAGATGTTGGAGGCCGGCATGAAAGCGGTGTTCACCTCTGACAGATACCGTAAGTATCTGTCAACTATGTAGAATTTCTATATTTACAGTTACTGCATAGCTGACAGGTACGCAAATTTAATTTATATGGAGGAATATATAGAATTATGAAAATATTAAAAAGCCGTACCGTACTCGGAGCGATATGCATTGTGGTGTCTCTGCTTTTCTGCTTCGGGGTAACCCCACTGTTTAATAAAGAAATCAGTAAAAAGGTGGAAATCGTGCGGGTGGTAAAGGATATTAAAATCGGGGATAAAATCACGGGTGATATGGTACGGACGGTGGAGGTGGGGAGCTTAAACCTGCCGCCCGAAGTCATGAAAAATAAGGACAGCGTTATTGGAAAATATGCATCTGCGGATATGGTTGCAGGTGATTACATCATTAACAGCAAGGTCGCGGACGAACCGGCTGCAGAAAATGCCTACTTATATAACTTGTCAGGTGAGAAACAGGCTATTTCTGTATCGGTGAAATCATTTGCAACCGGGTTATCTGGAAAACTTAAATCAGGTGATATTGTATCCGTGATCGCGCCGGATTATCAGAAGCAGGGTGATACCGTAATCCCGCCGGAATTAAAATATGTTGAAGTGATTGCCGTAACTGCAGGAAGCGGCTATGACGCCAATACAGGCGAATCAGAGGAATCAGAGGAAAAGGAGCTGCCCAGCACGGTGACGCTTCTTGCAACCCCGGAACAGAGCAGGATACTAGCCATGATGGAGAAGGACGGAAACCTGCATATATCTCTGGTATACAGGGGGACAAAAGAGAATGCAGCGAAGTTTATTGCAGAGCAGGACCAGGCGCTGCAGGAACTTTATCTACCGGAAGCGGAGACGGCGGAACCGGAAACTGGACAGCCCGAAGGAGAGACAGAAGGGAGTGCAGAATAAATGCTGAATTTCAAGGGCAAAAGGTGTGAGGATAAATCTGAAAGCAAAGAGGAACACGAAACAGGAAAGCGGCGGGCCCAGGTCTTGGCTGTCTGGGGGAGCCCCGGCTGCGGAAAAACAACGATATCTGTGAAACTTGCAAAGTACCTGGCAGAAAAAAGGAAGAATGTGATCTTGGTGATCACTGATATGACCGTGCCAATGATCCCCTGTATCTGTCCGATGGACGAGTTGGAGAATACATGGTCCCTTGGTAATATTCTGGCTGCGCCACATGTCACAAAAGGTTTAATTGAAGAGAACTGTATTGTCCATAAAAAAATAAAGTACCTGGCAATGCTCGGTATGCTAAAGGCGGAAAACGAATATTCCTATGCTCCCTACGAATCAGAGCAGGCTTTGGAATTTCTTGCCAGGCTGCGGGAATTATCTTCCTATATCATCATTGACTGCAGCAGCTATATCGCCAATGATATTCTTTCCGCAGTTGCTTTAATGGAAGCAGACGCCGTCCTTCAGATGGTAAACTGTGACCTTAAATCAATCAGCTATCTGGCGAGCCAGTTACCATTACTGCAGGAAGCAAAGTGGAAAACAGAGAGACACTTAAAGACAATCAATAATATTAAAGGGCAGGAGGCTGTCAGCCATATGGAACAGGTCCTTGGAACAGTCAGCTTCCGGATTCCGTCTGCAATTGAAGTTACAGAACAGGGAATGGCGGGAAACCTGCTGGCTGGCCTGGAGGGGAAAAAGAGCCGTGGTTTTAATCAGGAAATAGTAAAGATTGCTAAGGAGGTATACGGATGTTAGGGGAAAGGAAGACACGAGGAGTATTTAACGAGGGGAAAAATTCTGAATGGGGCGCAAGGATGCAGGAACTGATGCCGGTACAGGCAGCTCCGGTGGAACCCGCCATGATAGAACCGACAGATGCAGGGAATAAGGGTGCTGATGATCTATTCTTTGCGGCCGTAGAGGGGAAGGACTTCGCTACGGTGCTGCAGGAAGTCCAGGAGCATATTGCCAGCCGTTACAGCTCCCTTTTGACCGATGGGAACAGCGAGGATGTGAAACGGCAGATGAAGCGCTATATTACAAAATATGTCCAGGAAAACCGGGTCGCCGTCCAGGGCATGTCAAACCAAGAACTTGTTGATAACCTGTATACGGAAATGGCAGAGTTTTCATTCCTGACAAAATACATCTTTGGAGAAGGGATTGAAGAGATAGACATCAATAGCTGGAAGGATATTGAGGTCCAGTACAGCGGCGGCGGGACAGAGAAGCTGGAGGAGCACTTTGATAGCCCGGCACATGCGATCAATGTGATCCGCAGGATGCTCCATGTGTCCGGGACAATCCTTGATGACGCAAGCCCTGTTGTTACTGGAACCCTGGCAAAAAATATCCGTATCGCTGTATTAAAAACCCCGGTTGTGGACGAAGAGGTGGGGCTTGCTGCTTCCATCAGAATTGTAAACCCGCAGAGCATGCGGAAAGAGGATTTCATTTCTGGCGGGACTGCCACAGGGGAGATGCTGGACTTTTTAAGCGAATGTATCCGGTATGGAATTTCCGTGTGTGTTGCCGGCGCCACAAGTTCCGGGAAAACAACGGTGGCCGGCTGGCTGCTTACCACAATCCCGGACCGGAAAAGGATTTTCACGATTGAAAACGGCAGCCGTGAGTTAGACCTGGTGAGGGAGGATGATGGAAGGGTAGTAAATTCTGTGGTACATACACTTACGCGTGACAGCGAGAATGACCGCCAGAGGATTGACCAGATTGCCCTTCTGGATGTCGCCCTGCGCTTTAATCCTGATATCCTGGTGGTTGGTGAAATGCGGGGGGCGGAGGCCAATGCAGCACAGGAAGCCGCCAGGACCGGCGTGGCAGTTGTCACAACAATCCATTCCAATTCCTGTGAGGCTACCTACCGCCGTATGGTGTCCCTTTGTAAGCGTGCCGTGGATATGTCAGATGAAACATTGATGGGATATGTGACAGAAGCATATCCAATCATCGTTTTCTGCAAGCAGTTGGAAAACCGCCAAAGGGTAATCATGGAAATCATGGAGTGTGAGATCAAGCCGGACGGGACGCGGAAATACCGCCCCCTGTATCAGTATGAGATTTTGGAAAACCAGATGGAAGGAGACTATTTTGTAGTGAACGGAAAGCACAGGGTAATGAACAGTATTTCAGACGGGCTATATAAGCGTCTGCTGGAAAACGGGATGCCGATGGAAACCCTTAACCGATTCCACGCAAAGGGTGAGGGAGGGGAGGAATCTTGACAAGTATACAGCTTTTTGCCTGCCTGGGGCTGATTGTAGGTGGTTTTTTGCTATTCGGAATCCGGCCAATGGAATTTACAGACGGACTATTTGGTTTTCTGGCAAAGGAGCCATCTAATATCCGTAATGAAATCCATACCGCGACAAAGAGGAAAAAAGTGAAGTTTTTGAAAAAGGCAATCATGGAGGCCCAGCAGGTACTGAAAATGACAGGGAGGGAAAAGCATTTTTCCCTTATCTGTGCGGCGGCCCTGGTGCTGTTTACAATCGGCGCTTCCATCGCTATCATGATTGGAAATTTTTTTTTAGCGCCGGTGATGGCCGTTGGCTTTATGTTTTTTCCCTTCTGGTATGTAATCCTGTCTGCCAGCAGTTATAAGAAGAATGTTGCTGCGGAATTGGAGACAGCCTTGAGCGTTATCACAACGGGTTATCTTCGGACGGAAGACATTCTGACCGCAATCGAGGAGAACATTCAATATTTGAACCCTCCGGTCCAGCGTGTATTTCAGGACTTCATTGTGCGCATAAACCTTGTAAATCCGGATGTCCATGAGGCATTGAAAGAACTGAAGGAAAAAATCGACAACGATGTATTCCAGGAATGGTGCGACGCCTTATGTGACTGCCAGTATGACAGGAGCTTAAAGACTACTCTGACACCGATTGTATCCAAATTGAGCGATATCAGGATAGTCAACGCGGAATTGGAATACCTGATTGTGGAACCGAGAAAAGAATTTATCACAATGGCGATATTTGTGATCGGCAATATTCCCCTGCTCTACTTCCTTAATAAAAGCTGGTATGATACTTTGATGCATACCCCGATGGGGCAGATAATTCTTGCGGTCACTGCGGCAATCATCTTTGTTTCCACAGCGGTAGTGGTCAGGCTGACGAAACCGATAGAATACAGGAGGTAGAGAAATGTCTTTATTTTTACTGATATTATTCGGAGGGTTCCTGTTTGCGGGGACGTTCTTTCTGGCGGCAGACCTGTTAAAAATGCCATATATGAAAACAGAAAAGGCACTAATGGACACGGGAAGGAACAATAAAAAGGGTTCAGCGGCGGTAGATGCTTTTGTGCTGCAGGGGGCTATGCGGCTGGCTCATGTAATCCATATAGACGAGTACAGGAAGAGCAGGATGACGAATGTGCTGAAAGCAACCGGGATTAAAATGACACCGGAAGTATACCAAGCTTATGCACTGACAAAAGCCGGATTACTGATGACCGGAATTATTCCATGCCTGCTGTTGTTTCCATTACTGATGCCTATCCTTGTATTTTTGGCAGTCATGGTCTATTTCAAAGAGATCCAGCGCGCGGACGAGAAACTTAAATCAAAAAGAAAGTCAATCGAGGACGAACTGCCAAGATTTGTTGCCAATCTGGAACAGGAACTGCAGAATAACCGAGATGTTCTGTCCATGATAGAGAATTTTCGGAAAAATGCTGGAATGGAGTTTGGGGAAGAACTGGGGGTACTAGCAGCGGACATGAGATCGTCCAGTTATGAAGCCGCGCTCACTCGGTTCGAGGCGCGTCTGAACTCTCCCATGCTGTCTGATGTGGTACGGGGGCTGATTGGGGTTCTGCGGGGAGATAACAGTGTGGTATATTTCCAAATGCTTGCCCATGACTTTAAACAGTTGGAACTTCAAAAATTAAAGAGCGAGGCACAGAAGATACCGCCGAAAATCAGAGTGTTTTCTTTTCTTATGTTGATGTGTTTCCTGCTCACCTATCTTGCCATCATTGTATTTGAAATCATCAAGTCGCTGGGAGGGATGTTTTAGACAGCATGAAGGAGGTAAGGAACATGAAAAAAATTCCGGTTACGAAAGGGATATTAAGGACAAACCGTGGGGAGGGATATATTGACATCTGTGTGCTGGTATTATGCGCCATGTTGGTGATTGCGCTGGCTGTCAGCGTGTTTCCGGTATTCCTTGCTAAAAATCAGTTAGATACATTTGCAGAAGAATTATGCCGGGAAGCTGAAATCAGTGGGAGGGTAGGGACCGAAACAGCCAGGAGAGAACAGGTGCTGCGTGAACGTACCGGATTGGAGCCGGAGGTTGAATGGTCAGAAACGGGTGATATCCAGTTAAACCATGAAATCACGGTAGAATTAACGTTGTCGCGGAATCTTGGACTGTTTGGAAATTTTGGTTCTTTTCCAATTACTTTGAGGGCAAGCGCCACTGGGAAGAGCGAGGTATATCATAAATGAAACGTTTGATTCAGTGTGTAAAGGATAGGCAGGGGTCTTCGTTTCCATTTGTGGTTGCGGTCACTTTGGTGCTGCTCCTAATCATGTGTGGGTTCCTGGAATTTTACCGGCTAAAGATTATTGCAAATGGGGTAAGGGACGCCGCCCAGGAGGCGGTCATGATAACCGTAAATGATAATTATGCCAATGTGTATCACGGTGTTCGGGAAGGCTACAGCGGAGGGTATCAGCCGGATCATGGGAGTTTCCGGGATAGCATAGAGGAAGGGGAGGTTTTGGCTGAAATGGATAAAATCCTTGGTACAAGGGTGGAATCAGGAAAACATATAAAATATACGGGAGGGGTGCTGGAATACAGCGTGACGGATTTAAGTGTGACTGCTCGTAATGCGCCGCTTGCACCGGGGAACCCGGAAGGTGAACAGAGATTTGAGATTGATGCAGTCGTCACATTAAGAGTACCGGTTCAGTTTGCGGGAAAACGTCTGCCAGAAATGAAGATTAAATTAAAGGTGCAGGCCGGCTATATCGAAGTATTTTAAAAACTGGTAGACAGAATTGGAAAAATATAGTATGTTTGATGCGACAAAATGATTGAGACAGGAAGGAGAACCATATGAGTGATAAAGTGAAAAAAGGTATGATTGTTACGGTCTGTGTGGTAGTCGGTATTGTACTTGCGGTTATGATTGCAGGGAATTTCAAACAGCCCCCGAAAGCAAAAGATAAGCTGGCAGAGAGCCAGTCTACAGAAAAAGGGATTGTAAAGCCGGAAATTGATAAAAAAGAATTGGATCAACCAAAAGAGACAGAGAGTAAGAAAGAGGAAACGGAAAAGGCTGCGCCGGGTACAGAGGAAGAGACAGAACCCAGTTCGGAATCTTCAACAGAGGCCGTCCAGGATGCAGGACAGCAGGCCCAGAATATACAGCCCAGGGTAACGAAACCGGAGACACCTGTAAAGGAGGTCCTTGAAAATCCGGCACAGAAACCAGATGGAGAAACTGTTACAGGTGCGCCTGTTCCGGAAAAACATGACGAAGTACAGCAGCCAGAAACAGATGCCGTTCCAGGAGCCGCACCGGAAGGAGAATCACAGGAAGGTAAAATCTATGCGCCGGGTTTTGGTTGGATTGATGATATTGGAGAAGGACAGGTAATAGAAGATAGTGATATCTATGAAAATGGTAACAAAATAGGTGTCATGGATTAAAAGATATGATGATCTACAATCAATGACGGGTAGTAGGGGATGACGTGTTATAAATTCAATAAAAGAGGAAAATGGGAATGGCACAGCTTATGGCTGTGCTTTTTCATTGGAAAGGAGTGTATTTGAAACATAAAATAAGAAAACTGGTAGGGTTTATGCTGTTTCTCCTGTGTTTTTTAATTATGTCTGTTCCTGCTTATGCAACTGGTGAAGGTAATGTTGATGGGGGAGCTGCGTCCGTAAGTGCGTAGAAATACTATGCATGTGGACTATTAAGAAATCTGTCTTTGGCAAGACAGTCGTGTAAAAGTATCAAAGGTTATTAAATTAACCGCACGATTACCAACAGACTTATCTGCAATGGAAACAACGCAGGGAGTGTAGCATGTCTGTAACGCCGTAAATGAGCCTAACTATCATGGCTTAGATGTAATGGCAAGGTAAAAGGTTAGATATGAGGATAAAAGTTTTATTACTTGAATGACAGTCTGAGGTGGCATAGTCGAGCCGCTGATGTAAGGATAGTTGAAAAGTCAGAGTGATGTTGAAGTTGCATACCCGCCCGCGTGCAAGAGTTCGTGATACTAGCATCAACCACCCATTGTAAATGGGAAAAGGCGAACGTCATATCCGACAATCTAACAAGCTGTGTTCTTAATGGTCTAAGCGGAGATTGCCTAAATCGGAACGCTATGTAAATAGCTATGTGTAATGCCGAAAGGGGATAAATTCCAAGATGTAAAAAGTCAAGGAAGATGACACTGAATATCCGACATGGTAACAGAGTCCCCATAGTAGTCTGCGATTGGGTAATGCCAATTACATGAGGTGAAATTCCTCGCGGCGAAGGGGGACAGTTTATCTTTTAATACAAATTGAAGAAAGGTGCGTGAGGCATTGAGAAATCCGATTGATGTATTAAACAGTTTGAAGTCAAAATCCTGCAATGAAAACTACAAATTTGAACGGCTGTACCGCAATCTGTACAACCCTGACTTTTACCTGTTGGCATACCAAAATATCTACGCCAACGAGGGGAATATGACAGAAGGAGCAGACGGCAAAACCATTGACGGAATGGGAATGAACAGGATTAACGGCTTGATAGCGCAGATGAAAAACCACAGCTATCAGCCAAAACCAGCACGCAGAACCTACATCAAAAAGAAAAACGGTAAATTGCGCCCATTGGGCATACCGTCAGTTGATGACAAGCTGGTACAGGAAATCGTCAGAATGATTTTGGAAAGTATTTATGATGACAGTTTTAGTGAACGCTCCCACGGTTTTAGGCCAAATCGCAGCTGTCACACAGCCCTAAAGCAAATCAAGTGTGAATTTACAGCGGTGAAATGGTTCATTGAGGGGGATATTAAAGGTTTCTTTGACAACATTGACCATCAAATCATGGTGGCATTACTGCGTAAGAGAATACAGGACGAATATTTTTTGGCATTGGTGTGGAAATTCCTAAAAGCAGGGTATCTTGAGGACTGGGTATATCACAAAACGTATTCTGGCACCCCGCAAGGCTCTATCATTAGTCCGATACTGTCAAACATCTATTTAGATGAGTTTGATAAGTACATGGAAAACTACAAAAATGGCTTTGACCAAGGTAACGGTAAGGAAAACAACCCGGAATACAGGCAATGGGAATACAAACTAAAATACATTCGTCACAAGAAATATCCCAAAGCCAAATGGGAATGTATGACCGCCGAAGAAAAGAAACCTGTTATCAAATATGCAAAAAGTCTAAAGAAACAAATGCACTCCCTGCCCTACTCAAATCCAATGGACGAGGGCTACAAGCGACTTGTGTATGTACGCTATGCAGATGATTGGTTGTGCGGAGTAATCGGAAGCAAAGAAGATGCGGAAAATATCAAGGCGGATATTAAAAAGTATCTGGCTGAAACGCTGAAATTGGAGTTATCCGAAGAAAAAACGCTCATTACGCATAGTAGTGACAGCAAAGCTAAGTTTTTGGGATATGAAATCTACACCACCAAAGACGAAAGCATTAAGCGTCACAAAAACGGTCAGACCAGACGTACACGCATGGGCAGAATACAGCTTTACGTTCCAAAAGAAAAGTGGTTGGGTAAACTGTTGGACTACGGTGCTTTGCAAATCAAATATGACAAGAATAACAATAACCAAGAAATCTACAAACCTGTTCACAGAAACTATTTAGTCAACAATGATGACCTTGAAATACTCATGCAGTATAATTCTGAAATCCGTGGATTCTACAATTATTATCGGATTGCGGACAATGTGAGCGTGCTGAACAATTTCTTTTATGTGATGAAGTTTAGCCTGTTTAAGACCTATGGCAGAAAGTATCAAAAGCGCATAGGTCAAATCAGAAAGCAGTTTGGGTATGATAAGAAATTTGGCATAGAGTACGAAACGAAACAGGGAAAACAAAAAATGTTTTTGTACAACGAGGGGTTCACCAAGCAAAATATTAAGGTGATAACCAGTGCCAGTGTTGACAATGTTCCGTCAATTAGTAGAAGATATGGACGTTCGGGGTTAATTGCAAGATTAAAAGCGAATATGTGTGAATACTGTGGGGCAACAAATGTACCCATGGAAATTCATCATGTCAAAAAGCTGAAAAACCTCAAAGGCAAGAAAAATTGGGAGCGTCACATGATTGCTATGAAAAGAAAAACGATGGTACTCTGCTTGGACTGCCATCAAAAATTGCACGCAGGTAAATTAGACTAAAACTGATAGATAAACGGAGAGCCGTATACATCGAGAGATGTCCGTACGGTTCGGAGGGGAGTGTCTGAAAACCTACCATAGCAATATGGCAAGGCGTTGGGCGCTTACCCTGTGTGGGGGCATGGGGCAAGGTTCTTCAACCAATTTCTGGTCCCCTGGGGACGAGGGGGTGAGAGTGTCTGTAATCAGCACGAGTGACAACAAAGTAGTGGGAACACCCGTTGACTTGACAAATAAACGCCCATCTGATATAAGGCTCCATTTTGGAAAAGTCAGTAAAATGTCTTACACATCGGGCACTGGTATTGGAATTTCCGGTTCCACCTACCAATGTATCCGACCGGCGCAGAGATTACCTAAAATTATCAGTTCGCAAAGTCTGGGACCGGCCAGCATAGAAGAAATAAAGAGATATTTTACGGATGAACAGGTAGTCAGGGGAATCGCAGGTTATGCGGGCCTGGACTTTGATGTTTTGATCAGCGGCGAGTATCGGATTATGATTGAACCTATTGCTTATGTGACGCTACAGGGTGTCAGGGTTGCCATGACAGCAACAGAAGCGGTGTTGTATGATGAAGTAGCAGGCGGAGTGGTGCGTTCCTGGATGCCTACGGTCGCATTTCAGAACCTGCCACTTGCCATGTTCCTGGAAACACCTGACCTTGGCTATCCCGCATGGGGCGGTCCAACTTCCGGAATCCGCTCACATCAGGAAATCAAGACCTCACTTGGACTTGGTATTGTCCGGTTTAACGGGGAACTGCCGAAACCGGCCCCAGAGGTAGAAACGTTTGATTATGAATACCGTACCAATACAGAAGTTATTACCAGTATCCGTGTGGACGGCGGGCAAAGCGATCCGGATCATCCGGTATCTGTGACATTCAAGATAAAAGGGAGAAGCTATCGGGTGGATAATGTGTACTATCCGGAAGGAGGCAGTCAGCTTGCCTGGGTACGTTGGACAACACCATCAACAGCACAGACAATGGAAATACCAGTTACAGTAAGGGGAGGAGGGCATACAGACAGGGGAACTATCCGGGTGAAAGTTGTGGATTTAGATAAGAACCCACCGCCGAATCCGGTAGCTGATGACCGAAACGATAGTTACAGGCGGCCGGCAGTACCATCAAAAAGACAGAGTACGTCCGCTGATTGGAGTATATGGCGGCCTTACTGGTATTCTTACTGGGTATGGCACAGCGGGGATGACGACGATGATGGCTATTGGTGTGACCATGGCTGGTGGAAGTTCAATATTGATAGATATTATGCGAATTTGAACGCGACAATGCGTATCCAGCCAGATGATAAATCCCCTACCGCCCGTGGAAAAACGCTAAAAAGCGGATATGGGTTCAACGAATATGTGAACAGCACAGTAAGCACGAGCCAGTCCAGTGCCGTGACCGGCGCTCAAAATGCCGTGACGTATTTTCCGGAGTTTCAGTACAAAGATTATTGGCGTTTACTGGAACGGATGTCTGGCGGGTTCCATTCAGAATTTGAGTTTAAAAAGAATCAATACAGTACATTTAAGCGGAGGACACATTTCACTCCGATATGGATGCCAGATGGCAGATATACACCCTATACATGGTTGATAGATGCCTGGACGCCAGCAGGAATGTTATCATTAAACCTGACAGATAATCTGACAATCAAAGGTAATTTGTGGACGGACTGGCATATCGCACCGCAGAGACCTGATTAATATGCAACATAAAAAGTAAATAAATAGTGAGTAAAGAGGGAGATGCTGATATCTTCCTCTTTTGTTGTTCAAGGAGGAGAAGCATGTACGATAAAAACAAAACTTTGGACACCCTGAAAAATGAAATCTTCTTGTCAAAAGACAGCCTGTATCTAGCGGAGGAGGCTTTATATGCTGACCGGATTCCCTATGAAACGGTAAAGAAGATCATGGAGGTTGGAGGATATAGAAATAAGATAAATGCTTTGCGCAAAGCGTATTTGATGGGTATAAATTTTGACAGTCTTATCGGTCTTATACATGATTCAGACGGCCCGGAGGAAATCCGGTCAATAGCAGGGGCACTGGAACGGAAACTGGATATTCAGAAGATTCAGACCGTGGCAGATGGAAAACACGATTACAGGCAGATGGATTTAGTGTTTTATGGGTTTTATATTGGCAGAAGCATACAGGAAATGGAACTGGCAACAGATAATCGGTTTGATGAAGAACAGATTGAAGAAATCCTGTCAGGTTTCCGCTATGGGCTTGCCTATGAAGAGGTGGCATTTTATGCGAGAGAGGAATTTGACTGTTACCAGATGCGGACCATAAAGAGGGCATTCCTATATGATAAGCTGACAATAGAAGAAGCAGCAGTATGCGCCATACCCAGTCATAACACAAAGAAAATGCGCCAGAAGATTAGAAAGATAGCGGCGCAGCGCTGTGAATCAAAGAAACCAGAAAATTGTAACTGTGAGAAAGGATAAACACATGGATAAAGAAGCAAAGGATTATATCCTGCACTTGGCAGAGGATGTAAACAGCCTTGTGATGGACCTTGGACCATTTGGTCTTACGGACGAAGAAGAGGTGGGAAAAACACCACAGGACCGTGTGCACGAGACTTACAAATGGCTGTCCGAGCTAAAGGGGTGCGAAGAGGCTTCCGGGTATTTTAAGGAGCTGCTTGCAATCTTGGATAAGTCGGATTCAGATTATCAAAGAATTGCTGATTTATGTGAAAGAATCCATAAGGTCCAGGAAATAGAACCATGGAAAGAAAAAGTGACCGTCAGAAATAATACCGGCTGCCGCAGGTGACCGGGATTTTACCATGATACAGGACAGATAAAGGAAACACAATCCCTTCAAATTAAGAGGTTTCATAGATTCCTCTGGTAAAAATCTAAATTGAAATGCAAAAAGGAGGGATAAGAAGTTGTGGCCATGTAAAACGATAGTCTCTTCGGCGCTTATTGGATTTAGAGGCGAAGAGCATTGAACGGATCAAATTAGCAAGTGAAATGTCAAAGAGGTACTATGATGCCCCCATAATCTGTACTTACAGCGGCGGGAAGGATTCGGACGTACTTCTGAATTTATTTATCCGGTCAGGAGTTGAATTTGAGGCCCACAATTCTCACACAACAGTCGATGCTCCCGATACTGTGTACTACATCAGGGAGAAATTTCGAAGTTTAAAAGAAAAAGGAATTCCATGTTATATCCATATGCCACCACTGAGCATGTGGCAGTTAATTGTCAAAAAGAAGATGCCGCCCACCAGGATGCAGCGCTATTGTTGTGAAATCCTAAAAGAAAACACAACGCCGGACAGGCTGGTCTCAACGGGCGTGCGCTGGGACGAAAGCACTAAACGCTCTAAGAGAGGGCAACTGGAAGCCACTGCCCCGAAGGTCGAGAACAGGATTACCCTGATGAACGACAACGATGATAAGCGGCTGGTTATCGAGCGGTGCGCGATCCATGGCAGAGTCGTGTCAAACCCTATCATTGACTGGACACATAAAGACATCTGGGATTATATCCGTTCCAACCATATGCCTTATAACCCGCTGTATGATATGGGTTATAAAAGAGTTGGCTGTGTTGGGTGTCCGATGGCTGGCAAGAACCGCTACAAAGAATTTGCGGACTTCCCAAAGTACAAGGCTGCTTATATCCGGGCGTTTGATAAAATGCTGGTGGCAATCCATGCGGCAGGGAAAACTACTAAGTGGAAGTACGGAGAGGACGTGTTCCGGTGGTGGATGGAGGATAAAAATGTTGAGGGGCAGCTATGCCTCTCGGATTTTATGGACATGGGAGCAGACTAAAACAATAAATCAACAACAGGAGGTTTACGTTCCAACCGGGACTAAATTATATAGTAAAAGTGAATGAAAGCAGTACCGATTGAGTTAAAGGCGGCAAATGAATATGTCGCGCAAAATCACAGGCACCATAGTCCCGTATACCGGGATAAATTCCGTGTTGCATGTACCGAGCATGACAGAATGTGTGGTGTGATACAGTGCGGCAGGCCGGTATCCAGGCATTTAGATGATGGAAAAACGCTGGAAGTTACACGCTGCTGCACAGACGGTACAGACAACGCCTGCAGTTTCCTATACGGGCGGGCGGCTCGGATTGCAAAAGAGATGGGGTATGAGCGGATCATCACTTATATCCTTATCTCTGAATCCGGCGCTTCCTTAAAAGCGGCGGGGTGGGAATGTGAGAAAGTGATTGCAGGAGGCGGTTCCTGGGATACACCTGCCAGGCGCAGACATACAACAGCACCGCAATGTAAAAAGCAAAGATGGATAAAAAAATTGGTGTAAAGAAGGTGATGGGAATCGAAAATTGGAATTATAGATGCTGATTTATTAGATAAGAACAGGCACCGCATGCCGAATCTGGCATGCATGAAAATCAGCGGATTCCATAAGCAGATGGGGGATCAGGTACATTTGCTAATGGAATATTCAGGTTTCAATGAGTTTGACAAGATATATCTGTCAAAGGTCTTTACGGCTACGAGGTATCCGCCGGAAGTATTAAAGATGGAGAATGTAGAATATGGAGGGACTGGATTTTATTTAGACCAGGCTCCTGAGCTGCCCTATGAAACAGAACATGCCATGCCGGATTACAGCCTGTATACGGATTGGCTTGAAGGAAAGGGAGAAGAAGGAAAAAAGAGTAAGAAGTATAAGTATTACCGGGATTATTCTATTGGTTTTTTAACAAGGGGCTGCTTCAGGCAATGCCCCTTTTGTGTGAACAGAAATAAAACAGCATCCGTTCCTGCAAACCCAGTGGACGAATTTTACAATCCGCAGAAAAAGAAGATCTGTCTGCTTGATGATAATTTCCTTGCATGTGGGGAGTGGAGAACATTATTAGGACAACTACGTGAAACCGGCCGTCCGGTCCAGTTCCGGCAAGGACTGGATATCAGGCTGATTACCATGCAAAAAGCCAGGGAACTGGCATCCTGCAGGCTGGATGGTGACTTATTATTTGCTTTTGACAATATCAAGGATAAAGAAACAGTCATAGAAAAGATGAAGATCATAAACCCAATATTCCAGGAATCAAAAAGGATTAAGTTCTATATATTGACTGGGTTTGATGCAGATGGAAGATATGACCGGACTTTCTGGAAACAGGATATCTTACAGGCATTTGAGCGTATCCGGATTCTAATGGGAGTGCGTGCGTATCCATATATCATGCGGTATGAGAAATATCAGGAATCACTTTACCGGGGAATGTATGTAAACCTGTCCAGGTGGTGTAACCAGCCCCATATGTATAAGCAGATGAGCTTCCGTGAATTTTGCCACTTGTCAAAAGAAGGGAGCGCTTGCAGAACGTATCTGGAGGAGTATGAAAGAGACTTTCCGGAAATCAGCAGTTATTTTGACATGAAATTTTAAACTCTGATTCAGGAGGTGGTGCTATGAAGTTTACAGATGAAGAATTAGAGATAGCCAGAAGCGTAGACCTGGTATCTATTGCTGAAAGGCAGGGCTTCACGGTGAAGCGGGTAGGCAGTTACTATACATTGAAAGAACATGATTCTATAAGGATTAAAAATCGTAGGAGCTGGCTGCGTTTTTCCGTACCCGAGGGCCAAGACGGTCACAGCGGGGACAACATTGAATTCCTGAGACAATTTTGCTATATGGATTTTCGTGAGGCTGTTATCTATTTGTTGAACGAGGCCGGTTATCGGTATGAGGATAAGTCATTTAAAGATGATACAAGCAGGAAAAACCACGAGAGAAGAAAGGAAGAGCAAAAGAAAGAACCAGAAGGAAAAGGGGTTTTTGTGCTTCCCGAACCAAACGACAATTATCGGAGGTTATATGCCTATCTGTTAAAAACGCGCTGCCTGAGCAAAGAAATGGTTGACTGGTTCGTTAAAAAAAAGCTGATCTATGAAACACGCAGATATCATAACGTGGTTTTTATTGGCAGGGATTCCTTTGGTACAGCACGGTTTGCCAGTATGAGGGGAACGGTGGATAATTATGGGAATCCGTTTAAAGGGGACGTGGAGAACAACGATAAAACCTATGGATTCAATGTAAGAAACAAGAAAAATAAAGAAGTCAAGGTATTTGAGGCAGCCATTGACCTGATGTCTTATATGGATTATAAGCGTGACGGGCAGTCAAACAAGCTGGCATTGGGATCAACCTGGGACGGGGCATTGGACCGGTTCCTGCTGGAAAATCCACAGATTAAACGGATAAGCCTGTATCTTGATAATGATAAGGCAGGCCGGAAAGCAGCGGCATTAATCCGCAAGAAATATATAGAGATAGGATATCACGTTAAAGTCCGGTTCCCGCCACATGGGAAAGATTGGAATGAATTTCTTGTTGCAGAGAGAAAAAAGGCAGTAATCCAATATTTGAACAGGAATGGCAATCTGGATCGGAAACAGGCAATCGGATAATTTCATTAGGTAATTGCGAAACAAGTAGGAAATCTTGATTCCAACAAGACAAAAATCTGGCATAGCCGGATTTTCGGGAGGTGTGTGTAAAAAACAGGATTTTCGGGTGCGAAAATAAAACAGATACGGGTATCTGACAGTAAAGGAATATGAACCACGGATACTTATGCGATCAAAGGTTTCAAGCTGCGGATATATTGATGTTTATGGATTTTATCCGCAACCATTACGGTAATCAGCTGGGCAATTCCGGCAAGGAGCAAATCCGCATGGAGTGTTTTCTCATTCTGTGTTTTACGCCCGGCAACACAAAAGCTGTCCTTAAAGTGGTTAATGGATTTTTCTACATTCACCCGGATTTTATATGTGGAGTCCCATTCTGATGTGCCGCGGATAGTCCCTGGATAAGCACGGAGGTTCTGTTCCGGATAGATGTAGATCATTCTTCCGCAGGAAGATGCTGTACACGGGTTGTCACAATGGCATACGCGTTTGGTTTTCTTTGTAATGTTGTCTCGTTCCCATTTCATTTTGGGACAGACAAATTTCATGGTTGGAAGACCACAGCGCAAATGAGATTTACTTCCTTCCCGTTTCATTGGGAGTGAAGCATCATGCGGGCAACAGGGAATGCCATCAGCATTTACGGTGTAATCGACTCCTTCGATTTTGAGTTTGTTTTTCAGGGGAATATACGCTTTTTCAAAGGATGTTTCCTGCAGTAGGTATTTATAAATCTCGATGGAATCGAAAGCGGCATCCCCCAGAAACGTTTTGGGGTTGATAAGCGGATGTTTCCGGAAGAAATCCTTCAGAGTCGGGATTAGCGCTTTGGAATCTGCAAGGCTTTTGTCCTCATCCGGAGAGTCAGATTTCTTTTCCACGATGATCTCAGGATGGGATACGAGAAAATCTTTGTTGTAAAAGGAAATATGTCTGACGATACCCAGCCCGTTTGTAACGATGCCGAATTTAAAGGCATAACAGAAATGCCCGTTAATGTACATCTGCTGAATCGCAGGATTAGCGGCAGCATGAGGCGGCATGGAACCATAGGCGGCTTTATAAGGGTCAAAGGAATCATCCAGCCCGTTCGCTTTTTTTAAAGATTTTAGCTGTTTGATGATACGGTTGGCGTATTTGGGATTATTTTCTGTTACCCATGCTTCAATACCGGAGGTATCAAAGAGAAGCATAGATGCTTTTTCCTTATCAATCCGTTGGCATATCGGTTCGGTCAGGTCAACCAGCCTGTCAAACATCGATTGTAAGTCCAATAAGAAATCCTGTTTGAAGCGTGTGAATTTAGACGCGTCAGGAACAACATCAAAGCCACAGAAATCCCGTAATTCCTGAGAGTATTTCAAAAATACAATCAGGAGGGAAGTAGTAGGAATCGAGAAAATAAGCTGTAATAACAGAGCCTTGAGCATTGGATAAAGAAGGTGCTTTCTAGGTCTGCCGGTGGCGGCGTGGAAATGGGAAACAAAAGACGTCGGGACAATTTCATCGAGGTTGATGGTTTCATCAAGCAAAGAAAGGAACTCATATTTATCGTTATCAAATTTATTTTGGCAATCGGTAAAAATATCTGCCAAAGAAAGCTGTTTGTATGTTATCATATAGGTACAACTCCTTTCTTGGTGGATTGGTAGATAGTTTCTGGACAATTCTATTTTACCATAAACCAGTGAGGAGTTGTTTTATTTTGTAAGAAAAAGAATCCCGTATTTATATGGGTTCTGGCGTTTCGCAAACGCCTAAAATAATTTCATAAAAGTAAGGAGACAGAATGGATTATTTTAATTTCAAGGAAGAATTTCTCTATCAGTTCATTGACCTGATGGAGAAAAGTAAAATGTCAGGGGCGTTGAACTTGGTTATGGAAGGTCTGCCAGGTGAATCAATCACAATGACTTTCAAGGAGTATGACAGGTACTGCCCTGTGGTCAGCATAGAGGAACTGTTTTTGAGAAGTCAGTACGAAATGCTGCCAGTCAGGATATTGGCTTCGGAGACACTGCAGGAATTTCAGACGGCGGAAACTGGAGGAATCCGACTGAAGATGGATGCTGTCAAGAATCCGTTGTTTGTAGAGTTCCATGCGGTGAATGCAAACAAATACCAGAAAAGGCTGGAAGAATTGGAACTGCCATATACCAGAATGGGAGATATGTGTATCTATTACCGGTTCCGTGTGAAAGAGGAAAATGAAAAACTTGTATACACAATGCCCGTAGATGAAGAGGACTTACAGCGGTGGGGAATGCATGTAGATCAACTGCATGCGTGCGTGTCTGACAATTCTTTCTCCCAGTATAGTGTGAAAATTGAACCGGTCGCAGCCGTTATACGGGAAGGTTTGGAGGAAGGTTTTACGCTTGGGAGAGGAAAGATTACAAATGAACGCGCAAGTGCCTGGCGGCTGACAGGTCTGGGAGGCGCGGCCGGCATGCTTTATAGGAATATTCTGGATGAATTTGCAGAAGAGGTCAACACAGACTTGTATCTGCTTCCGGTAACAGCAGAGGAAACCGCTATCTATGCCGCAGACCAGTACACACCTGCTGACCTTCAGATGCGTCTTGAAAGAAAAAAATCTTTAAAAGGATTTGTGAGCCATCCGTTGTCAGAGTCGGTTCTGTATTATAGCCTCAAGAGTAAAACCCTGACGGTGCATCAGTCCTCATTGGTGAAAAAAACTCTGGTCTAAGAGCCGGTATGGGAATCTACTGATGCAGTAAACGGTAAATAGACGGAGAGGAGAACCAAAATGCGTGAATATGATGAAAACCAGGCATATGAGGAAGTCAGGGACGATTTCCTTAGTGAATATAAGGCATAGTTAGAACGCGGAGGAAATGGGGAGAAGCTGGTAATGGTGGCGGAGGGTACTCCTTTTGAATCCTTTACATTCAAAGAAAATGGTCCTTTACTATGTACCAGCATATTTATGGAACTGGTGTACAGAAATTGCTATATTTTTGCCATACGGGAAATTGATGAGGCAGTATCGGATATCCTGGAGATTCAGGTTGAGGCAGAGCGGATATCCCAGGAGCGGCTGGCAAAATTAGAAAATGTAATCGTGTTTCCAGTGAATCTATCACATTGCAGGGATAAGCTGGAAGAGAATGGTATTGCATATTTACCCTTTGAGGATATGGCGGTCACTTTTCAATTCTGCATTGAGGACGACAACAGGTCGTATCGCGGGGATGTTACAAGAGAATGGCTGGATAGGCAGGGGTTAAATGCAAAGGAACTCTTTGAAAAAGTAAGGTATAAAGATTTGGAGCAAATTGGGGGTGAAATTAAAAACATAGAGCAGGTAGGGGAAAAATCAGGGGAATCACAGCAGGCTGCTTTGTATGGCATCAATGGCTTTGGTGCTGCCCTTTATCCAAATGTTATGGAACAAGTGGTTAAAAAAATGGGCAGTGAGGTGCTTATCATCCCTGAAGAATCCTATACGGCCTATATCCAGACACCGGATATCAAGAGTGCTGCAAAACTGCAAGAAGAATTACAGGAGGACAATCGCGTGAATGCGTTGACTGGCGATAGGCATCTTGTACTCTCTGGAAAAATATTTAAATATGATACCAACAAGAAAAACCTAGTCCCGGCAATGGAACATATCGTTGAAAAGCATAAAGTGAAATAAAAACGCTTTAACCGGGTGAAATGCAAATGGCCAGAAAGGAAAGATGAGAGATGAATTATTATAGTGAGAGCGAGGCATATGACGAATTACGAGAGGATTTTATTGATGAATTCAAAGACCAGCTACAAGTAAGAGACAAAGGGGAGGAACTGAAACTGGTAGCTGAAGGAACGCCATTTGAAGCCATTACGCTGAAAGACGGCGGGGAGTTAGTTTGCCCCAGCATTCCGATGGAACTGGTTTATCTCAATTGTTATGTCACTGAAAGCATCGAGATAGACGAGGCTGCCACGTATATTCTGGGCATATTTGATGAAGTTGAGTGGATACCGCGCAATCAACTGGAGCAGATCGCGCATGTACTTATTTATCCTATGAATTTAGCAGAATATCAGGATAAACTGGTGGAAGGAAACATTGCATACATGCCATATCAGGATATGGCAGTTACTTTCCGGTTCTGGATTGAAAAAGAGGAGAAATCGTACTGCGGAGACGTTACAGAAGAGCATTTGGAAACATGGGGAATCGGTGTGGAAGAACTTTTTGAGAAAGTCAGATACAGGGATTTGAAAGAAATAGGCGTGGATATTGTAAATATGTACGATTCGCTGACCAGCAGATTTGAGAATGATCAATCAATCTTTTTAAGACCGACGGATGGTGTGCCAATAGCATTGAAGGAAATGTATCAAGTTTATGGTATGAATGGATTTGGCGCTGTTTGGTATCCAAGGGTTATGGAGCAATTACATGAGATATTAGGAAACGAGATGTTGATTGTTCCTCATGATGTCTACTGTGCTTATATCCAGACACCGAAACTTGGTAGCGTATCAGAACTTCAGGAAGAACTGCAAGTTGACAATGAGGTGAAAGCGGCATATGGGGAAGGGCGTCATATAATGTCTGAGCAGATTTTTAAATATGATTTGGATAAAAGAAATCTGGTTCCAGCAGTTGAAGCTAAAATCGAAAAAAAGAAAATAAGATAAGAAGGTGAGCAAATGGAACCGCTAACATATGAGCAGTTTAAGCAGATTTATTTACAGGAAATAGAAAGGCTTTTAAAACAGCGTGGATATACAATCAAGCCTGTGATTATAGGAGAAGGGCTATCTTTTGAAAACATAACTTTGGACTTAGGCGAAAAAATTTGCCACAGTATAGATATCCAGGAAGTTTACGCAGCTCATTTCAAAAATAATTATCCTAAGTTCCATATTGCAGAACAAACATTAAAATGTTTTCGTGACTTTGGGGTGGTGCAAAGGGAGCAGGTCGAAAGTAAGGAAAACATACTGGCCTTTGCGACAAATTTGAATAAAAGCAAAGAGACACTGGAAAAAGCCAGGATACCATATCTTGTAATTGATGACATGGCAGTATATTTTAAGTTTATACATGAAATACCTTTCGGCAAAACTATGGAAAGTATTGTATATGACAGTCATTTACAAAAGTGGGGCTGTTCTGTAGAGTTAGTATTTAATATTGCAAAACAAAACAAGGCTCAGGAAATTGGTGCCTGTGCAGTTAACTGGGTAGAATTACCAGAGGATAAATTATTCGGGCGCGTGCAAACGATTGTAGATGCTAAACACCTGTGTTATGAGCCGTATGATCTATTCGGATTAAATGGAACCGGAGCAATGTTTTATCCAGAAGTGTTACACGAATTTGAGGAGGTAATTCATGAACATTTAATTATCGTACCTTATTCGGAGAGGGAAGCAGCCGTAATACCAGAAAGTTGTATGCGAGAAGCGTGGGTGCAAAAAGAACTTCATCAGAACATAGAAAAAACAGAGCCACGGTTAAAATTGTCCAACCATGTTTATTCGTATGAAAACGGCAAATTAAATAGGCTCAAGGAAACACTGGAGGAGGTGCTATCAGCCATGAGCCGTGAGGCGGACGCTGTAGCTGTAAGTTATGAAAATGTAACAAAACATAAGAGAGAGGGGAGGTAGGACTATGTTTACAAAAGCAGATTTGGAATATGAAGATTTTATCAAACTCTTTACTCATGAAATCAGTTACAATTTAAAAATGCTGGGAGTATCTTGGAGAGCTAGTATAACTCGATTTTAATAAGTTTACATTATTATCCTGAAAACCAAGGGAAACGTGCGCCCAAAGCACGGACACGTAAGCCAATAAATCAGATTACTACCAATGCTTAAATTGTAAGCTTATTTAAATCGATTTATACTAGGTATGAAATTGTCAATGAAAGCGGAACGGCCTTGACGGTGATTCGCGGAAATCATGGTGACTTTCCGCCCATTTCCATCTTTGACTATTATGAAAAATTTTTACAGGGAACGCCGTGGGGAGTTGCCGCACGCAAAGCAACAGAGGAATTTTTCAATGAAAGAATTACAAAATACGCGTTGAAAGACATAGGAGTATTCCAACCGGATATGGTGATTCCGTCATTTGTTAATGCGGAAGAAAATGCCGAAATGCTAGATAAGATACCGCATTTAAAGTTTGAAGATCTGGCAATTATTTTACGAGTTGTATATCAATCACTTGGTGGTATTAATCTTGATTTGATGGTTACAGGAGAATTACTTGAGGAATGGAACCTGGATTTTGGACAACTTTATCAGATAACTTTGGATAATTCCAAAAATATTGAATCAGTGCAGGTAATAGAACTATACAAGATAATGGCTGAAATGATACATTTTAAAGCGTCCTCGAAGGATATGCCGATCTTCTTAGTGGTAACAAATACCAATCAACATTGGGGGGCTGCTTCCATTCTGTATAAAGATAAAATGAATGAACTAGCAGAAATTATGGGGACGACTGATGTTCTGTTGGTTCCAATGAGTGCTGATAACATACTTGCAATGCCACACCTGGACGATGACGGAATACGCAACCTGGTAAATGCGCTGCATGACAGCAATAAGTTGATTACTGGGAGTGCAAAATCGCTTTCGGAAAATATTTATTGTTATAGTAGTGTCAACAATCAGTTTCATATGATTTCTTCACATGAGCATAAACTGAAAGACGCAAGGAGATATGGCAGATAAGCAGTCTATAATTACCGAAATGGAGGAATTATTACATTGACAAAACAAGAATACTATATATCTTTTACAGAACAAATGAATAGTTATTTAGAAAAGTTGGGTTTAGGGTGGAAGGCTGTGCTGCCTTATCATAACTCGGATGGGAATACGATAATTATGCAGGGAGGGCCGCTGAACGAGGCAACAGGTATTTTTCCATTTGTGGATTATAACCGGTTTACGTATATGGACGAGTCTTTGGAACTGGGGGTTAAAAATTCGTTAGAAATATATTTGCGGGACGAAAAAGTAACCAAAGCCGCATTAAAGGATATGGGGGTATTTTTACCAGATTTTGTTGTCCCTACTTTTCTCAATGTAAAAAGAAATAAAGCAACGCTGGAAAGTGTCCCACATGAGTTATATGTAGATGGAGACCTTGCAATCACATTGAGAATTACCTATCACCCGACAGATACTTTGTTGGAAGATCTAAAAATCAATCTAAACGTGACAGATGATATTCTTAAAGAATTTGGAATGGATTTTGATACCCTTTACCAGTATTCGCTTATGAATCCGGTAAATCAAAAAAATATTACGATGAAACCATTTAGCAACGACCCAGAAACGAGAGAAATATATATAATGTCCACAGAAGCCCATTATTTAGGCGCTTCTGCTATGCTGTATGAAAGCAAAATACATGAAATGTCAGATAAATTAGGTGGAGATATGATACTAATACCCAATAGCATCAATCACTGTCTTGCGTTATCAAATAAAAACAAAGCAGGAAAAAGCTGGGTTCAGGAAACTCTTTATAATGCCAAACAAGACGGATATCAGAAACGAGAGATGGATTTATCTGATTATCTATATGCTTATAATAGGGAAACAGATGAAATACGTAAAACCAGCCAGAGGGTGAGGCAGAAGCCTAAAATGAATAAAAACGTTAGCAGGTAACTTTTCATGTGATTCAGAAAAGAGCCTGCTTTTTCATTAAAATAAAGGAGGATAAGAATATGAACCTTAAATTATATAAACAGTTTTCAGATGCTTACCAGCAATGTATCCGTTCCGCTTTTGAGGATTCTGCGATTCGTGGGGAAGTAAGAACGGTGGCTAAGGGTCTACCGACCGAGGGAACCACAATTTTATTTGAACGGGAGGGGAGGTACTGCCCTGTCATTCCGGTAAGAGAAGCATTTTTGAGAGCGGAGATGTTTGACACCTGGGAGGAGGAATTGGCGGACCGGGCCATGGAAGTGTTCTCTGATGCGGAAGCGGAGGATCTGCGTATTGCAGTCGGCCAGTTGGAACAGCCGGAATATGTGGCAGTATACGCCGCTAACCATAGAAGTGACCTGGACGCCCTGAAAAAGAATGATATGCCTTATCAGGTTATGGGTGACATGGTGCTTTACTATATGTTTCATGCACCGCTGGGAGACGGGCGTTATTATCAGGCGGAAGTGACCAATAAACATTTGGAATCCTGGAAAATGAGAAAGAGTGAACTTCATAATTTTGTGCTGGAGCATTCGCTGGTTTCCATGGAGAGTAAAATCTATCCGTTGTGTGAAAAAATTGAAAACGTGCTGGAAGGTATTTCATGCTGCCTGAATCATGGAGAGGCAGAGGACAGCCTTGGTTATGTGGTCACGGGACCAGGAGGCGCGGCAAGCGTATTGTACTGGGATATCTTACAGGAACTTAGCCGCTTGATGCCGGACAGCTTTTATATCCTGCCGTATTCGGAACGGGAGGCTTATATCTTTCCTGATACTATGGGAGCACTGGCACCGGCGTTTTCAATTGATGATGTCCACAAGAATGGAAATCGTCAGGTTCGCCATAGCCTGGCCGGGTACGCTATATCAAGCCATGGTTTCCACTATTCACCATCAGAAAATAAATTGCAGACCACACGCGAATGGTTGAAGGATTAAAGAATGACATACGAAGAATATAAACAGGAACTGTTCACAGAACTTGGGCGTCACATTGATGAAGAGCAGCAGAGATTGATAGTAATAGCAGAAGGTACGGACAATGAGGAAATAGCCCTTGAGCTTATGCAGCCACCTGTGTGCAGCCAGTCATTGTCAATCCAGAGCTTATATAGACAGCGGAATGACGAAGAATTGACGGCACAGGCAAGCGGTATCTGCGATTACTTTGAAAAAAAGCGTCCCATTGAAACGATTGAGCAGTTAGAAAATGTTACGATATGGGCTGCAAATTTTGAAAAGTCAGCCGAAAAATTGGAAGGGAACGATATGCCATATCTGCCTGTTGGGGACATGGCTGTGTATTTTCAGTTTTTTGATGAGGTCTATGACGAGGAAGAGCAGTGGCCTCAGGATTATAAAAGACCTGTCCAAAATGAGCATTTAAAGCAGTGGGGACTTACGGCACAGGAATTATTTGATAAGGTCAAATATTTCGATATGAATGAACGCCTTCAGACGGTCTTAGATACGAGCAGAGCTGTTCTGGCTCATACCTTAGGGGCGTTAAGCGGGGCGCTTCCAGACACAAAAGACTACTATGGAGTGTACAGCGAGAATGGGATCGCAATCATGTTCTATCCCGATGGTTTGAGTGAAATCGCAAGGCGTTTGGGCGATGACCTGTATATCATGCCATTATCAAATGATAAAATCCTTGTCTGTCCAAAATCAGGACACAGATTGGAAACTTTGCAGGAAGTAGTAAAAAAGAGCAGTGAGATGGATAAGAGAGCAGAAGTGTTCCCTGTCCAGGTCTCTAATAGGGTGTTCCAGTTTGATGCCGGGAGCCTTGCAATCCAACCGGCAGTGGCGCAGACAGAGAAAAAAACGCGACATCAGGCAAGGTAGGATTCGGCATTAGAATTTGAAAGGGGGTGGTGAAGCCCAATCCAATCAAGAATCCAGCAGTCATAGAAATTTAATTTGTACCAGTAGCTCGTAACTTATTCGGAAACTGATTACATTCAAACATTTGAAAGGAGGTAAGAGGTAATCCCGGGTAAAATGTGTAGCTACACCCTCTAAGAAGGGAATTGGATTATAAATTAATAAATTTTTGTGAGTTCGACAAATATGCAGTAAAAAGTTATTGCGCCATACATGGGGTTGACGAGAGTGCCAACCTTGGGGATATTACGAAAGTTGATGAGAAAAAGCTACCTTATTTCAGTTTTATTTGCGGTGGGAGTCCGTGTCAGGATTTCTCCCTAAGTGGGAAGCTGGCCGGTTCCGTCTGGAGGTGCAGAGATTGTGGGCATGAGGTGAACCCGCTGCAGATACATTGGAGCAAACGGAATTTTTGTGAGGAATGCGGCTCAAAGAACCTGGATAAAACAAGGTCCTCTCTCCTTGTAGAGTGGCTCCGGGTTATCCGGGAAGTGAAGCCAGTATTTGGAATTTATGAAAATGTAAAAAATATTGTTCAGGCAAGGTTTCTAAACAGCACGTTCCGTCTATTTGAGCAGGAATTGCAAGAATATGGCTACAACACCTATTGGAAGGTACTGAACGCGAAAAATTATGGGATTCCTCAAAACCGGGAACGGGTATACCTCGTCCTGATTAAGAAGGAATGTGATAATGGAGAATTCGTGTTCCCAGAGCCAGTGGAAGATGGGAGGCGGCTGATGGATCTCCTTGAAGATGAGGTAGATGAAAAATATTATCTGTCAGATGATAAAGTGCAGAATTTGATTACAGACATGAAGGAGCGGAAAGCACTTCTGTATATGCCAGGGGAAGAGGAACTGAAACAGTGGGAAAATAAACTGTATAAGGTCGGACAGACAGAGGGGTACCTGGGTGATCCGCAGACCGGCAGGGTATATTCCGCAATCGGTTCCAATCCGACTTTGACGGCGAGTGGATCTGGCAGGAGTAAAATTGTAGTGGTCGGAAGTATTGGAAATTCCCAGCAGAGTGTTATACTATCAGGGATAGGAATTGCCAATACCCAACTTGCGAGCCATGACCAGACAAAGATTCTGGAATTGGGGGCAATCCGTGGAAGATATAATGAAGAGGGAAGAGTTGAACAGCACCTGGAAATAAAAGATCAACCATGGTGCAGTTATGCGATTACCTCCGTTCAGAAAGATAATATCATTCTGGTACGGCAGGACACTGTGAAGGGCTACGAGGAATGTCTGGCAGACGGAGTTGCAAATATCGCCTATCCAAACGCTGCCGGAAAACGAGGCCGGGTACAGGGTCATGGAACCATCTGCCCGACAATCACTGCGCAGGGAAGTTCCCTGTGCAGGCTGGAATCAATCCTTCGTATCAGACGGCTTACACCATTAGAGTGTTTCCGGCTGATGGGGTTTGATGATGAAGATTACCAGAAGGTCCTGGAAGCGGGCATTAGTAACAGCCAGGCATATAAGCAGGCAGGAAACTCGATTGTAGTGAATGTCTTAACCAGCATTTTTGAAGCGTTATATACGGCTATGCCTTACCTGTTTGAAGATGTAAAGATAGGAAGCTTTTTCTCCGGGATAGGCGCCTTCGAGAAAGCACTGGAACGATTTTATGGGAGCCATCAGTGACAGAGATATAAAATCTTAATATAAAGAACATCAATGCAGATTGGATTGGGAAAACAGAACTATTTTAAACAGCGGGTCAGGGGCTACTATCAAATTTGGCAACCTGGTATCACAAACAAAAGTGGAATCCTGCTATCAGTTTACATTGACTGATAGCAGATAACCGTGGAATGCGATATCACAAAGCCTTTGATGATATCACATTCCATACTGCCTGCTATCAGATATATGAAGCTGATAGCAGGGCAATATGTGATTTGAGGGGAAACTGCTGTCAGTTTCCCCTTTCTGCTATCAGATTTCCGCGTAATATCAGCGGAATTGATAGCAAAAAACTGTGAATGATATCAGTATTTTGAGGCTGATACGGGGGTATTAGGGGATCTCCCCTAACAAGATGGATTTTGTACGGCAAAATCCGTATCTTGCAGAGGACTGGCAAAGCCAGTCCGGACCGGCCCCTTAGATTTTCAGAAGTAAAGAGGGCAAAAAGAAAAGGGAAGGAGCTGGAACTGTAATAGAACCGATTGTGAAAGAGCAGATATTGGTGGTCAGGGATACTGGTGAAACCAATATGTTTGACGTGACTGCAGTTACGAAAATTGCATTAAAAATGGGATTTCTCGAACTGGCGGAATATTTGCAGAACCATAAAAGTGAATATTGCCATTTTATTATATGGGGGAAAACTTCCGAACAAGAACAGCAGAAAAAGGAGGACATTCCCAAACAGGACAGACAGAAAAATAGATAATACAGAATGTAAAGGAGACAGAGTATTGAGGTATGAACCAGAGGAATTTGAACGATTAAAAGATTACGTGGACGAATTCATGAAGAGAGGACCATTGGGAGACATTTTTACCCCATTTTTCTATAAGCCGTATCCTTACAACCAAACCGAAAATGTTCTGGATACGCTCCGGTTTGCGGATGCCAGAAAGCTGCTTATTGATTACTTATATAAGGTCAGCCGTGCAAAAAGCATTGAGGTTACAAGGCAGACAGAAGGCTTGATCGGAGAACTGTGGGAATATGGATATCCTGACAAAAATAGAGAGCCGGACTTTTTGAAAAATCTGGCCTGGGATATCTGTAGAATGACAAAATCTGTTGATTACTGGCAATGGGAAGCGATGCGTTTACCAGGAGAATCGGAGTCGGACGTAGTGAGACGTACCTATCAGGAAATAAAGAATCCGGAGAAGCGGCGTGAGTTCATGCAATTCTGGATTGACTATTTGGAACGTATGAGACCAAAATATGAACTGGAAATACAGGCTGCGGAAGTTTTAACAAGACTGAACAAAGGTTTTACGCACATGGAAACTCCTTTTATGGAGAGAATCACTGTACTCGTAGAAAATAAAAACTTTTTGGATTCTCAAAAGTATCATGATGCCAGTATTTACTATATCCTAAAAAAAGAACAGGATGGGACCATCAGTTACAAAGGGGTTGCTGAATATGAGCAGGAAATGGCAGTCTATTTTTCTGTTTCTGAGGAAGAAGTTACTGAAATTTATATAGGTGATACATCTGTTCATGAGGATCTGTTTAAACCGTTGGAAGAAGGCTATGAAATAGCGGTGGTTACGATGGACGGTCACTTTAATGTCTGGGACGAACTTGACAGGGAGGGCCTCGACACGTTGCCCTATAGAGAAGGGTTCGAGGATTACCTTATTTACTGTAAAGAAAGAAATATCACAGCGGCATCTATTACAGCGTCTATCGGATGGAGTGTGGGAGATTTGATTGGTGAGGCAGAATCACAGATGCAGGATTATAAGAATCATGTGAACCAGACAGACAGAAAAAGAACTAGTACAGCATTGCTTAAATATCAGTGATTAAATTACTAATGGTATCCCGGCATATGTCCACTTAAATGGGTGTGCTGTAAGATTGTATTGTTCAATAAAGCGCAGGATGCTTGCTTCCAGTTCTTCTATTGATAGGTAGCTTTTCCGCTTCAGCAGCTTCCGGTTAATGATGCCAAACCATATCTCAATCTGGTTCATCCAGGAACTGTGTTTC
>ENA-ORVC01000448-ORVC01000448.1-human-gut-metagenome-genome-assembly--contig:-NODE-448-length-44766-cov-3.686185_pt1 | contig 44766 bp, 37 predicted proteins | sample MGYA00242092_ERZ509234 | MGnify/ENA primary metagenome ERZ509234 (study PRJEB26280, sample SAMEA2338800) | human gut metagenome | biome: human gut; feature: human-associated habitat; material: faeces... | reverse complement strand
GCTCTGACCGGCTCCCTTACGCCTTATGCGTTCTCCTCCGGCGGCGGCGGTGGCGGCGGCAGCAGTGCAGCGACCCCGCCCGTTTCCGACAAGGCAGCTAAGGAGCTGAAGAATGCCAAAGAAGGCTCCACCGTTACCATCGACATGAAGGGCGAAACCAAGCTTCCTGCCAGCGTTACCAAGGAAATCGCAGGCAAGGATGTCACCGTTGAGCTGGATATGGGCGGCGGCATGGTCTGGTCCTTCAACGGTCTGGATGTTCCGAAGGGCGGTGTGAGACTGGACCTCGGCGTTAAGACCGGCACAAAGACCATTCCCGCCAAGGTCATCAACGCCCTGACTGGCGAGGCGACGACAATTCAGCTTCAGCTTAACCACAACGGCCCCTTCGGTATGTCGCTGAATCTCTCCGTTGACCTCGGCAAGAAGCACGACGGTTTGTACGCCAACCTCTACTTCTACAATCCCAAGAGCAGTACGCTGGAATTCCGGAGTGCCGGTATGATCAGCGGCGGCAAGGCAAGCTGGGCATTTGACCACGCATCCGATTACGCCATCGTGATCGACAAGGAAAGCCATGAGCCGATGACCTTCACCGATGTGCCTGGCAGCGCCTACTATGCCGAGGCAGTCAATTGGGCAGTCGCCAAGAAGATCACTGGCGGCGTCGGCAACAATCTGTTCGCTCCCAACGATCCCTGCACCCGCGCGCAGATCGCCGCGTTTCTGGCACGCTCCATGAAGTGATGTAAAAAAACAGATCCGGTTCCTTTCACAGGGAACCGGATCTGTTTGCTTGAAATTACAGATGTAACAGACAAGGAAGTAACCTTTAAGTTCGATCACATCAAGTCCGGACGCATGATTCTTTTCACGGCAGAGAAAGCGAAATTTACTTCTGCGAATACAGCAGTTTACAACTTTATAAATGATAGATTTGTTGATGAATCAGCTGCTTTAAGGCCTTTCATAACCTGCTTTTTTTCCTGAAATTCAGGCATAACCTGCCGGATCATGGAGGCTGCCAGTTCCGGTTTAGATTCTTTTTTCTGCCGCATACGATAGCCAAGAGGAACGGAAAGGAAATATTATGTTACAAAAATTATATGTTTTTTTCAGGAAAGAAACCGTTTTGTCAATTGCAGTGATCCTGGCGCTTCTTTCTAATCAAGACGGCGGAAACCTCTGAATCATACGCAAAACAACCGAGCGACTGCATTTTCAGCCGCTCGGTTGTTTTGTCTGCGTCGCTCCGCACGGATACCTTATTGTATATAGCGTCGCGCGGCGTCACGTCTGCCTCCGCTTTCTCTCCCGGATAAGCGTGGACTTGCTGATGCCGGTCAGCTTAACAACCTGCGCGTAGGAATGGTCTTCAAGCAGAGCCATTGCATGGTCAAGCTGCTCGGCGTCGAATTTTGGCGGACGGCCTTCACGGAAATCCGGGTCGGTCGCACGCGCGACCGCCTTGCCCTCCTGCGTGCGCTGCACGATCATGTCGCGCTCGAACTGCGCGAACGACAGCAGCACATTGCGAAGAAGCGTGTTCACCGAGTCGTTCGACAGGACGCCGAGGTTCAATACGTTGATGGTGATGCCCTCGTCGATCATCTCGGTGATGAGTCCGGACGCCTGCGACACCGAGCGCGCGAGGCGGTCGAGCCTGGTGACGATGAGCACATCGCCGCGCCGCAGCTGCGCGCGCAGCTTATCCCACTCCGGCCGCTCCATCCTTGTGCCGGTGAACGTGTCCGTGTAGATTTTTTCCGCGCCGGCGGCGGTAAGCGCCTCGCGCTGCGCCTCCAGACTGTTTCCGTCCCGCGCCTGCTTTCGGGTCGATACCCGTATGTAGCCGAATTTCATGTGCTGCACCTCATTTTCCTCTGTTTTGACACCATACCTTTTGACCATAACTTCTGATACCGGTATTATAGCTTATGACACCGAGTTCTGCAACCGGTTCCAGAAGTTTTGAGTTTTGAATATTCTTTTTAAAGCGGATTTTCCGATCCGCTTTGTTGTCATGCCCTGATGTCGCAAAAAACAGCACACAGCTTGCTCTGGCTTTGCTATGTGCTGTCTTTGTGAGGTTCCTTACTTGCTAACTAAGTGACATTGAACACAGCTCTGCATGAGCTACATTTGAGTGATGCTTCGATTGATGTATTGAAAACGGGCAAGTTCAACCGCCGGCTGCTGTCGGAGCTGATCTGCCACAAGGATTTCCAGCGCTTCATGCTGGATGCTGAGATTTACGTTGACCTGATCGCGGATATGCGGGTCAACGATATGAATGCCGTGCTGGAAGCCGTCCGGCAGATAGCACTGATGAAAAACGGCGGTGAGGAAAATGACCTGCACCTGCGGACGTTAGAAGTGGCGCAGATTCGGGAAGATGAATATTTCGGAAGCCTGATTGCGGATGATCTGAAAGGTATTCTCCGTGACATTCGGAGTGAACACCGCCCCGACACCATGACCGCGGATGAAGTCTCCTTTGCAGAAAATACACAGAACTAATTACAGGATGCAATGAACTTTGAGGGCACTTCCGAGGAAAGGCAAATTCGGTCATTCCTTGCTACGTTCGGCATTGATTATGACAAACTCTCGAAAGAGCAGTTCGTCTCACTGATTGAAATACTCAAACTGTCCAAGTACCTAAAAAGCCCCACCAGCCAGCGCGGGAAAACGACCATGACCCACGGCAAGGGAAAACGGAAGAAGCGCTGAAACAACGGCGGCGCTGCGGCGGGACGGGGGCTTTTATATACCTCTGCTTCCTTTTCCGGACAGTCGGATTTTGCTTCTCAAAAATCCTGCATTTGTACCGCAGCCCGCGTCACAAAATCCGCCTGTCCTCCTGCCGCTGAAAAGCGTCTGCCAACCGATATCTGTCCGTACAGCAGATGGCGAAGCCAGCCCCTTTCCAGTGTCAGCCGGAAGCAAAGGTATAACACACTAGACTTTCCTACGGAAAATCGTGTGCCAACAGGGATGCTCGCGCCCCTATTGGAAACCCAGCGCCAAAGGGGGGTGATCCCCTCTGAACTCCCCATATTTTCTTCGCAGACGGGTACCCAAACTGTAAAAACGCAGTTTGGAACACCTGCTCAGAAAATGCAAAAGGAAGTCCGTACCGATGAGTGGCGGACTTCCTTTTTTGCTGACAATCTGAAATCGTTACGATACAGCTTTCGATTGTCAGCGCCTGCGAGGGGACATGATGCGTAGCAGACGACAGCCAAATTCCAATTTTATCATTAATGCAAAAATGAGAAAATTGATATTGACAGCGATGTAATTCAAGGATATACTATAATTACATCATTCGATAAGATTTGATGAAATTGAAATTCAAATGAGGGCAGTGCATGAGAGCGTTCGACTTCAAAACAGAATACAACAAATTGCTGACGCCAGAGATCGTGGCCTACCTGACGCAGATTCACGAATACAAGGGGCAGCAAAATCTCTTTATCGAGGCTAAAGCGGATGCGTTGTCTGAACTTCTGGAAGTTGCGAAAATTCAGAGCACAGAGGCATCTAACCGCATCGAGGGAATTATCACCACGGATGACAGACTGAAGAAAATCGTGCGTGATAAAACAATGCCAAAAACTCGCAGTGAAAAAGAGATTGCTGGATACCGCGATGTGCTTGCAACGATCCATGAAAGCCACGATTTCATTCCTCCAAAGCCATCTATCATTTTGCAGCTTCACCGGGATCTGTACAAATACAGCGGTAAGTCCATCGGCGGCTGCTTCAAAAATTCGGATAACGTGATTGCCGAAGAACTGCCGGACGGTCAGCAGATTGTCCGGTTTGAGCCTGTTCCTGCGTGGGAAACGCCGGAGGCTATTACGGCGCTGTGCAGCGCGTTTGAAGCGGCTATGCAGGATGCTGAACTCGACCCGTTGCTGCTGATTCCCATCTTCATTCTGGATTTTCTCTGCATCCACCCCTTCAATGACGGGAATGGCCGCATGAGCAGGCTCCTGACGCTGTTGCTCCTGTACCGCTCCGGCTATATCGTGGGCAAGTATATCAGCATTGAGAAATTGATTTCCGACACCAAGGAAACATATTACGAAGCTTTGCAGCAGAGTTCATACAACTGGCATGAGGGAACCAACGACTATGCCCCCTTTGTCACCTATATGCTGGGTGTTCTGGTGGCGGCGTACCGGGATTTCGCGAGCCGGATCGAGCTGCTGACCACCAAGGGCCTGTCCAAGCCCGACCGTGTGCGGGAGATCATCAAAAACCACCTCGGCAAAATCACCAAGAGTGAAATCATGGCCAAATGCCCGGATATCAGCCAGATCACCGTCCAGCGCGCACTGGCGGATTTGATAAAGTCTGGAGAAATCTTGAAAATCGGCGGCGGACGGTACACTTCTTACACTTGGAACAGGGAGAGAGAATAAATGATTACAGGCGAACTGAAAAATAAAATCGACGGCCTTTGGGATGTTTTTGCAGCGGGCGGACTGGTGAATCCGCTGGATGTTATTGAGCAGATCACCTATCTGATGTTCATCCATGATCTGGATGACACCGACAATCTCCGAACCAAGGAAGCTGCCATGCTGGGGCTGCCGTATCAGAGCATTTTTGCGGATGAGGTGCAGGTCGGTGACCGTACCATCGACGGCCAGCAGCTTAAGTGGAGTGTATTCCACGATTTCCCCGCCGGAAAGATGTACAGCGTGATGCAGGAGTGGGTGTTTCCGTTCATCAAGAACCTCCACGGGGATAAGAACAGCGCCTATTCCAAGTACATGGACGATGCCATTTTCAAGCTGCCCACGCCGCTTCTGCTATCCAAAGTGGTGGATGCGCTGGACGAGATTTATCGCCTGATGAACGAATCTCAGGCGGTGGATGTGCGGGGCGATACCTATGAATATCTGCTCAGCAAAATCAGCCAGTCCGGCCGTAACGGTCAGTTCCGTACCCCACGCCATATTATCCGCATGATGGTGGAGCTGATGGACCCGAAAGCCGATGACGTGATCTGCGACCCGGCCTGCGGTACTTCGGGTTTCTTGGTCTCGGCAGGCGAATACCTGAAGGAGCACCGCAAGGAAGAAATCTTCTTCAACCGCCAGAAGAAGGATCACTATATGAACCACATGTTTTTCGGCTACGACATGGACCGTACCATGCTCCGCATCGGCGCGATGAACATGATGACCCATGGTATCGACAACCCCTTTATCGAGTACCGGGACAGCCTTAGCGACCAGAACCCAGACAAAGAGAAGTATTCTCTGATTTTGGCCAATCCACCGTTCAAGGGCAGTCTGGATGCCGACACCGTTTCGGCAGATCTGCTGAAAGTCTGCAAGACCAAGAAAACCGAGCTGCTGTTTTTGGCTCTGTTCCTGCGGATGCTGCGCATCGGCGGACGCTGCGCCTGCATCGTGCCGGACGGCGTGCTGTTCGGCTCTTCCACCGCACACAAAGCCATCCGCAAAGAGCTGGTGGACGGCAACCGGCTGGAGGCCGTGATCTCCATGCCCAGCGGCGTATTCAAGCCCTATGCAGGGGTGTCTACCGCGGTGCTGATCTTCACCAAGACCGGCCACGGTGGTACAGACAATGTGTGGTTCTATGATATGACCGCCGACGGCTTTTCGCTGGACGATAAGCGCAGCCCGGTGGCAGACAACGATATCCCTGATATCATTGCACGGTTCCGCAATCTGGATGCCGAAAAAGACCGCCAGCGCACGGAAAAATCCTTCTTCGTGCCCAAGGCGGAGATCGTAGAAAATGGCTATGACCTGTCCATCAATAAATACAAGAAAACCGAGTATAAGCCCGTGGAGTATCCGCCGACCAGCGAGATTTTGGCGGAGCTGCATGAATTGGAAATGCAGATTACTGAAAGTCTCGCCGAACTGGAGGGGATGTTGTAATGGACAAAATCGCAGATGCATTTTCTCTAATTCGCAACGGTGCAAATATCAAGCAGGGACTGGATGATTCAGGATATCCGATTACCCGTATAGAAACAATTTCTAATCGAACTGTTGATCGAGACAAAATGGGTTATGCCGGCATAACAGATATCACAAAGTATTCTGATTATGTTCTGCAAGATGGTGATATTTTGATGTCCCACATCAACAGTGAAACACACTTAGGAAAAGTTGCCCGTTATGAAAAGTATGAGGGGGAAACGATTATTCATGGCATGAATTTGCTGTGTTTGCGACCTAATAAAAATTTGGTTGATAGCCGTTATGCGTTCTACTATCTTTCTTCGGAGGCTTTTTTGCACCAGATTCCTAGGATTACAAAAAAATCTGTCAATCAAGCTAGCTTTAATGTGGCGGCTTTGAAAGAATTGACCTTCCCTATTTCTTCAATGGAAGTGCAGCAACTAGTTGCGGATATTTTAGATAAGGCCAATGAATTGATTGCCTTACGGAAAGAGCAGCTTGCAAAGCTGGACGAGCTTATCAAAGCCCGATTTGTCGAAATGTTTGGTGACCCGGAACTAAATCCCCGATGTCTGCCAGTTCTTCCGTGGAATGCGGTGTTCCTAACAACTACAGGAAAGCTGGACGCTAATGCCATGGTAGAAAACGGCCGATACCCATTTTTTACTTGTGCAAAAGAAAGCTATAAGATTGATTCTTACGCGTTTGACTGCGAGGCACTTTTGCTTGCGGGTAACAATGCTGCTGGGATTTATGATGTCAAACATTATAAAGGTAAGTTCAACGCGTATCAGCGCACTTATGTGTTGCGCTTGATGAACGAAAAATGGAGCTACATACTGTTTAAAAGGCAATTGGAGGATAAGCTACAATACCTACAAAGCCAGTCAAAAGGCACAAACACGCGATATTTGACATTGGGGATACTCAACGAATTGCACTTTGTAGTTCCTCCAGTCGCTGAGCAGGAGCAGTTTGCGGCCTTCGTCAAACAGACCGACAAATCAAAAGTTGCCGTACAGAAGGCGTTGGACGAAGCACAACTACTGTTTGACAGCTTGATGCAGAAATATTTTGGGTGAGGTGAAGCAAAATGGCATGGTTTTCATCGTTAGACGCAACCGTGCAAGTTGCGGTAATAACAATCTGTGGCTCGGTATCGGTAGCCATCATAACCGGAATTTTTGGACTCATAAAAAAAGATAATTCGAGCAAAGGCAAATCTGATTCTACTACCATCAATCAGACATCGTCTGGCAGCAACAATACGTTTATCGGAATCCAGAACAACCATAAAGGAGGGAAAAACGATGAATGACAAGACAGAAATCAACCAAAATGCAGGACTTGGCTCACACGGAAATACGTTCATCGCAGAGCAGTATAATGGATTATCCGTGGCAGACGCTACGCATATGGCCCTTTCCATGTTTCGAGAGTATTATCCACAGTTGCGGGAAGAGCTACTATCTGATTTGCGCAAAATGCTTGAAGAGAAGCTGAAAAATATACCATCAGAGAATATTGTTCCGCCATCCCCAAGAATTGCAGTACCAACTCTACAAAACGCAAGTATAACGGAAGATATAGAAATAAGAGAACTGTATGCCCAACTACTGGCTAACTCTATGAACGAGACAATGAAAGATGGAATTCATCCTGCCTTTGTAGAAATTATTAAGCAACTTAGTCCTGATGAAGCCAAAATTCTTCGTTACATGTCTTCAAATACAATTATACCGACAATTACCCTTCGATGTGTAAATGAAAAAGAAGAGGGTTACGATGTTGTAAAAAATTTTTCTAATGTCGGAGAGCTAGCCAAATGTGAATATCCATTTGAAGTCGGTAAATATTTCGATAATTTGATTCGCCTTGGGCTACTTAAAAACGATATGCTTGCTTCACTCATAAATAAAGCCCTATATGAGCCGTTAAAGGAACACCAATATTTAGAATCGCAAATCAACACGATTACGCATCAGGTACATCCATTCAACAAGCCAAAGTTTGAGGAAGGTTATATCTCAATAACCGACTTTGGAAAATCTTTTTGCGAAATTTGCTTATGTACTACAGAAACAATTACACTAGGCTTCACTCCAAATCCGTAAATCCAGAGCAATGAATGTGAGGTGACACACAATGACCAACTTTGATATTTTCGCTGCAAACCCGCAATTTGAGTCCTTTGCCTCCGTTGCCGTCTCCGCTGAGCGCATTCTGCCCATCGACCCTTCCGCCTGTGTGCTGAACTGCCGCAGGGCGATGGAGTTTGCCGTGAAGTGGATGTATTCCGTGGACAAGGCGCTGGTCATGCCTTATCAGGACTCTCTGGTGAGCCTCATGAATACCGAAGACTTCCGGGACATCGTGGGCGCGGACATCTGGCGGCGGATGAATCTGATCCGTCGCATGGGCAACAACGCCGCCCACACCGGCAAGAAAATCACCGAAGAGCAGGCAGCGCTGTGTCTGGAAAATCTCTATATTCTTCTGGATTTTGTGGCATACTGCTACGGCGAGAACTACACCGAAGGACATTTCGACCATGCGCTGCTGACGCAGGAAAGCGAAGTTTCCGCCGAGCCGGTGCAGGAAGTGCCGGAGGTGGAGCTCGCTGCGCTGATGGCGGAAAACGCTGCGCTGAAGGAGGAACTCACCGCCCGTCGCGCCGAGCAGCAGCAGACCTATGTGCCAAAGCCGCTCGACCTGTCCGAATACAAGACCCGCAAGCTGTATATCGACACCATGCTCACAGATGCGGGCTGGACGGAGAGCAAGGACTGGCTGAATGAGGTAGAGCTGCCCGGTATGCCAAACAAGTCCGAGGTCGGCTATGCGGACTATGTGCTCTACGGTGATGACGGACGCCCCTTGGCAGTGGTGGAGGCCAAGCGTACCTGCGTGGACGTAGCTAAGGGCCGCCAGCAGGCAAAGCTCTACGCCGACCTGTTGGAGAAAAAGTATCACCGCCGCCCGGTCATCTTCCTGACCAACGGCTTTGAAACCCGCGTCACGGACAATCTATACCCTGAGCGGAAATGTGCGGCCATTTACTCCAAACGTGATCTGGAGAAGCTCTTCAATCTCCAGAGTATGCGGACGAGCCTGAAAAATGTCATGGTGGACCGCAAGATCGCCGGGCGCTACTATCAGGAGGGGGCAATCAAGGCTGCCTGCGACGCCTTTGCCCGGAACCGCCGCAAGGTGCTGCTGGTCATGGCCACCGGTTCCGGAAAAACGAGAACTGTCATCGCCCTATGCGATGTGCTGCTCCAACACGGCTGGGTGAAGAATATTCTCTTCCTTGCTGACCGCAACAGTCTGGTGACGCAGGCCAAGCGCAGCTTTGTGAATTTGCTGCCCGATCTCTCCGTTACCAATCTCTGTGAGGAGAAGGACAACTACACAGCCCACTGTGTGTTTTCCACCTATCAGACCATGTACAATGTTATTGACAGCGTGCAGGATGAAGAGGGTAAGCTTTTCACCTGCGGACATTTCGATTTGGTCATCTGTGACGAAGCTCACCGCTCCGTTTACAACAAGTACCGGGATATTTTCAACTACTTTGATGCCCCGCTGGTGGGACTGACGGCCACGCCCAAGGACGAGATCGACAAGAACACCTATGAGATATTTGAACTGGAAAATGGCGTACCCACCTATGGCTATGAGCTGGCGCAGGCGGTGAAGGACGGGTATCTGGTGGATTTCCTGTCGGTAGAGACGAAGCTGAAATTTATTGAACAGGGCATCGTTTACGATGAGCTTTCCGACGAGGACAAGCAGGCCTATGAGGACACCTTCGAAGATGAAAACGGAGAATTACCGGAGCGCATTGCGTCCTCGGCGCTGAACGAATGGATTTTCAATGAAGACACCATCCGACAGGTACTGAACACGCTGATGACCCACGGTCTGACCATCGACTACGGCAGTAAGCTGGGCAAAACGATCATCTTTGCAAAAAATCACACCCATGCGGAGAAAATCCTCGCGGTTTTCAATAAAGAATACCCGCACCTTCCCGGCTTTGCCAAGGTCATCGACAACTATATGACCTATGCGCAAAGCGCCATCGACGAATTTTCTGACCCGAAGAAAATGCCTCAAATCGCTATTTCCGTGGATATGCTGGACACCGGCATTGACGTGCCGGAAGTGCTGAATCTGGTGTTCTTCAAAAAGGTCATGAGCAAGGCAAAATTCTGGCAGATGATTGGGCGTGGCACCCGTCTGTGTCCGGGGCTGATGGATGGTAAGGATAAGGACAAGTTCTATATTTTTGACTTCTGCGGCAACTTTGAGTTCTTTCGCATGAACAAGGGCAGACCTACCGCCAATATGATCGCCCTGCAAGGCGCAATCTTTCATCTGAAGGCCCAAATTGCCTTCAAATTGCAGGACTTGGCGTATCAGACAACGGATCTGATTGCCTTCCGCAAGACGCTGGTGGAGGACATGGTGCGCAAGGTGCGGGAACTGAACAAAGAGAACTTTGCTGTCCGCCAGCATTTAAAATATGTAGAGCGGTATGCAGAACCGGACAGCTATAGCGCTCTGACCTATGAGGATACCTTGCTCATAGGTCAAGAGCTTGCGCCGCTTATTACACCGGAAGAGGACGATGCCAAAGCGCTGCGGTTCGACGCGCTGCTATACGGCATCGAGCTTGCGTACCTGGCGGGAAAGAAGTATGGCAAGGCGCGGAGCGATCTGTTCAAAAAGGTTTCTGCCATCGCATCTGTGGCGAATATCCCGGAGATCATGGTGCAGGCTGAGCTGATTGACAAGATTTTGCATACGGACTATGTGGAGACCGCCGGAATCAATGAATTTGAGTACATCCGGGAGAATCTGCGCGACCTCATCAAGTATATTCCGGTCAGTAAAGTGCGCTATGATACGAATTTTGATGACGAAATTCTGTCTGTGGACTGGAAAGAATCTGAGCTGGAAAACGACGATCTGAAGAACTACAAGGCCAAGGCGGAGTTCTACGTGCGTCAGCACATGAATGACGCCGTTATTGCCCAACTAAAGGGTAATGTCCCTTTGACTGTGGAAGATGTGCAGGCGCTGGAGAAAGCACTCTGGAGCGAGGTCGGTACGAAACAGGATTATGTGGCTGAGTACGGCCAGAAGCCGCTGGGCGAGTTCGTGCGAGAAATCGTCGGGGTTGACATGAACGCGGCAAAGGAGGCGTTTGCGCAGTATCTGAACGATGCCAGCTTGGATAGCAGGCAGATTTACTTCGTAAACCAGATTGTGGAGTACATTGTTCATAACGGCATGATGAAAGATATGTCCGTTTTGCAGGAAGCACCGTTTACCGACTACGGCAGCATCGTGGAAGTGTTCACAGACCTGTCCGTGTGGGCAGGCATCCGACAGGCGATTGAACAGGTCAATGCCAATGCGCTGGCGGCGTGAATGCGGTGGAAGATAGGGGGCTGAAAGAATGAATGCACAAGAACGAGAAGCGTTCTGGAAAACTTTATGCACATTACCCGGACTTGACCTATCACAGGATGCAAAACAACTGATGGCAGCGATACGGTTTCCGAAACTTTTATTTCGCTATCGTCCTGTCAATCTTAATAGTTTGGAAGCACTTCGTACAAATAGGCTCTATTTTTCTTCGGCAAACTATTATGACGATCCCTTTGATACATTTTTACATATTGATATTGACTCTATTCACCAAGAATTTCTGACAGCATTTCAAACTCGTGAAAGCACAGAAGCAGTCACAGAAGGTTTCAAGGACATTCTTGGCGGCATGCTGACTGAAGAGCAGAAAGCCTTTTTTACAGCTGACAATGTGACAAAGATGCTTTCAAATGGACTCGTCGAAAATTTTCTTAGTTCTGCGCTTGCATTGCGAGATGAGATAAAGAAAGACACTTGGTCGATTTGCTTTTCCGAGAATGGTTTTAATGAGGTTCTCTGGCTAAAATACGCAGACCAACACAGAGGCTTTGTTCAGATTTATGATCTTGAAAAGAAAGAAAACTATTTATGCGGGAAACAGGAAAAATGTCAAAACTGTGGAATCAAAAATTTCGGCACACCGTTATATCCCATCTACTATTCGAACGCTCCGTATAATGCTACTAATTTCGCAAAACTTGTAATGCTGAACAAGATCGGCGAAATTTCTGATACGACAATTCCCAAATATCTGTATGATAGCGTGGGGAATGGTACATGGGAAAGAGAAAGAACAACGCTGATCAAGAGGAAATGCCATGAATATGATGAAGAATGGCGTATGATAACTGCTTGCCCAATGAAGCCGCCAGTTATGATGGAATGGATTCCAAGCGGGATTATCCTGGGTTTAAGAATGGGTGTAAAGGAAGAAAATCTTGTTGTCAGCATGGCAAGAGAAGCTGGAATCAAAGATATTTATAAATCGATCATTGATTCAAAAAACAGGCTAAATGTCGTACCAGTGACACTTAAGTAGTGCAAAGGCGCGTATAACAATTACCCTTACTAACCTTATTGACACAAAGAAAATCGCCCGAATCCGTTGCGCTGCAATAGATTCGGGCGATTCGTTTCCATGATTCATCCCTCTCGGATACCTACGGTCGCCATTCTTATTTTCGTCATTGTTCTCTCGTGCCAGCTGAGACGGAACGGACTTCCAGATCATCGAGATCTTCGGGAACTCGTGGACATCGGGATGCTTGGCAAAGTCGCGCTCATATGCGTCGATGATACCGGACAGTGCCTCCTGCATGGCTTCCACATCACGCGCTTCCGTCCACATTTTAACGGATTCGGGCATGCCGCCGGTCACGTAGTACATTTTTAGCTTCTCATACAGGGGGTTGAAAAACGCATCCGGAATCGGTTCAATGGTATCTATGCTTTTCAGATACGTTACGAGGTTTGCATCGCCGTTGGCAAGCAGAAATTCTGAAAAGGTCATCGGGTCGATCTGCATGAAGTTGACCTTTCCCACAGGGAAAGACGAGGACTTCGCCAGCGCGATACCCAGCAGCGAGTGAGGCAGATAGCCGAATAGCGGAACCGCTGCCTTTTCGGTAAGCTGTGCCGCTTGGCGTTTTCGATGCGGCTTTTTCGGATATACAAGAAAGGGCTCACCTTTCGGTGAGCCTTTTGCCCGGAAATGGAGGGATATTCCGGAGCTGCTCTCAAAGCACGGGCGTAAACGGGGAGCGTATTACGCGCCGATGCCGAGAGGCGAAAAGATAAGATACATGATCGCAACGACCGCCGCGCCGGCGATTGCCCAGACCTTGCCATTCTTCCACGGGGTCATATCCATGACCTTGGCATCCGGCATTTCCCACGCCAGCTGACGCGGGCTTACCTTGATGCAGACAGCGTAGATAATGCACTCGAGCACAAACAGCGCGAATACAACATACAGATAGTGGAACCGGCTGAAGAACGGAATCACCTTGGTCAGACCGTACAGCACGATATGCACCGGAATGACGATCTTCGGCGCGATGGCAGGCGCCTTTTTGCTGAGCAGACCGAACAGCACGGCGGTCAGCAGCGGCATGGAGAAAAAGCCCCAGCACTCGTTGATAAAGTTCATAATGCCGGTGCCGAAGAACATGACAAACGGCGCAATGGCGATGGAAACCACGCCGACGACCGTACCGAAAATCTGACCGACCTTAACGACCTTTTTGGTCGAAGCCGTTTCGCCCCAGATGGGTTGCCATACGTTGAGCGTGAAAATAGTCGAAGCGGAATTGAGCACCGAATTGAACGAGGACAGAATCGCGCCGAACATGACCGCTGCAAAGAAGCCCATCAGCGGCTTCGGCAGCACTTTCATAACAAGGCGCGGATAAGCCTGATCGGCTGCCATGCCGACCGAGGTATCCATCTGGCCGTTTGCTGCCAGCAGCTGGAACGCAATAATGCCCGGCAGAACGATAACAAATACGTCAAGGCACTTGAAGAAACCGGCCCAGATTGCGCCCTTCTGGCTCTCGGCAAGGTTTTTGCCGCCGAGAGAACGCTGGATAATGGACTGATTGGTCGCCCAATAGAACAGGTTATTGACAAACATACCCGTCAGCAGCAGCGGCCACGGTACTTCAGGCGGCAGTGCGTTCGGTGCGGACCATGCGTTCATCTTTTCCGGCGTTGCGGAGATCAAATGCTCCAGACCGGCCATGAAGCCGCCGCCGTCCAGCTTGCCGAGTGCGATAAGGCCGAGAATCGGAATAGCAAAGCCGCCGATGATCAGGCCGACGCCGTTGATGGTGTCCGAGTACGCAACTGCCTTGAGGCCGCCGAACACGGCATAGCACATACCGATGATGCCGGTGCCGATGCAGATAATGGTGATGGCGCTGAAATAGCTGATGCCGAACATACTCTCGAGGTCAAAAATCTTGACCAGCGCGACCGCACCCGAGTACAGGATGGTCGGCAGCATGGTAACGACATATGCAATCAGGAACAGAAGCGAGAACAGGCGCATGGTAAAAGTATCGTAGCGCATCTCGAAGAACTCCGGGATGGTTGCGATGCCGCCGCGCAGCAGCTTGGGCAGAAAGACGAAAGCAAGCACGATCAGCGCAAACGCCGAGGTGGCCTCCCATGCCATGGTACTCATGTTGCCTGCAAACGCCTGTCCGTTCGTGCCGACAAGCTGTTCTGCGGAAAGGTTGGTCATCATCAGCGAACCGGCAATGACAATGCCGGGCAGACCGCGTCCCGCGAGGAAGTAGCCTTCCTTGGTGGACAGGTCGTCATCGCGTGTTTTCCACCAGGAAAGCACCGCAACAAGCACGGTAAACGCGATAAAGGTTGCGACAGTAAAGGCCATTTTTGTTGTTTTCCCCCTTGAAATTTGTATGCGTTTTTCTGTTTTGGGCGTAAAACACCGCCTCCCCTTGCAGAAGAGGCGGTATTTACACGCTATTACATTGGAGAGAGTGAAATCAGTTGCTCCCTAAACGTTTTTCTACCTCAGCGCGGCGTTCCTCGGCGTTTTCTGCGGTGATAACGCTGGCATCGGTCGCGATGAATTTCTCCGGCGTTTTGCCGTTCAGTGCGTCAACTGCCGCCTGTACGCCCAGATAGCCGACATCGTAGCCGTCTACCGCGATGGTCATGGTTTCCTGACCGGCAAGAATGGCATCAATGCCCGCCAGATTGCCGCCGACGCCGACAAAGATGGTGTTTTTATAAGCCGGGAACGGAGCGGCTGCACGGGCTGCGCCTGCCGCCATATCATCGTTGTTCGCTACGATAATGGAAACGCCTTCCGGGTGCGCCTGAATGATGGCCTCCATACAGGTAACGGCCTTGTCCGCTACGCTGTCCGCATACTGCGTTTCCGCAGAGAGATACTCGCCGCCGGCCTCTGTAATGCCCTGCTTGAAACCGGCAATGCGTGCCTCGGAGGTGGAGTCGCCCTGTACGCCCATGATGCCGATGGCCGTGATCTTGTCCCAGCCCTTGTCCTTCGCGGCTTCTACCGCAGCCTTGCCGCCGAGCGCGGCCAGCTCCTCATTGTTGAAGCCGACAAAGCTGAGAACTTTATCCGAGTCAATCGCGGTGTCGATCGCCACAATGGGCAGGTCTGCGTTTGCGATTTGGGTCGCAACGGTTTCCGCCTGCAAGGGAGCAACGACCATCGCATCGCAGTCGCTCGAGCTAAGCGTGGTTTCGATCATGGAAAGCTGCTCATCATAAGCGGTCTCCGAGCTTGCGCCGATGACATCGACCGTCACGCCCAGATCCTCGCCTGCTTTTTTGCAGCCGTTGCCGACATACTGCCAGTATTCGGATGCCAGCGTTTTGAGAATGACCTTGATGTGATAATCCTGCTGTGCGGTGTCGCCGCCGGAAGTCTGCGCGGTGCTGCTGCCGCAGCCCGCCAGTGCACCCATCAGCATTGCGCCGGATACCAGCGCGGCAAGTAATCTCTTTTTCATAAGTATTCCTCCGAAATCAGGTAATAGCTTGGTGAAAGAAATGAAATGGTATTAGAAGATTTGCGGGAATTTGCTGTTTTTGCGAGATTTAGTCGTAATCCACCCATGCGGAGCCCTTATCAGCGGACTCCACGCACTTCTCGATCCACTTGATGCCCTGTGCGCCGGCCTTGACATCCGGATACCAGAAGTCGCCGTATACGCCCTTGTCTGCGTCTGCCATAGCAACGGCAAAGCGTGCATACAGGTTGCTCCAGGCCTCGAACAGACCTTCGGCATGACCGCCGCCGATGCGGTCCTCGACACGCGCTTCGTCGGTCAGATAGCCTGCGCCGCGCTCGAGCACACGGGACGGCTCGCCCTCTACCTCGTACAGCATCTGGTTCGGGCGCTCGTCATCCCACTCGAGGGATGCCTTGGAGCCGACTACGCGAATCTTGTGATAGTGGCGTGCGCCGCTGTTGATCGAGCTTGCCCAGCAGTAGATCTGAGCGCCTGCCTGTACGTTCTCGCTGCCCTTGAGGTTCATGATAACGAAGGCGTTGTCCTCGAGCTCGCGGCCCTCAACGAAGGAACGCTTGGTGCACATCAGGTTGTCGATCTTCATATCCGGGATCATTGCTTCGATGATGAACAGCGGGTGCGTGCCGACGTCGCCGAGCGCGAACGACGGACCGGCCTTGGACGGGTCAAAGCGCCACTTTGCGGACGGAACCTTGTCCTCGATCTTGAAGTTGTAGCCGCCGAACGCGAAGCTCATGTTGATGACGCGAATTTCGCCGAGATCGCCGTTTTTGATCATCTGGCGCGCCTGCTGAATGAGCTGATGGCCGGAATAACCGTAGGTCACACCGACTACGCGGTGTTTTTCCTCCGCCAGCTTTACCAGCTCGTCCGCCTGCTCGGAAGTGAAGCACAGCGGCTTTTCGCAGACAACGTGCAGACCGGCTTCGAGAGCAGCCTTGCAGACCTCGTAGTGCATGCCGTTCGGCGTTGCGATGGAAACCGCCTGCACGCCGTCCGGACGCTTTGCCTCCTCTGCGAACATGGTCTTGTAGTCCGGATAGCAGCGCTCCGGGTCAACATGGAGCTGCTTGCCGAAGTCCTTGCCGCGCTCCGGGTCGATGTCGAACGCACCGGCAACCAGTTCGAAGTTGAAGTCGCGCAGTGCCGCCGAGCGGTGGATGTAGCCGATCTGGCTGCCGCGGCCGCCGCCGACCATACCCCAGCGGATGGGATTTTCTACTCGCTTTTCACCGTAATACATAATCGTTTCCTCCTGTAATTACATCCTGTCAGATTTCGTAGCCTACCGATTTGAGATAATCAACGCTTGCCTTGACGTCGCGCAGGCTGGTATCCGAATTGCGCGGGTCGCGCTCCTGCTCGATGGTGATGTAGCCTGCGTAGCCGATGTCGTTCAGCGCCTGCTTGATGGCCGGATAGTCGAGCGAGCCGGTGCCGATGGGACACATGGCGCCCTTGCCGCAGCCGTCGAAGAAGCGGATGCGCTCGCCGAGCACCTCGCGGTAAACCGTCTCGTTTACGTCCTTGAAGTGGACGTAATCCAGCTTATCGGCGTACTTTTTGAGGTACTCCACCGGGTCCATGTGCGAATAGTACAGATGGCCGGTATCCAGACACAGACCGGCAACCTCATACGGAATATCGCGCACGACCTTTGCGATCTCGTCTGCAAACTCGATGTAGCCGCCTGCATGAGGATGGATGACCGGACGAACGCCCCATTTGTTGGCGCGCTCGCATACGGCGTGGACGTTGCCCATGAAGCGCGCCCATTCCTCATCGGAGAGGCGCGGTGCGGTATCCGGATGACCGGCGGCGTAGTCGCGCTCGTCGTGTCCCCAGTCCATAACGGTCATGTACGGCGTGGGGAACTTCTGACCATCGTGTGTCCTCAGCACCGGCAGCTTGGGATCGGTGATCAGGCGGCAGATGTCGTCTACCGCGTTCAGCACGCTCTCCTGATTGTCCGGGTCGAGCAGGTCGTGGAAGATCGTACCTGCGACAATGGCAAGGCCGTTCTTTTTCAGCTCGTTTGCGACCAGCTGCGCGTTGATCGGCAGATAACCGTAGGGGCCAAGCTCGATGGCGCTGTATCCGGCTTTCCCTGCTTCCTCCAGTACGCGCGTCCAAGGCGGTAAATACGGATTCTTGGGGTCGTCAACGCCCCAGCAGCACGGCGCACCGCAAATTTGAATACTCATTTTTCAAAACTCCTCTCACGGTTCTTATCGAGGTTTTGTTGTTTTTTTATGGTATTATTGTAGCATTTTCAAATTTATATCGTTTCTTTCTTCTTGCGTTTTATTTTGGCGGATTTGCCGTAATATTGCACAAAAAGAACCTATGTCGTTTTGGTTTATACGGTATCTTGCGTTTCGCATCCAAATGCGATATACTGTACCATATTCCGCACAGGAGGATAACACCATGCCTGAACCACTTTGCTTTGTATCCGGTCAGACACCAAGTCTGCTGTATGCTACCAAGCAGATCGTTGCCGCATCCGCTGTCACACGCGCCGTACACCGTCATGCAAGATTTACCGAAATGCTGTATGTCTATCAGGGCGCAGGACAGTATGTTGCCGGCGGATACAGCTACGCGATCCGCACCGGAGATGTACTGCTGTATAATCAGGGCGATCTGCATGAGGTCACCTCGTCCCTGCACCATGAAATCGGCACTTACTGCTTCGGTTTATCCAATCTGCGGCTCGGCAGGCTGGCGGAGGGTCATTTTTCCGACCCGGAACATGGCTTTGTGCGGCCGGCGGCGGACGAGATCGACCATATTCAGTCGCTCTGCGAGCTGATTTACCGCCACGCGGAGCGTCACAGTGCCTATGCGGATGAACTGGTATCCCACCTGCTGCCGGCGCTGGTGCTGCTGTCGGCCAATCTGCCGCCCGATGAGCGCGCCGCCGATCAGCCGCATAATCTGGTGCTGGCGAATCGTATTCGGCAGTACATCGGCACGCATTTCACCGAACAGCTGACCCTGGAGGACATCGGGCAGGCGCTTTCCATGTCGCCGTACCATCTGGCGCATATTTTCAAGGATATGACCGGTATGTCGCCCATTCATTACATGATCCGCTGCCGTGTGGGCGAGGCGCAGAACCTGCTCATTTCCACCGATTACAGCGCAACGCAGATCGCGGCTATTGTCGGCTATGCCAATGTCAATCATTTCAACGCGATTTTTGCCAAGCTGGTGGGCCTGCCGCCGATCCGGTATCGAAAGCAGTATTTGGAGAACATGCAGGGCAGAAGGCTGCAATAGTGCACTGCGAAAGACCGCAGCGGTATATAAAAAGAGACAAGCTGTTACGCTTGCCTCTTTTTTGTTTTAATAGCTGATGGCGCGGAACGCGGTCGGGGAGAGACCGGTCTCGTGGCGAAAAGCGCGGGCGAAATGCGAAGCGCTGTTAAAGCCGCAGTCCTCCGCGATCTGCTCTACAGTGAAGTCGCCCGAGAGCAGCAGGCGCTTGGCCTGCCGCAGCCGATATTGCAGCAGATATTCATGCGGCGTGCAGCCGACATAGCGCTTGAAGCTGCGGATAAAATGCGACTTGCTCACGCCGCAGCGGTCGGCCAGCTCGTCGAGCGGAATGTCCTCGGCGTAGCGGTTATGGATATACGACAGCGCAGGAGCGAGAAGCTCGCTCGTCACGGTCGTGCGGCTGGTCTGGGAGGCCAGTCCGCCGAGAATGCTGTGGACGGATAGAAATCTGATGCTCGCTCATGGAAACGAACTGCGTGGCAATCGTGCCGTACTGCGCCGCGTGCGCGACCGTGCGGAAATGGTCCTTGAGCGAGAGCGTCGGCTGTTTTTCGTGGACGATGCCGAAGCGCTCGTTCAGATATTCGGTATATTCCCGGCTGCCTGCGCCGTTGAAGTGGAACCAGTAGAAATCCACCTCGTCCGGACACCAGTAGGCGTGCGGCTTCCGGCAGTCGAACAGCGCGATCTCGTCCTTGTGCGCCTCGGCGCTCACGCCGTCCGTCTGAATGCACAGCGTACCGCGGTTGACGTAAATCAGGAGATACTGGTCGAGATAGTCGCGCTCAACGCGGTAATCGCTGTTGCAGATGAACCGCCCGAACTGCGGACAGTAATAAAGCGCGCTCTTTGCAAACTCCGAGGGGAGCGAAAAATCCATAAAGGAAGGCGGCAGTACGCCGGTGTCTACGATCTGCATGAAAGTCCTCCGTTCGCTTTGTTCTGTCCCTATTATAGCAGCTCGAAAACGCTGCCGCATCAGCAAAATCCCGCCCGGAACGCATTTCGTTCAAGCTGTGCAAAAGCACGCTTTTCGCTCTGTGCAGTCTGTACAAGGCGATTTTCAAAAGAGTAATTTTTGTATAGAACATAGTCATGCGGTGCATTGAGAGAACACCTCTAAAGCGATATAATACAGTCAAACAAACGAAAACACCGAAACACAAAACAATCTCGGTTGTTTCGTTAAAACACGAAAAGAGCATGTCTAACATTTATATGTCAAGGAGGAAATTCTCATGAAAGAAATCCGTATTGGTCTGGTAGGCTCCGGCTGGATGGGCAAGGCTCATTCCTCTGCACTGGCTGACGCCGAAATGCTGTTTGGTCCCGACTACGGCACCGCATCCTTCGAGATCGTTGCCGACTCCAATAAGGCTGCTGCCGAGTCCGCTCAGAAGAAGATCGGCTTCAAGCGCATCACCACCGACTGGCACGATGTCGTAACCGACCCGAACGTTGATCTGGTTGACATCGCGACCCCGAATGCGTTCCACTACGAAGTAGCAAAGGCTGCTCTTGAGAACGGCAAGAACGTTTACTGCGAGAAGCCGCTTTCCATCTCCGCCGAGGAGTCCAAGGAGCTGGCAGAGATCGCCGCAAAGAAGGGCGTCGTCAACTACGTCGGCTTCAACAACACCCAGAACCCGGCGAACGCTTATGTCCGCGAGCTGGTCCAGTCCGGCGCACTCGGCAAGATCATGCGCTTCACCGGCACCTACGATCAGGACCAGCTGCTCGACGAGTCCCTGCCGATCACCTGGCGCCACATCAACAAGCTCGCAGGCTGCGGCGCACTCGGCGACCTCGGTTCTCACCTGCTGTCTATCTCCCAGTTCATCATGGGCGATATTTCCAAGGTAAACGCCGTCGCTACCACCGTATTCCCCAAGCGTCCGAAGTCCGCAGGCTCCTCCGAGATGGTTGACGTCGAGAACGAGGACATCATGACCTTTATGGCAGAGTACGCAAACGGCGCCATCGGTCAGATCGCCTGCTCCCGTGTTGCGACCGGCCGCAAGAACTACCTGACCTACGAGATTCAGGGCACCAAGGGCTCTGTCCGCTACGACCTCGAGCGCATGGGCGAGGTTCAGGTTTACTTCCAGTCTGACAACGAGCGCGACCGCGGCTTCCGCACCGTCCTGCTCAACCCGCTGATGAAGGGCTACTCCGCATTCCAGCCGGCAGGCGGCATCTCCATCGCGTACAACGATATGAAGATCCTCGAGGTACACGCGCTGTTCGACGCCATCACCAACGGCGCGGACTACGTGACCGACTTCGAATTCGGCTACAAGATCGACCGCACGGTTGCGGCTGTTATCGAGTCGTCCAAGTCGCATGAGTGGGTTGACGTAAAGTGAGCCTGTCGAAAAACTAACGTTTTTCCGCATTCTCGAAATGAAGTAACAATATCCCTCACATAAGCTGACGCCGGGAGGACAGTCTCTGTTCTCCCCAGGCGCAGGCACTATTATTGACAATTCCGACAGGGAGGATATAATTATGGCTATCAAAATCGGTATCGCTCCGGACTCCTGGGGCGTATGGTTCCCGGCAAGCGACCCGAACAACGCAAAGCAGCCGCAGTGGTGGCGCTGCCTGGACGAAATGAAAATCGCAGGCTATGAGGGCTGCGAGATCGGCCCGTGGGGCTACATGCCGAACGACGATCCCAAGGTACTCAAGAACGCCATGGACGCGCGCGGCCTGACGCTCGTCGGCGCGACCGAGGGCGGCAACTTCCTCGATGACGCAGCCGTTGAGGGCATGCTCCGCGACATCGACGACATTTCCACGCTGCTGAAGGCGTTCCCGAGCGCAAAGTATATCGTTCTGCTGCCCCCGATGTACACCAACCTCGCGACCGGCGAGCTTGAGATGAACCCCGAGCTGACTGACGAGGAGTGGGCAACCTACTGCAAGAACGTGCAGAAGTGCGCAGACCGCTGCGCCGCAAACGGCTTTATCGGCCTGTTCCATCCGCACGTTGACAGCCACGTACAGACCGAGGCGCAGATCGAGCGCTTCCTGAACGACACCAATGTAGATCTGTGCTTCGACACCGGACACCATGTATACGGCGGCGGCGAGCCGATCTCCTTCTACAAGAAGTGGGCGAAGCGCATCCCATACATCCATTTCAAGGACTGCGACCTCGCTGTAAAGGCCAAGATGGACGAAAACAAGTGGTCGTTCGCCAAGGCCGTTACCGAGGACATCATGGTCGAGCCGGGCAAGGGCAGCATCGACTTTGCCGAGATGCACAAGGCGCTCGACGAGTGCGGCTATGACGGCTGGTGCGTTGTCGAGCAGGACCTGTTCCCGGTCAAGTCCTTCGAAGTTCCGCTCGAAAAGGCGGCCGCCGGCCGCGAGAACCTGCGCAAGGCAGGCTTCTGAGAACCGGCATTCAGCCGGAAGCGGTCTTATTGACCATCTGAATACCCATTTTTCTCTTACATATAGCGTTTACAATTCCATTTCCCCATCAATCTGTTATCCGGTCCCTCTTGAGTTTCTTCGAAAAATTCAAGAGGGACTGCTGATAAAGGCGCGTTTCGCGCAAAAAGCCTGTGCCGTAAATAAGAGATTTTTAGAGAGGACGGCACACGGAAGAAGAGAGGAGAAGAAAAATGAACAAAAAGAGAGTGTTGGCAATGCTGCTGGCGGGTACCATGTGCGCGAGCCTTGCAGGCTGCGGCGGTTCGAATGGGAGTTCGAACGCAGGCAGCACGGCCGCAAACGGAAAGTACAATGTCAGCGTGATCCTGAAAACGCTGTCGGCGGAATACTGGCAGTATGTCAAGTCCGGCGCGGAAGCCTACGCAAAGGAAAACCCCGACGTCGTTTCGGTAGACGTCAAGGGACCGAGCTCGGAAACCGCGTTCGACGAAATGCAGAATATGATCGAGACCGACCTCAGCTCGGGCAACTATGACGGTCTTGTTATTTCCCCGCTGCAAAGCGATACGGCGGCGCAGCTCGTCAGCGGCACCAAGCTGCCGATCGTTGCGGTCGATACCGCCTTTGACGCGCCCGAAGTCGTTTCCTATGTCGGCACCGGCAACGAAGCGGCGGCGAAAAAAGGCGCGATCGCCGCAGTCGAAGCCGCAAAGGAAGCAGGCTGGGACGAGATAAAGTGCATCGAGATCGCCGGCGTGCAGGGCGACGAGACCTGTGCGGCCCGTATGCGCGGCTATGAAGCGGGCGTAAACGAGGCCGGCGGCGAGTTCCTGACGAACGAAGTGCAGTACGCCGACGCGACCGCAGACCGCGCGACCACCGCGATGGAAGCCATCATGCAGACCCATCCGGAGGGCATCGCCATCATCTGCGCGCACAACGACGATACCGCCATGGCGGCGGCCCGTGCGGCAAAGGGCCACGAAGCATACAAAAACACCATCTTCCTCGGCTTCAACGGCGACCGCGCCGCGTGCGAGGGCATTCTGAACGGTCAGATGACCATGTCCGTTGCGCAGATGGCCTATGAAATGGGCTACAAGGCGGTCGAGACCATGGTGCAGGCGCTTGACGGCGAAAAGGTAGACCCTGTTGTTGACTCCGGTTCGGACGTCGTAACGCCGGACAACGCGGAAGAACGCCTGGCAACGCTCGACAAGCAGCTGAACGGATAAGCAAATACATTCTCTCTCCGATTGGTAAACCGACGCTCCAACGTTCCGCCAATCCGCGAGGATAAAAATCTGATAAAAAAGATCCTTTCTCTCACTTTCTCTATATGGCATTACCCCCTACTCCCAAAAAAGGATTAGGGGGTAATACTGTAAACAGGAAAAAAACTGCGGTTTTGCACACACTTCCGCAGAAAATCCACAGCAAAAAAGGGGTATCAACATGGCATTTACACTGGGGTCCTTCGTACTGGTCACGGCGCTGGTCGCATTTATCAGCTGGCTCAAGACCCGTGGAACGGACGAGACCAACAAGGACGGCTATTTTCTCGGCGGGCGCAGCCTGACGGGCGTGGTTATTTTCGGCTCGCTGATGATGACCAATCTTTCCGCAGAGCAGCTTGTCGGCCGCAACGGACAGGGCTACGCCGCCGGTATGACGGCAATGGGCTGGGAGACCATGTGTCCGATCGCGCTGACGCTCATGGCGCTGTTTTTCATTCCGAAATACTTCAAGCTCGGCATTTCCACCATTCCGGAGTTTCTGGAAAGCCGCTTTGACCGCGCAACGCGCGTTATCGTGTCGTTCATTTTTCTTGTCGCCTACATCGTCACCATGCTGCCGCTGGTGCTGTACGCCGGTTCGGTTGCGATGGAACGCATTTTTGACGTCACCGGCCTGCTCGGCGGCAACCGCTTTCTCTCGACCGCCGTCATGTGCGTGGCGCTCGGCGTTATCGGCGGTATCTATGCGATTTTCGGCGGTCTGAAAGCCGTTGCAGTATCGGATACGCTGAACGGCCTTATCTTCATCATCGGCGCGGTCGTGCTCATTCCGGTCCTCGCGTTCATCGCGCTCGGTGACGGCAGCATCGCGGAGGGTATCCGCCTGTTCGCGACCTCCTCGCCCGAGCACCTGAACGCCATTCAGCCTGCGAACGCACAGCCGCCCTGCATTCCGTGGCCGATGATTTTACTTGGCTGCGGCATCAACCACATTTCGTACTACTGCACCAATCAGGCCATCATGCAGCGCGTGCTCGGCGCAAAGAACCTCAAGGAAGCGCAGAAGGGCGCTCTGCTCTCGGGTCTGGCGCTCGTGTTCTGCCCGGTGTTTCTCGTCGCGCCCGGCGTCATTCAGTTCATCCGTGACGGCGGCAGTCTTACCGATTTCGACATGGCGTACCCCACGCTCATCCGTGACATTCTGCCGACGCCGGTGCTCGGCTTTTTCGCGGCGGTCATGTTCGGCGCTATCCTGTCCTCGTTCAATTCGGTGCTCAACAGCTCGATGACCCTGTTCACGCTCGACATCCTGCCGGTCATCTCGAAGAAGCAGCGCACGGATATGCAGCTCATCAAAATCGCGAAGCAGTTCGGCATTATCCTGTGCCTTGCGTCCATTGTCATCGCGCCGTTCCTGCTGTACCTGCCCGCCGGCATCAGCACATTCCTCAACCAGATGTGGGGATATTACGGCGTGCCGGTGCTTGCTATCGTGGTCATGGGTATCCTCAGTCCGCGCATGCCAAGCTTCGCGCCCAAGCTCGCGATTGCGGTTCACATCGTCTGCTACGGTCTGATGATGAACCTACTGCCGTTCCACTTCCTGTACTTTGAAGTCGGCGCGTTCGTCATCGACATTATCCTGATGATGGCCTGCACGAAGCTGCGCCCGAGAAAAACGGCCTATGTCCTGCCCGACCTCGAGGTCGTCGATATGACCCCGTGGAAATACCGGATGCCGGTCATCGCTGTGACCCTTGCCCTGCTCGTCGCGATGTACGTAATCTTTTCGCCTGTCGGCCTCGGCAGGTAAGCCGCAAAATACAGAAACCCCGCGTCTGTTCATGACGCGGGGCTTTTTTCTCCTGACGGAGCAGTTATAACTTTGTAACTTTATAAAGTTTTGAAGTTGTAAAGTTAAACTTTACATAGTTTGCAAAGCGGCGAATATCTGCGGTTTATCCATTATATTCGCAAGATAAGATACGAATATGCTTCCGTTTGATATTTCTGCGCATCCTGTTGTTCCGTAACTTTATAACTTTGTAACTTTGTAACTTTACTTCTCAAAGTATTCGTCCAGTGCCTGTCTGACCAGCTCGGACATATCGCAGTCCCGATGGAAAGCCGCTTCCTTGAGCTGCTTATGCTGCTCCGGGCGCAGACGGACCGTGACCTGTACCGTGTTCTTGGCCGGCTTCTTCTTCGGCTCTGCGGCTGTCTCCTGTACGGCCGGATTTTCCTCGGCGGGCGCGCGGCCGATCATGTTCTGAAACATCTGCTCTGCGCTCGGTCTGGTTTTCTTGTCCATTACTGTTCCCCTCTCTCTTTCTCAACAAACTCTTTCACAAATTCCAGACAGTCGTTCACGAAATTCCGGCTCGACTCCGAAACCCGTTCACCCGGCGTCTGCGCCTTGCGCTCTATGTAGTCAAAGACATTCTCCTGCGCTGCCTGTGCTTCCTTGATAATGACGTTGCTGCGGATAGCGGTCCGGTAGACCGGTGCGCCCATGTACGCGGCGATCTTTTCGGTCAGCTCCTGAATGGTCCGCGTGACCCGGGTGCGCTCGGTGCGCGTCAGCAGAACGCCGTCGATTTCGAGCGAGGGGTTGGTGTATTTCTTGACCGACCGGAAGGTGTCGTACAGCTGCGTGATGCCGGACGCTGCGAAGGTCTCCGGCATAGTCGGGATGAGAAGATAGTCCGCTGCCGTCAGCGCATTCACCGTCAGCAGGCCGAGCGACGGCGGACAGTCAATGAGGATATAGTCATAGTTCTGCGCAACACCGTTCTCCTCGTCGCGCAGCGCCTCGCGCAGCGTCATCTCCTTGCCGACCTGATGCAGCTCCTGTTCGATGCCCGCGAGAATGGTGTTGGCCGGAATGATGTCGCAGCTGTCCGTATGCTGCACCGCATCCCGCGCCGAAACCGTGCGCTTCATCACTTCGTACATGGTAGCGCCGCTCTGATTATCCGCGGCCACAGACATGGACAGGTTGCCCTGCGGGTCACAGTCGATCGTCAGCACGCTGAACCCCTGTTTCTTCAGCCCAGCCGCCAGAATGCCGGTGGTCGTGGTCTTTGCGACGCCGCCCTTCTGGTTCGTAATCGCAATCACGGTGGTCGCCATGTCCCCTGTACCCCTTTCACCCATCTCCGGCCGGAGCAGAGCAGGTTTTCGCACCTTTTCGTCAGAAAAATCGAAATCCTCTCTTAATTTTCCCTTTGGCCGGACGATAACATAATACAGAGTATTGGGGCCTATCAACACACCCATTTTACTCAGAAAGCCAATGGTTGTCAATCAAGCCATATTTTCATGTTACACGTTGAAAGGAGTGGGCAGCATGGCATCTATCTCCAGCCTTATGAGCAGTGGTTCCTCTTCCAGCATCTATGGGATCCGAAACAGCAACATCATTTCCGGCCTGGCCAGCGGAATGGACACCGAGGCCATGATCGAGGGCATGGTACAGGGGTACCAGCAGAAAATTACACAGTTGGGGCAGGACCGTACCATGCTCCAGTGGCAGCAGTCCGCCTATCAGAGCATCTCCGACAAGCTGGTGGAGTTTTCCCGCAAGTATATGTCCTACAACTCCCCCGCCACCAACCTGTTCAGCGCCAGCTTCTTCAACAACGCGATCCTCACCTCCGCCAACGGGACCTATGCCGATCTGGTGAGCGCCACCGGCAAGAGCAGCAGCACCATTGTGCTCAACGCCGTGGCACAACTGGCCGAGGCCGCCCGGTATACCCATGACGCCTCCGGGCTGGACACGTCCCTTGGAAAGGGCGAGCCGGTCAAGCTGGGCGAAAAACAGCCGCTGAGCACCATGAGCGGCTCCCTTACTTTGGAGTATGGCAACAAGAAGGTCACGCTGGACTTCGGAGAGTTGGAGTTGTTCAACAAGGCCGACGGCACTCTGGACACTGCCAAATTCCAAACGGCCCTCCAGGACAAGCTGAAGGAGCAGAAGATTACCACCAGCAGCGGCGACCAGGTGAGCGCCGATACCCTCATTGATGTCAAGGTGGACAGCAACGGCACCGTTACCCTCAGCGACAAGAAAGGTGCTGGCAACAACGTCCACTTCAGCGGTGCCACCGGAGATCTTAAAAATCTGGTCACTTCTGCCGATGCCGAGGGCACCTCCAGCTTTACTCTGAGCACTACCGAGAAGGTGGTGAAGGAAGACGCCACCAAAGCGGAATACCTCTCTGGTAAGAGCTTTACCGTCACCCTCAACGGCCAGACCAAGACCTTTACTTTGGGCGAGATTGATCCCTCAAAGGGCAATCTCCATGAGCAGGTCAAGCAGAACCTCCAGGAAGGTCTGGACAAGGCCTTCGGTAAGGGCAAGATAACGGTCGATATGGATACTACTGGCCCCGGAGAGCACTCCTTCTCCTTCAGCGTCAGCAATGGAGACACTTTCCGCATCACCTCCCCTGTCGGCGAGGTGCTCGGCCTGGGTGAGAATGGTGTGACCTCCTATGTGGACACTGGCAAAACCTTGGGCGATCTGCTGGGGCGGACGAGCGACGGTGCGGGCTTGAATGGCCTGACCGGCGGCGAGTTGGCCAAAGCCATTGGTGATGTGACTGAGATAAAGGACAAGGACGGCAAGGTGACCTCCCGTGTGGATTCCGAAGGCAATACCGTAGACGAGCAGGGTTACCGTCTGGACAAGGACGGCAAGCGCTTTCAGGAGTACGAGCTCACCGTTAACGGCGTTTCCATTGGCAAATACAACAAGGACACCGCCCTGGAGACTGTGCTCAATGATATCAACAGCAACACCGAGGCCGGAGTCAGCGTCAGCTTTTCCAAGACCACCAACCAATTTGTCTTTACCGCCAAGGAAACCGGCGCAGGCGGACGGGTTGAGATTGGCGGGGAGTTGGGTGAACGGCTGTTCGGTAAAGTCGATGTAACTGATAAGGATCACTACACTGCTGGGCAGGACGCAAAATTCACCGCCACCATCAACGGCCAGAAGATGGAGTTCTCCCGCAGCTCCAACACCTTTGATTTGGATGGCATGTCCATCACCTTAAACGGCACATTTGAGGTGAAAGATGGAGAAACCCCGGTCACCTTCTCCAGTAAGACCGACACGGACAAGATCATTGACGTGGTCAAGACCATGGTGGAGGACTACAACGCCATTGTGTCCGAGGTCAAAAAGGCCTACTCCGACATGCCTCTGGAGAAGTCGGACGGCTCCCGGTACAAGCCCCTGACTGACGAGGATAAGGCAGACATGACCGAGAGCGAGATCAAGGCCTACGAGGAGAAAGCCAAAACCGGCATCCTGTTTATGGACCGGGACCTCTCCTCCCTGTACAGCGCCCTGCGCTCCGCAGTGGCCCCCGGCGGCTCCGACGGCTCCTTCCTCCGCTCCATCGGCATCAAAACCAGCTATGAGGACGGCCTGACCACCCTTTCGCTGGATGAAAACGCGCTCCGCGAGGCCCTGGAACAAAACCCGGACCAGGTCAAGGATGCGTTTACCAAGAGCAAGGAAAACGGCGCCGCCAGCGACGGCCTGATGGCCTCCATCCAGAAGGTGACGGACCGCTATGCGGCCACTACCGGCGCAACAAAGGGTATTCTCATTGAAAAGGCCGGCTCCAAATACTCCCCCTCTGCCGCTCTGAATAACACTCTTTTGGAGCAGATGAAGGACATCGACAAGCAGGTGGATAAGTGGCAGGCCAAAATGTCGGACAAGGTGGACTATTACACCAACAAATTCACCCAGCTGGAAATGCTGATTGCGCAGATGAACTCCCAGAGTTCCAGTCTCGCGGGAATGATGGGCGGCTATTAACGCCGCCGCCGTTCCGGAAAGGAACATGATACATATGGATATGCGGGGTTACCAGCGTTACCGTGAGGACTCCTTAAATACCATGACCCAGGGTGAGCTGCTTTTGCTGCTCTACGACGAACTGATCAAGCGGCTGACCCAGGCGGAATTGAGCCTGGGTCAGGAGAATTACGAGGTATTCGAGGGAGCGGTCGGCCGCAGTGTCGATATCATCCATTATCTGGACGACACCCTTGATCGCCAGTTCCCCATCAGCGCCAATTTGAGCCGGCTGTACGAGTACTTTTGCTATGAGCTCAGCCGGGTCGTCTCGGGGCGCAACGCCAAGGAGCTGGCCCGTGTGAAGGAAATGGCCTCAGAGCTGCGGGACAGCTTCCGGCAGGCGGAAAAAAGCGCCGCCACTTCTCCGCAGGAGGGCGTATAAATGCTGACGGAACAACAGCTCACTTCGGTGTTGGCCACGGAGCGCCGCATCTATGCGGCGCTCTCCGAGGTGCTTGAGCTGACGGGAGAGCTCTCCACCTCCATACAGCGGGGGGATTCTGTCTCCGTTCAGCTCTTTCTCCAGCTCCGGCAGGAGCCGATCAACCAATTGCGGGAATACCAGACCAACCTGGCGCAGCAGTGCCGCATCCTTCCGGCGGAAGACCAGAAGGAGCTGGAGGGGCTTTTGTCCGGGCAGGCCCCGGCGGCCAGTCCCGCTGCCCAGCCCCTCCAGGAGCAGCTTCAGCGCAACCGCGCCCTCTGGACCAGGGTTGTCCAGGCCGACCGGGCCGCCAGCGGCCGCCTGTGCGGAAAGGATTCCTTTTACGATTCCTAGCCCCGACCGTTTTTTACTGGCGCATGGAGATCCGCCACAGCGGCGCGCCCGAGCTGCGGCTGGATGAGAGCTCATCCAAAATGAGCTGCGGCTCCCAGGCGGCCAGACTCCGCTCTCTGCTGTTGGGGTCTGCCACCAGTACACGGCCTTCCAGGGTCACGCCCCGCAGGATAATAAAGTGGCCCCGCTCGGTGAAATGTCCACGGGTCATCAGCGCAACAAAGAGGTGTCCGGATGCCAGTTGCTGCACCAGAGCATCGGCGGAGGCCGCCTCATAGGCCTCTGCTTCCAGTCCGATGGCGGACGCAGTTCCCTCCACAATGGACAGATAGGAACCGCTGCCAGGGGCGCAGTACCCCTGCTGATAGGCCCAGTCGGCCATGGCCCCGGGGTCGGTTTCTTCCCCAGTCAGGCTGGAGGCCAGCATGGCCATCGCCGTCGGCCCGCAGCCGTAGCCGCGGATCGGATCATTACCGAAGGTCTGGCTGGCCCATGGTTCCTCTCCCTGGTTGTAGTAAACCAGATCCACGACTCCGCCGGTCAGATACTCCCGCCCGTCCCGGGTGACAAACTCTGTGACCTTGCTCTCCTCTGCCGGAGGAACCTCCTCAATGGCGGGCGGGCCGGCCAGTTGATTCACCATTTCATCTTCCCCCGGTCGGGAAAGCAGCTCCTGTAAATTGCTGTGTAGTGCCTCCCCGAAGTCCGAGACACGCTGCATCAATCCTGCCACGGGGGCCGTGAGCCGCTGGAACAGCTCCGGCGCAGCAAAGCGGCAAACCAGCAGCTCCACCCCACCAATACAGAGGAGGGCCAACAAAACAAGAAGTATTATATTTCGCCTTTTATGCGGTCTGTTTTTCGTACCGGACATAAGAGTACCTCAAAATTTTCATTATATAATATTTTCTTTATTATAGCAATTTTTTCTTTTATTGTATACAGGCAAAAGGAGTCCACATGCCGCAAATTCGGTTAGAGCGGGTCAGCAAGTATTACCCGCAGGATAAAAAGCAAATGGCCGCTGTGCAGGAAATCAATCTGACGGTCGAGCAGGGTGAATTCCTCTTTCTCACAGGCAGCAGCGGCGCGGGAAAAAGTACGCTGCTCCAGCTCATATCCGGGGATCTTCGCCCTACCTCCGGGGCCGTCTTTCTGGATGATATCAACCTGACGCGGCTTTCCAGGCTTCGCCGCGACCGCCTGCGCCTGGTTTTCGGCCGCGTACCTCAGCTCTCACAGCTCATGCGGAAACGGACCATCTCCGAAAATTTATCCGCAGTCGCCATGCTGACGCAGAGCCGGAAGCTCCCGCCTATACAAACCCGGATTCAGAAGACTTTGGCTATGGTCGGCCTGCCTGATGTGGGAGCGCGTTACCCAGTGGAGCTATCCTATGGGGAGTGCCGCCGGGTGGAACTGGCCCGCGCGATTATCAACAGCCCGTCCATTTTGGTTCTGGATGAGCTGACCGCGAACCTGGACGAGGACACGATCTGGGATATTCTGCATTTGCTCTGTGAGATAAACCGCCATGGTACTACCATTATCATGGCAACCCATGCAAAGGAGTTTGTGAATCTGCTTCGGAAACGGGTCATTACACTGGTGGATGGCCAGATCTGGGGCGATGTGCAAAAAGGGCGGTATGGAGATATTGTATAGCCTGCCGCCGACTATGTTAGGAGAGGTGTATTGCAAATATGCGCAACATGGAAAAAAATCTTAAAATTAGAATGCGGCTTTTAATTGTATTCTTAATTACCATCCTGATCGCGTTGGCCTTGACATTCCTTTCAATCAGACAGACCATCAAAATCCAGAAGGACTATACATCCATCCTCACAGGTCCCATTGCCATTACCAATGCCGTCCAAAGCAGTGAAACGGAGGTCAATTCGATTGCCCGTCAGCTTAGGGACATGGCACTGTCCGGGTATGATACCTCAATCATTGATGAAATCCAGACCTCTGTGGATTCGATCGAGGATTCGATCTCCATAATTCAAACCCTCTATACAGATTCCAATGGTTTAGCCCAGACTTATATTCAGTCTGTACGCGATTGGGAAAATGCCTTTGAGGATATCCATACCACGCTCCAAGCGGATAATCTTGAGGAGGCCCGTCGGCTAATCGAAACACAATGCACTCCGAAGCTGAATCAGGCTGTAAGTGACGGGGATACGCTCATTCGTGAAGTCCAGAACGACCTCTATGCTCACATCTCCTCTACACAGGCAGATGTGAGCCGCAGCCAGATTGTTCTCTTTATTATGGCCATCCTGGTTGTTGCCGTTGGTATACTCTTGAATCTGCGCGTCATTCGGAATATTACCCGTCCCCTCCAGGAGGTGGAGCAGGCTGTTGTCGCTTTCAGCCAGGGCGATCTCTCCGTGGAGCTGACCTATGAGGCATCCAATGAGATCGGAACCATCTGTGATGCGGTCCGCAGCTCCCAGGATATTCTTGGCAGAGTCATTGAAGATATTGTTCAGATCACCAAAGGACTTGCCGACGGCGACCTGACGGTGGAAAGCCATGAGGAATACCCCGGCCAACTCATGCCCGTCAAGACAAATATTGAGTATCTCCTCCAGAACCTGAACGCCACCATGTCGGAGATTCTCAACGCCTCCGATCAGGTATCCGCCGGGGCGGAGCAGGTGTCCGTCGGTTCCCAGTCCCTGGCCCAGGGCGCTACGGAGCAGGCCAGCGCCGTCCAGGAGCTCTCCGCCACCATCAATGAGATCGATACCTCCGCTCAGAACAGCGCCGAGACGGCTAAAACTGCAAAAGAGAAAGTTGATATGGCCGCCAATCAGGTACAGATCAGTAATGATCTTATGCAAGAAATGCGGCAGGCAATGGATGACATCTATTCTGGTCAGAGGGATATTGGGCAGATCATCGATACCATCGAGAACATTGCCTTCCAGACCAATATCCTGGCGCTGAACGCGGCGGTAGAGGCCGCACGCGCGGGCAGTGCAGGCAAGGGCTTCGCGGTGGTTGCCGACGAGGTGCGCAGTCTTGCCTCCAAATCGGACCAGGCAGCCAAGCAGTCCAAGGCCATTATCGAAACCTCCCTGTCCCATGTGGAGCGCGGCAAGTCCCTGGCGGAGGAGGTAAGCTCCAGCATGCAGCAAACCGTTGCCTCCGCCTCCGAGGCGATTTCCTACATGGAAAAGGTTGCCGACAACGCAATTTCGGAGTCTCAGTCCATTGAGCAGCTGACCACCGGTGTGGATCAGATCTCCGCCGTGGTTCAGACCAACTCGGCGACCAGTGAGGAGTCCGCCGCAGCCAGCGAGGAGCTCTCCTCTCAGGCAGTCATGATGAAGCAGCTCATTCAAAAATTCAAGCTGAAGTCAGAGGCTGACTCCGCCTCTGCCCCCCTTTCTCCCGCCGCGGACAGCCAGGCCTCCCTCTCAGCCGCAGGCACCGCCGCCAACCCGTTCAGCAAATACTGATTGATCAGAAGTGCAGGAGGCCACCTCAGCCCATACTGAGGCGGCTTCCCGCCTTTTTCCCCAAACATATAGCTTGCGAAGGGAGATGCCGTCCAGAATGCCGATTCACTCCGATCCGACTAAAATGGAAGAAGGAGAGCTCATCTATGCGCTTGATATAGGTACACGCAGCGTCATCGGGATGCTGGGAGCCCTGGAGCAGGGACGGATACGCATACTAGCCCTGGAAAAGCAGCCGCACGCCAGACGTGCCATGCTGGACGGTCAGATCGAGGATATTGACCAGGTTGCCGGCGCTGTCTCCCTTGTGACACACCGCCTGGAAGAAGCCTCCGGCCGAAGGCTTACCCGCGCCTGCGTGGCAGCCGCGGGCCGGGCTCTGCGTACCGAGTTGGGCCGCAGCACCTTGGAGCTTTCGGCCCCTGAGGCCTTGGGGCATGAGCGTATCCACCAGCTCGAAGCCACCGCCGTGGCAAATGCGGAACAAGCGCTGTCCACCGACGGCCCGGAGGAACAGCGGTTCTTCCTGGTGGGCTACACTCCCACGCAGTTCTGGCTGGACCACTATCCGCTGACCACCCTTCTGGGGCATACCGGCCAGCATCTGGAGGCCGCCGTGGTCGCTACCTTTCTCCCCAGCGAGGTGGTGGACTCCCTCTACGCGGTCATGCAGAAGGCCGGCCTGGAGGTGGCCAGCATGACCCTGGAGCCCATCGCGGCTCTAAATGCCGCGATTCCGGCGGATCTCCGTCTTCTCAACCTGGCCCTGGTGGACATCGGGGCTGGTACGTCGGACATCGCCGTATGCAGGGACGGCAGCGTGGTGGGGTATACTATGGCTACCGTAGCAGGCGACGAAATCACGGAAGCCCTGATGCGGGCATGCCTGGTGGACTTCCCCACGGCCGAGGCCATGAAGCTGGAGCTGGGCCGCAGTAAAAGTGTGAGCTTTACCGATATTCTGGGGTTGGAGCAGACCTTGCCGGCGGAGGAGCTCTTTTCTCTCCTGGACGGCCCCATCCAGGCTCTGGCCGATGAGATCGCACAGCGCATCTGCCAGGTCAATGGAGGTCCTCCCTCCGCCGTCTTTTTGGCCGGCGGGGGGAGCAAGCTCCCCACCCTCTGCGCCCGGGTGGCCGCGGCCCTCGGCATAGATGCCAAACGCGCAGCGCTGGCAGGAGGTTATTTTCAGTCCAGCGCCTACTCCGATACCTTCGCGCTGTCTGATCCGGAATATACCACCCCTCTCGGTATCGCTGTCTCTGCCGGCCTCGGCCTTATCAGCGACAGTTATCAGGTGCTGCTCAACGGGAGCCCCGCCAAGCTCTTCCGCAGCGGGAGCCTTACGGTGCTGGAGCTGCTGATGATGAATGGGTACCGCTATTCCGATCTCATCGGCCGCAGCGGCAAAAACCTGCTGCTTCGGATAGACGGGAGGCGCAATGTGTTCTATGGCTCCCCCGCCATCCCCGCCCAACTCGCCATCAACGGTGCGGAAGCCGCCCCTTCTGCACTGATTCATGCCGGCGACCGTATTCACTTTACTCCTGCCCAGCCCGGCAAAGACTGTGTCATGACCGCCGCAGAGCTCTGTACCAAGCTGCGGTGCAAGGCCGTTCAGCGTGAAGGGCGCCTCTTGGAGGGGCATACGGTGCTGCAGTCGGGGGATTGTCTGGAGCGCATGGATGCACCGCCGGCGCCTTCTCCTCTCCCGGCCCGGGAGGCGCCGGCCCAGGCTTCCGTCCCGCCCCAACGGCATGTCTTTCTCAACGGCCAGCCCCTTACGCTCTCCCCGAAGCCGGACGGAAGCCCCTACCGGCTCCTGGATCTGCTGGAGCGGTCCGGGCTGGACTTCCAACATCTGGACCGCCCTGTGCTCACGCAGATCAACGGCGTGGACAGTCCGTTTCAGCAACTACTCGCGGAAGGTGACAAGATTGAAATTCGATACCAGCCCTGAGCGTTCCAGAGGCCGGCGGCTTTTGCCGCTTCTGCTGCCGCCGCTTCTGCTCTCTGCCTGCGGCGGCAAGGATGTCCCGCCGGAGCAGTACTCCAGTAATGATACTGCACTCCCCGCCCTGACCTCCACCCTCTCTTCCGAAAACATTCAATTTTCCCACAAGGAGGGCAGTGAGGATCAGCCTGACTCCTACGTCTACTCCGGTCTGTCCTCCATGACCGATACCCTGGCCAGTTATGTCCAAGCCTTGGAGGAGGACGGCTGCTCTCCGATTGACACCAACGGCGTTGTAAAGGAGCTCCCCGATTTCTCTGTCTCCAGCGGCTCGGTATCCATGGGCAAGGATACCGGCGATGGCGGTGTATTTCAGCTCCAAATTGCCTGGGAGGGGGACACCTGTACCATCACCCCCGTCTATGCGGCCGAGCTGCGCATTACCCAGCCCAGTGTGCAGGCTCTCACCGTCTCCGAGGCTATCCAGCGTTTAAAAAGCTGTACTCCCGCCCTTCTCGGGCTCTCGGGTGCCTCCATGGAGGAATACGAGGTCTATGCGGAGGAAGGACTTGTCCTGGTCGATTCCTCCCCCTGTCTCCAGCTTAACGTGTATTCCAGTACCCCCCGTCAGTATCGGGGCTGCTATCTGATGACTGTTGATGGCGCTCACCTTTATCAGCTTGACCGTGACGCGTCTCAGGTTACGGAACTGACGCCTTATTCAAATACGGCCGTGAAATGACGCTTGGAAAACAGTTGCCGGCCCATTAAGCCGGCCAAACGAGAGCGCCGCCTATTCTTATAATAGGCGGCGCTTTTCCATGTTCACAGTTCACACAGTCTGCCCCAGCGCTTTCTGCCGTTTGCCCCTGGCTCTTTCCCCTCTACATATTAGTCCATCACCATTCATAGCTTTTTATGGAGGTGATTTTGTGAAAGCTACCAATTTTATTGTGACGGAGCGGCGGCTCTCCACGGAACAATTTCCTGATCTTTCTCTCATCCGGCGGGCTGTGACCTTATGGCTTAGAAATGCACTATACAGACGGCTTTAAGCCCATATTTCAGAATCATAATACGATTACCCGAAATACCTTTTATAGGAAGAGCGTCTCAAGGGTATTCTGCCGTTGAGTACGGATGCCTTCCGGGGAGGTGTAACCTATCCTTTGTGCGATTTATACCCGGCTGAGCAAAGAAGACGAGGACAAATACAAAACGGAATCCGAGAGCATCCAGAATCAGAAATCCCTGCTTGTTGCGTACGCAGTGGAGCGGGGGTGGGACATCTACCACATCTACTGCGACGAGGACTACTCCGGCGCCGACCGCCTGCGGCCCGACTTCAACCGGATGATTCAAGCGGCCAAGGAGAAACAGTTTCAGATTATCCTCTGCAAAAGCCAATCCCGCTTTACCCGGGATATGGAGTTGGTGGAGAAATACATCCACGGCCTGTTTCCCATCTGGGGCATCCGGTTCATCGCCATAGCCGACAATGCCGACACGGAGGTAAAGGGCAACAAAAAGGCCAGGCAGATCAACGGCCTGGTCAACGAGTGGTATTTGGAGGACCTGTCCGAAAATATCCGCATGGTTTTTGACATGAAGCGGCGGCAGGGGCGGTACATCGGCGGATTTCCCATCTACGGCTATCAAAAAGACCCGAAGGATCACAACCATCTCATTATTGAGCCGGAGGCTGCCCAGGTGGTTCGGCAAATCTTCCGATGGTCCCTGGAGGGCCACGGCAAGCAGGAGATCGCCAAACTGCTCAATGACCAGGGCATCCCAAATCCCACCCGCTACAAGGCGGAACACGGCTGGGCCAGCGGTCACCCGGTGTCCAACAGCCATGGTCTGTGGAACAAGACCACCATCTGGCGCATCCTCCGCAACGAGATGTATACCGGGGTTATGCTCCAAGGGCGGCGGAAAAAGGTGAGCTACAAGTCCAAGGCTCTGATTGACATGCCCAAAGAACAGTGGTTTCGGGTGGAGGGCACCCATGAGGCTATCATTGACCGGGAGCTGTTTCAGACTGTCCAGCGCGGACTGGACCTGCGCTCCAAAACGGACGGCACCGGGGAGGTCCACCTGCTGTCCGGTCTGGTCAAGTGCATGGACTGCGGCAGCACCATGAGCAAGACCACCAACTGCCAGCGCGGCCGGCCCAGGGTGTCCTATCTCCGCTGCAAGCTGTACGCCGACAGCGGAAGAGAAAAGCTCTGCACCCGCCATTCCATTCGACTGGACCAACTGATTGAGCTGGTATCTGAGCGAATCCGCCACTATGTCCAAAGCTGCTATAAACTGAAAGAACTGGAGCTTCCACCACCGCCGGACACCCGCAGAGATGCATTGGAACAGGAACAGAAGTCCCTGACCACACAGTTGGAAAGGCGGAGTCAGGCGCTGAAAAATTTATATCTGGATCGAGTATCCGGCATTCTCAGTGAGGGACAATTCGTGGAGCTGAACCAGGACTTCCTGGCCGAAAAAAGCCGCCTGGAGCGGCGGCTGGCACAGATTGACATAGAACTGGGGGAGCGGGCAGAGCCGGTGGAACAGGCTGCTTTGATGGAGAGGGCCCGGGAATTGCTGAAGCTGGAGACCATCCCGCGGGAGTTGGTGGTCGCCCTTATTGAGAAAATCGAGATTGGGGAGAAAGACCGGGAAACCGGAAAGCAGGAGATCCGAATTACCTGGAAGTTTTGAATTTGCAGGCGCATCCCCCAGGGCGTGACGCCCTGTAAAACTGTCCTAGTGCTGCTCTCTCCCACGTCGTGGAGCCAAAATATCCGGGGTTGGTGGAGCGTTACGTCAATCTGGGCGACTGCTACGACCGGGCGGGGCTCCAGCCCCTGCGCCAGGAGCTGATGGGCTGTATGAAGGGCTACAAGGCCTGCTATCAGCGGGCTTACCGCTGTCTGACGGCGGCGGCCCAGATCGGGGAGGATCTCCGCTCCCTGCTGCTCACCCCGGCACTGGAGGCCAAAATGGCCAAACGGGCCCGGGGCATTCTCTCCCGGGAGGTCAAGAAGGGGGACGGCGAGGCCGGCCGGGCGGTGCAGCGCTTCCTGGGCGGCGTCACGTGGAAGGGGGTGCTGTGCCAGTTTGAGACGGTAGACACCCTGTGCAAGCGGGTCTATGAGCTGGCCGACACCTATGGGCTGGCCCACTCCATGCTCACCCACCTGGCCGCCGGGGCGCTGGCGGCGGGCCACGATGTCATCGTCTGTCCCTCCCCCCTGTTCCCCGACCGGATGGAGCACCTGCTCATCCCCAGCCTGTCCCTGGCCTTTGTCAGCGCCTCCCCCTCCCTCCCCTATCCCAAACGCCCCTACCGCCGCATCCGGCTGGACGCCATGGCGGACGCGGAGCTGCTGCGCCGCAACAAGGCCCGGCTCAAGTTCTCCCGCAAGGTCTCCGCCGCCCTGGTGGAGGAGGCCGTGGACTCCCTGGCCCAGGCCAAAGCCATGCACGACGAGCTGGAGGGCCTCTACAACCCCCACGTGGACTTCGACCGGGTCTACCAGACGGCCCAGGCCATCACCGACGAGCTCACCGCCCGCCTGCCGCGGATGCGGCAGCCTCTCCTGCTGTTTGGGATAGGAATGGGGGGGATTAAGCCTGAGGGCCGGCCTTGTGGTGCATGGCCACGGGCTTGACGTTGAAGTTGGAGCGGTACTCGGTCTCGTGCCAGAAGATGTCCTCGGCCACCAGGCACTCGGGGTTGAGCTCCACCCCGTCCAGAATGATCTCCTTGAACTTCTTGTACCCGGCGCGGTCAATGAGGTGTCCGCCGTGGAGGTACTCGGGCTTGTAGTCCATGACCCAGGCGGAGAACTTCTGCCAGTTCTTGAGCACGCCAAGCACCACGTCCTCGGTGGCCCAGTTGAGGAACATCTTGCCGGTGCGGGGGGTCTGCCGACCGGTGCGGCCGCCCAGGATCACCCGGTAGAACTTGGTCTCCTTGCGGGTCCAGGCAGAGGTGGGACAGGCCTTGACGCACTCGCCGCAGCCCACGCAGCAGCAGGGGTCCTTCTCAATCTTGCCGGTGCCCTCGTTGAGGGAGAGCACCCGGGTGGCGCCGTGCTCACAGGCGCGGACGCAGGCGCCGCAGCCGATGCAGCGGTCGGGGTGGTACTCCATGCGGGCCACGCCGATGATGCCGAAGTCGCACAGGTGGGCCTTGTTGCAGTCGTTGGGGCAGCCGGCGATGTTGATCTTGATGTGGTAGTGGCTGGGGAAGATGATGGGCTCGATCTTCTGGGCCAGCTCGAAGGTGTTGCAGTTGCCGCAGATGCAGTGGTAGTTGCCCACGCAGGCGGTGATGTTGCGGGCGCCGATGGTGGGGTAGCCGGCCTTGGGGTCCCAGGGCTGGGGCTCGTGGGCCACGGTGTCCATGTTGACGCCGCACAGCTCGGCGTCAACCTCCTTGATGTACTGCTCCAGGTAGGCGTTCACCGCGGGGATGTTCTCGTACTTGATGCCGGTGATGTCGAAGGTCTGGCGGGTGCCGAAGTGGAAGTTGCCGTCGCCCCAGGTGTTGGCGATGTACTCCACATAGCTGAGGTACTTGGCGTCCACCATACCGCCGGGCACGCGCATCTGGAGCATGAACTCGCCGGGCACCTTGGACTGCCGGAAGCAGTTCAGGCGCATCTTCTTGACATTGATATCATGATTCATCCTTCACACGCTCCTTCCTCAGTCCACCAGATCCCGGGCCACCGTGTAGGGGAACACGGGGCCGTCCAGGCACACGTATACCTCGTCGATGCGGCAGTGGCCGCACTTGCCCACGGCGCAGGACATCTTGCGCTCGAAGCTCATCCACACCTTTTCGGCGTCCACGCCGTTGTTCATCAGCTCCAGGCCGGTGAACTTCATCATGGGAGGGGGGCCCACCACCACAACGGCGTAGTCGCCGTCGAAGGAGTCGAAGGGGATCTCCTTGACAAAGGTGGTGACCAGGCCGGTGCGCCAGCCCTCCTTGGCGTCGTTGTCCAGGGCATAGATGGTGGAGAATTTCTCCTTCCAGGCCTCCAGCTCGCTGTGGAACACGATGCCGTCCTCATTCTTGAAGCCGGAGATGAGGTGCACGGACTTGGCAAAGCCGGGGTCCGCCGCCAGCATGTTGAGCATGGAGCGGACGGGGGCCAGGCCGGTGCCGCCGGTGATGACCACCAGGTGCTTGCCCCGGAACTGCTCCACGGGCCAGCCCTTGCCGTAGGGGCCGCGGAGGAAGAGGGTATCCCCCGCCTCCTTCTCAAAGATCACGTTGGTGACCTTACCCACGGAGCGGATGGTGAACTCCAGCCACCCGTCGCCCTGGGCGGACACGGAGATGGGGGCCTCGCCGATCATGGGGATGGAGAGCTGCATGAACTGGCCGTGGGCGGGCTTGGCGTCGGTGGCCACGCGGAAGGTCCACTCATGGCGGCTCTCTTTCTTCACGCTCAGGATTTCACAGGCCTGAGGCTGAACCGGATTCGTCATTTCGTTCCCCTCCTTCTTACTGCTGGGCCAGGCCGGCCTTGATCTCGTTCACGGCGGCGTTGACCTTGTTGACGGTGGCGGAAATGGAGATGAGCTCCGGGCAGCGGTGGGTGCAGCGGCCGCAGCCCACGCACATGTGGCCCTCGCCGAAGCGGGCCTTGTAGTTGTGGAACTTGTGGAGCAGCTTGTAGCGCATCCGCTCGCCGGCAGTGGAGCGGAACTCCCTCTGGCCGGCCATCTGGTCGAAGCCGGCGATCTGGCAGGAGGCGGTGACGCGGCGGCGCTCGCCCACCTCGGGGTTGTCGCCGTAGATGACGTCGCGGGTGGTGAAGCAGGTGCAGGTGGAGCAGGCCACGGTGCAGGCGCCGCAGGAGATGCAGCGGCCGTCAAACTCCTTCCACATGGGATGGCTCTTGAGGGCCAGGCGCACCGCCTTGTCGTCCAGCTCGGGGACGGTGACCTTCAGCTCGTTCTCCTCCACAAAGGCGGGGGTGTAGCCGGCCTGGGGCATCCCCTCGAAGTAGGGGGCGAACGCCTCGTCGGTCACCTGAACCTGCACGCCCTCGTCGGAGAACTTCAGGGCCAGGGAGTAGTCGTCGGTCTTGTTGGTGCCCATGGACACGCAGAAGCAGGTGTCGTCGCCGCCGTTGCACTCCATCAGAGCGAATTTGACCTTCTCCCGCATCCGCTCATAATAGAGATCCGTATAGCCGCCGTTGCCCGCGTAGATCTTCGCCTGCACATGCTGGGCATTGATGTCGCAGGGGCGGGCCAGAATCAGGATGGGCTTCTTGGGGCCCTTGCTGGCGCGGTACTCATCCTCGGTGAAGTAGAAGATGGCCTGCTGGATGGGGGTGAGAACCTCCTTGGCCGGGTAATCGGACTTGACCTGCCACACGATGTCCTCATAGTGCTCTACTTCCGCGTACTTGATGACATCCGTATCCGAGTAGCGGCCCTGCTTGGGGAAGCGCTTCGGGGCATAGACGCTGTAGTTCTGTTTGAGCGCCTGCAAAACGGCCTCTGCCTGTACGGCGTTCAGCGAGTAACCCATGCTGAATCCCTCCTAATTGAGTTAAGTTCTCCTTAAACATACCACCCGGGCCGCGGCGGTGAAAACTTTTAAATTGTTATGCTGCTATAATTATTTTTTATTTCTCCGGCAAAAGGGCTCGAAATTGCCAAACTTTTAACGAATTTCCCCGTTCTGTTGGATAAGACGTGCCCAAAATTTTTGCAGGCGACATGGCGTGACTGTAAAAAGCGCAGCCGCAAAGCGGCTGCGCTTTTTACAGTGTCCACAGGGCCCGGGAGGTCTCCCGCAGCTCCGCCTCAAAGGCGCTGTTCTTCCGCCAGAGGAAGGTGAACTCATGGGAGATCTGGAAGTCCGTGAGGGCTACCTGGCAGAGCGAGCCCTCGGCCAGCTCCTTCTCCACCGCCTTGCGGTAGAGGAAGGTGATGCCGCAGTCGGCCTTGACCAGCTCCTTGATGACGAACAGGTCGCTGATTTCCACAATGTGGCGGAAATCGCCCACGTGGTGGTTGCGCTCCTCCAGCACCCGCTCCAATACATCCCGGGAGCCGGAGCCCTGGTTGCGCAGGATGAGGTTCTCCCCGAACAGGGCGCTGAGGGGCCGGGCGGCCGCCTGGGCCAGGGGGTGGGCCGCCGCGCACACGCAGACATAGGGCTCCTGGGACCAGATGATGTAGTCGTACTCGCTCTTGCGGAAGTAGCCCTCCACCACGGCGAAGTCCAGCTCGCCGTCATTGATCATCCGCAGCAGGATCTGGGTGTTTTCCACCAGCATGTGGACATCCACGCGGGGATTGCGCTTCATATAGGCGGCCAGCCGCTCCGGCAGCAGGTATTCCCCGATGGTCAGGGTGGCCCCGAAGCGGATGGAGCGCCGCCCCAGGCGCAGATCCTTCACATCCCGTTTCAGCTTCTCCTCGTCGTGGAGCATGCACAGCGCGGCATTGCACAGCAGCTCCCCCTCCTCGGTCAGCGCGAGGCGCTTGTTTTGATAGGAGAACAGCTTGACGCCGTAGTAGCTCTGGAGATACTGGATATGCTGGGTCACCGCGGGCTGGGTGATGTTCAGCTCCTCCGCCGCCCGCGTGTAGTTCCGGTGGCGGCACACCGCCAGAAAGGTATCCATCCGAAAATCAAGCATCGCAGTTTTCCCCCTTTCCCCCAGTATACTCCAAGAAAGGCCGGGGGAAAAGGGGCTATTTTGCGCGCAGCCCCTCGGGCCCCCGCAGACGCCAGCCCATGCCGCCCATGACCCCCTCCGGCAGCTCTGCCTCGTAGCGGTTCAGCCACCGGGAGAGAACGCACAGCAGCGCCCACACCCCGGCCTGGACGGATTCCGCCCCCTCCAGGTAGTTCCGCAGGGTATCCACCCGGTGCAGCGCGCGGTACATATCCCTCGCCATCTGAAGGCGGGGGACCTTGCACCGGCGGACCAGCCGGGTATAAAACCGCGCTTCGTCCATCTCCTCCTGCCGCCCCCACTCCAAAATCCACCGGATATACCAATAGCCCTTCCGGGTCCGGCTGATGCCCAGATAGTGCAGCAGCGCCGCCGCCTGATTTTCCTCTGGAATTTTAGCACAATACGACATGATTTCCCTCCTATAAACCTTTAAATGATTTGTTTCTCTTATTTTGAACTTTATAATTATTTGTTCTTTTAAAAATATATAATATAAGGGCTTAATTCGTCAAGATTAAGCAGTAAAATAATTCAATAAGAGGAGGTGATCACATGGAAACAATCGAGGAGTTTGAAGCGTTCGTGCGTGACCGTGTGGTCGCCCTTCATATGGGTCTGCCCCAAAAGATTTCCGCTCGTAAATTAAGCTATGCCATCGGGCAGAGCGCCGGCTATATCAATAAAATTGAAACCGGGCAGTCTCTGCCCTCCCTCAGCGGGCTTTATTATATCTGCAAATACTTCGGCATTACACCCAAAGAGTTTTTTGACGATGGACAGCGGGCCCCTGAAAAACTCCGGCATCTCATGGATGAACTGGTGCAGTTGAGCGATGCGCAGTTGGATGCGGTGACGGCCGTGGTGGAGAACATGCGGAAGCCCTGAGTGATTTGTCGAACAGTCTTGCAATATATTTATATTTAACTTTCATTTTGAGCGCGGTCCCGGCGGCAATCCGCCGGTTGGCCGCGCCCTTTTTCGTAGGGGCCGACGTCCCAGGGCAGCCTCTCTTGCCCCCCATTGGGACATTCACTGTCCATCGGCCTACACCTGTAGGGGCGGCCTTTATGGCCGCCCACGGGCGACCACAAGGGTCGCCC